>RCNF010000411.1_pt1 | contig 21631 bp, 18 predicted proteins | sample 2041311 | NCBI WGS metagenome assembly RCNF01 (sample SAMN09708228, study PRJNA481090) | Marine sediment metagenome, whole genome shotgun sequencing project. | biome: marine sediment; feature: ocean; material: sediment; isolation source: Sewage treatment plant 2 marine sediment (STP2) ... | reverse complement strand
CGCCGGGCATGCGCTCGAGAAGTTGGCGATCCGGCTGGAGAAGGTCGACGAGATCAAGCAACGTGTAGCGAAGAACCAAGACCTGCTGGTCACGGCGCGGAAACGCACCAGGAAGTTGGACAACGCGGCGAAACGCATCGCAGCTCTCGAACAGACAAAGAAGGTTGCGGCGGAGACAGTTCGCAGGACTGAGCAGCGTCTCGCTGGCCTTGAAGGACATGCCGGGCGATTGCCGGACCAAGCAACCACTCGGCAATCGCTTGCAGAAGCAGGCGCTGCCGAGAAGCGTCGCGTTGATCTCGGGTCAGCGTTGGACAAAGCGCAGCAGCGTCTGCAGACAGTCGAGAAGAAGTTCGCTGCTGCCATCGACGCTGGCGAACCAGATCTGATCGCACGGTCGGCGCAGTTGCTGGCGGCCGCCACCCCACAGCTCAAGGCGGTCGTTGACGCCGACCGGCGTATCGCTGCCGCCGCGGAACGACACGCCACCGCCCAGGGGGAGATCTCGACTGTGCTCAAGACGATGGGCGAGGCCGAGCAGGTCAAGGATCACTCTCTCGGGCGCGCCGTCGAGGCGGTAAAGATTCTCGAGGATGCGGAGCGGGCGCTGCAACATGCCCGCCACGCCGACATGGCTGCGACGTTGCGTGTCGGCCTCGTTCTCGACGCCGAATGTCCGGTCTGTGACCAACTGATTCTTGAGATTCCCGACTCTCATGGTGATACGCACTTGGTCGAGTTGGAGCAAGTGGTGGACTCGGCTCGGCTCACGAGACAAGACGTGGACGAAACGCGAACCGTTGCTCTGACCACGCTGGAGCGCACCAAGGAACAGCAGGAAGCAGCCAAGGAGAAGGTGAGTGCTACGGAATCGCAGCTGGCGGCGGCCCGGGAGGATGCGATGCGGGCCCGCGGCGACTTCGAAGAGACCACGCTGCAACTAGAGAAGATCCTGGGCCCCGGTGACCCCGGTGGCCACCTCGACCAACGACGGGGAACGTTCGAGGGGTTGGCGAACGATCGTGACGAGGCGCAACGCAATGTCGATCAAACCCGAGGCCAGCATGACCAGGCCATCAGCGACGAGCAAGAGGCGGGCAAGCTGATACAAGATCTCAGCATGCGGGTGGCAGAGCTGGCGACTCGTCTGGAGTTCCCTGTTGAGATCGGCGAGGACACCGCAGCCCTCGGAGACGCACTAGAGAAGCTGCGAGCCCATTGGGGCAAAAAGACCAAGGAACTCGGCGCCGAGCATAAGGCGGCCCACGAGGCCGCGACCGAAGCCGAAGAGGAGCATCGCCAACTGATTTCTGATCTCGAGATCGAGGGAGGCTTTGCCGCGACGCAAGCGGTGCTTGCCGATCGGACCGAGAGGCTCGAGCACGACATTGCCGCAGACAACGATAGTTTGCAGGAGGCCAAGGACCTGTTTGCGGAGCGAGCTCGTCTCGAGGACCAGATCGAGCTCTTTGGCCGGATCAATTCCGATCTGACCGACTCGCGGTTCGTTCGATTCCTACTCGATGAGGAACGAAGCAGACTTGCTGAATTAGGGAGCGAGCATTTCCAGCAGCTGTCTGGGGGACGCTACCGATTTGCCGATGATCAGTTCGCCATTGTCGATCTGACCGCTGCCGATTCGGTCAGGCGAGCCGACAGCCTCTCCGGCGGAGAGACCTTTCTCGCTTCTCTCGGGTTGGCGCTGGCGCTTGCCGAGATGGTTGCCGGCACCGGCGGCAGGTTGGACGCTTTCTTCTTGGACGAGGGCTTTGGGACGCTCGATCCGGAACACTTAGACCTGGCAATGGAGGGTATCGAGCAGCTGGTTGCTGATCAGTCTGACCGCTTGGTTGTCGTGGTGAGTCATGTTCCCGAGATGAGGATGCGGCTCGAAGACCTGATTGAGCTCGAAAGAAATCCAGTAACCGGCGATACCAAGGTTGTGTCCAAGTAGGAGGGCAGTCCACGCCGACGCCGGGTCGCTGAGCAGCGAAGACGTCGCCAAAAGCGAGAGCGAACACCTATTATGCCGCCGATGAAACAGCGCGATCTTCCGGTCATCATCCAAGGTGGCATGGGTGTTGCCGTCTCTGATTGGCGGTTAGCCCGGGCCGTGTCTCGTCTTGGACACTTTGGTGTTGTGTCGGGAACCGCGCTTGATTTGGTCCTGGTACGACGGCTGCAAGCTGGCGACATTGGTGGCCATATCCGGAGAGCCGCCAGTCACTTCCCCATCCCTGGTGTGATGAAGAGGGTCTTCGACCGGTATTTCATCGAAGGCGGACGTCAGCTTCGGGATCGGTTCAAGAGTCATCCGATGGGTCGGCTCAAGCCATCGCGTAACCTCCTCGACCTGCAGGTACTCTCCAATTTTGTTGAGGTGTTTCTTGCCAAAGAGGGACACGACGGCCTCGTCGGTATCAACCTTCTGACCAAGGTGCAAGCTCCTACGATTCCATCGCTGTACGGTGCGATGTTGGCCGGGGTAGATGCGGTGCTGATGGGAGCGGGTATTCCCAGAGAGATCCCCGGTGTCCTCGACAAACTCGCAGCAGGTGAGCCCGCAGAGTTGAAGCTGGACGTCAAAGGCGCCAGCAGGGACAAACCGTTCTGGATGCGATTTGACCCGGCCGAATACTGCGACGGCAACGCGGTGAAGCCAAAGCGTCCGAAGTTCTTTCCCATCATCTCGTCTGCGGTGCTGGCGACAATGCTCAGCAAGAAGGCCACTGGTCGGGTTGATGGGTTCATCGTGGAAGGCCCGACCGCCGGTGGCCACAACGCACCGCCCCGCGGCAAGTTACAGCTGAGTGACGGAGGCGAGCCCGTGTATGGGGATCGTGACATTGCGGACCTCGATGCCGTCGCCGCGGTTGGCTTGCCGTTTTGGCTTGCCGGCTCCTATGCGGAACCAGAACGTGTTGTGGAAGCCCTCGCCGCTGGGGCCACCGGGGTCCAGGTTGGGACAGCGTTTGCGTACACAGACGAGTCGGGTTTCTCGCCCGAAATCAAGGCGAACGTATTGGCGAGGAGTCGTGAGGGCAATGTTGCGGTGTTCACCGACCCATTGGCCTCGCCGACAGGCTTCCCCTTCAAAGTGGTTCCGATGGCCGACTCAGTCTCCGAAGAGACGGTCTATGAGAAGAGGACCCGGGTTTGTGACCTCGGTTATCTGAGAACTCCGTATCGGATTGATGATGACACGGTCGGTTGGCGCTGCGCCTCAGAGCCGGTTCAGGATTTTGAGCGTAAGGGCGGCGAAGTGGAGGAGACGGTCGGCCGCAAATGTGTGTGTAATGCCCTGATGGCAAGCATCGACCTCGGCCAGACTCAAAAGAGTGGTGAGCCGGAGCTGCCCTTGGTTACCTCTGGCGATGACGTATCCCAGATATCACGGTTCCTGAAGCCGGGTGCAGATAGCTATTCGGCTGCAGACGTTATTGACTATTTGATGCGGGATGTTGTCGCCGAGTAAAGGAGTCACTGTGGGGCCATTGGCCGGGATCCGCGTTCTCGAGCTGGCCGGTCTCGGTCCGGTCCCATTCTGTGCGACGCTGTTGGGGGATCTTGGCGCCGATGTCATTCGCATCGATCGATCCGGTGGCGCAAGCCTTTTGGTCTCGACAGAGTCATGTGCCGCAACCGCCGCTCGCTTGGCTTGAACCTCAAGGATCCTGCGGCGCGTGACGCACTTATCGACCTTGTTGGCACCGCCGATGTGCTCATCGAGGGTCTCCGACCCGGCGTAGCCGAGAGGCTTGGGTTTGGCCCCGACGTGTGCTTGGGTCGCAATGAGGGCCTTATCTACGGACGGATGACCGGGTGGGGTCAAGATGGCCCAACCGTGATCGGGCAGGTCATGACATCAACTACATCGCGCTTTCCGGCGCCCTTGATGCGATTGGTCCACGCGGCGGCCGACCGGTTCCGCCACTGAATCTGGTTGGCGACTTTGGCGGCGGTGCTCTCTATTTGGCGATGGGAGTCCTGGCGGCACTTGTCGAGCGTTCTGTTTCAGGGAAGGGCAGGTAATCGACGCCGCCAGCGATGCGTGTGTATGGCCGAAGCTCCCGACCACCCCCACAACGCGGCCCGCAACACTTTCATCACCGTCGCCGACGTAGTCCAGGCTGCACCCGCCCCGCGGTTTTCGAGGACTGCGGCGGGGACTCCCTCGGTGCCGCCGACACCGGGTGAGCACACCGACGTCGTTCTCCAAGAGATCGGAATCGGTGCTGCCCTGGTCGCTGAACTGCGTGCGTCAGGAGCTGTCTTTTAGAGAAGGTGCAGCCACCCTCCCTGGCAGTTCAGCCACCGATTCTGGAGTGCACAGCCTCGTTAGCATGGTAAAAAAGGAGGCCAATGTGTCACGCATATTGATCAAAGGTGGAACGGTCGTAACTGCAACGGAAACCATGCGGTGCGACGTACTTGTCGAGGGAGAGAAGGTTGTCGCTCTTCTCGGCGAAGGCGCACCGGTACCTACCGCTGACACCATCGTCGATGCGACTGGCCGGCTTGTTTTCCCTGGTTCCGTCGATGCCCACACTCATATGGAGATCCCCTTTGGTGCCGCCACCTCCAAGGACACCTTTGAGACTGGTACGCAGGCGGCGGCATGGGGGGGCACGACAACCATCATCGATTTTCCCATTCAGATGAAGGGCGACTCCTTGATGGGGAGCTTCGAAGAAACGATGGCGAAGGCTTCTGGTAGCTCTGCAATCGACTTTGGCTTCCATCAGATTGTTGGAGATGTCAACGAGCAGTCCCTTGCCGAGATAGACCTTGTGTTCAAGGAGGGGGTGACCTCTTACAAGCTTTTCACGGCATACTCCGGCGTCTACTACTCGACCGATGCCGAGGTTGCCAAGGTGATGCAGTGGGCAGCCGGTAACGGCTCAACGATCCTCATGCATGCTGAGAACGGGTCGGTCATTGACCTGTTGCGCGAGCAGGCGATTGCCCGTGGTGACACGGCACCACTGGCGCACGCCGCCACTCGCCCCGCCGCGCTCGAAGGCGAAGCCGCCCACCGCGTGATCCTTCTCGCTGAGATGACCGGTGCCCCGGTCTACATCGTGCATATCAGCGCCAAGCAGGTGGTGGCCGAGATCGCCGCCGCCCGCTCCCGCGGGACCAACGCATTTGGCGAGACCTGCCCTCAGTACTTGTTCTTGGAGCTTTCGATGCTTGATCAGGGTTTCGAAGGTGCCAAGTTCGTCTGTTCCCCTCCGCTCCGGGATCCAGCCGAAGGGCACCAAGAGGCGTTGTGGCAGGGTCTGGCCAATGGTGACCTCCAGGTCATTGCTACAGACCACTGTCCTTTCGACTTCGAAGGACAAAAGACGTTGGGCCGGGACGACTTCACCCAAATCCCGAATGGTCTCCCTGTTGTCGAGCACCGATTCCCGCTCATGTTGCATGCCGCGCTGGCTGACAAACGTTTCTCTTTGAATCGTATGGTGGACATCAGTGCCACCGCTCCGGCCAAGATGTTCGGGCTCTACCCCCAGAAGGGCACCATTGCCGTTGGATCCGATGCCGACATTGTCATCGTCAATCCAGATGCAAATGACGTCATCTCAGCGGCAACTCACCACATGAACGTCGATTACTCGTGCTTCGAAGGGATGGAGCTCACCGGGAAAGTCGAGACTGTGATGTCGCGGGGCAACGTGATCGTTGCAGACGGGGAGTTCAAGGGGAGCAAGAGCCACGGTCGCTACTTGCGGCGAGGGCTCAATCAGTTGCTTTTCTAGGTGCTACCGAGACCGCAATGGCAGATTTTGATAAGACGTCGATTCAAGTATTGGCACTGTTTTTGTCGATAGCACGGTGTGAGGTCAGACGAATCACACGAGAGGTGCATGCTGGTGCTCCAAATTCGCGAGCGTGTTGACGCAGGCACCTATCAAGTACCGCCGGAAAAGGTTGCGGCGGCGATCATGGCCGGGCCGTTTGCGGTCTCAACTCGTGACCGTTTGTCACTCGCCGATCGGATTGCCCGGATTGCCAAGTCGGCCCAACACCACGACCGCAACTAGGGCGACGGCTGCTAGACCGAGCACCACCGGTAGGTTCGACTCCGGAGCGGCCAGTGCCGTGCTGTCGAGTCCGTCGGGCCACGGCCATAGGACCCGCACGGATCCAGCCATGAGCCCGATCAGAGCGGCCATTACAGCGTCGTGATGATGGTCAAGAGACCAGCTGAGTAGCTGCGAGAACAAAGCCAGCCCAATCGTCATGCCGACAATGAGGACAATGAGTGCTGAGATCTGGCGGTCGTTGACGGCCTCCAAAACGGGGCCGTACATCCCCAGGACTACCAACAGAAAAGAACCGCTGACTCCCGGCAGGATCATGGCGCAGATGGCGATCGCTCCGGCTCCAAAGAAGACCCACAGGGCAGGGTCGGCGAGCTGACCGACTGTCTCATCCGAGGTGCCCTCGCGGAGACCGAGCACCACGAATACTGCCATGGAAACGGCAACCAGGATCGAGAGGTTGACTGCCGACCAATCCTTGACGAGCCGCCATGCGATGACAACGGAACCGGCGATAAGGCCCACAAAAACCCCAGCCATCTCTTCCGGTTGGTCGTGAAGCAGATTCTCGATGACGCCTGCCAGCGACACCACTGCCAGCAGCATTCCGATGACAAGGGGAATGAGGAAACCCCATTCGACCGCGCCAAGCCACCGCTTGGCCCCTGACCAATCGCCTTTGGCGATATGGCCGAGAGCGGAGCTGCCCGACCGGATCGATTTCACCAGGCGTTCGTAGATGCCGAGCACAAGTGCGATCGTGCCGCCGGAGACACCGGGCACCACATCGGCGGCTCCCATGAGGAAGCCGCGCAGGACCGTTTTGGGGGCTTGGGGAATCACGGTCGGGATTGTAGGTCAGCAGGCGGACGTCCGAGTTCGCAGTGACGCATCGCTGGGCCCCGATGTGGATCGGGGCCCAGCGAGCGAAGGACTACTAGCCGACTGCGATTGACACCGTAATGGTGCCGCTGTAGCCATCGACCTCGGCGATCGGGGCACTTTGGTTGTCGCCGGTGTTTGGCCCTGCCTGACGTGGTGCCTGGTTGGCTCCTTCACCGGGGACTTCATCGACCTCGGTTCCTGCATCCCAAAGCCCGATCAGATCGGTGAGATCACCAGCGACAGGCATGTCGCCTTCGAAGAGGCTGATGCCGCTTGAGGCCGGGGCAAAGAACCAGTCGTTGGATTGCACAAACATCGTGGCGAATGACAAGTAATCGCCGGGAGTGGCCTCAAATGTGAAGGAGTAGCTGGAGCCAGGCAATGCTGGGCCGGCCTCGCCGCCACCATCGGGGTTGGCGAATGCTCCTGAGGTGGACACTGTGGTCAGCGCACCAAGGGAGGTGACAAGGCTGCTCGGATCGCCGTCCTCGGCAAGTGCCTCGAGACCCTCGCCGCGATCGACTATTCCGTCGGCAAAGAGAGTTTCCATTGACGTATGCACGATGAATGCGCCCGGGGCGAGCGGGGTCGCCAGCTCGGCTGAGTCGGACATGTTGGTGACAGTGACGGTGAACGTCGTTGGCATTTCTTCGTCGGTCATTTCTTCGTCGGACATTTCTTCGTCGGTCATTTCCTCCCCGGCAACGGTGGTGTCTGGGGCTGCCGATCCGGCATCTCCCTCATCAGATCCACCACACGCGGCGAGTAGCAAAGCCAGCGCTAGGGCGATCGACAGTTTTCTTAAAAGCATTGGGCCTCCTGTTTCGAATAGGAGGAATGATCGACTCTCGATCTTGCGGAACCCTTACGGGCAGATTGCCGAATGATGAACACTCATTATTAGTCTTGGCATGTCGAACAGGGGATGCTCAGCGATGAATCCAAAGATCGTGTTACACGACCATCTTGATGGCGGCGTGCGGCCGTCCACGGTGGTCGAGTTGGCTGCCGCGGCAGGTGTGGATCTGCCTACGACGGACTCGGAGCAGCTTGGTCGCTGGTTTACGATCGTGCCTGGAATGCCCTTTGCAGATGCCTGGCAGCGGTTCTATCTGGTAATCGCCCTGCTGCAAACACGAGAAGCGTTGCGTCGTGTCGCTCGGGAAGCAGTGGAAGACCTGGCCGCGGACGGTGTCGCCTATGCGGAATTGCGATTCGCCCCGCTCAGTCATCTCAGCGCCGGTCTGTCTCCCGACGAGGTTGTGGAAGCTGTCACCGTCGGCCTTGCGGAGGGGGAACGAGCGACCGGCTGTGTGGCGCGGACCATCGTGTGCGGGATCCGTGAGGATGATCCGGTATCCACGGTCGCAGCCGCCCAGCTGGCTGTTGCCTGGAAGGATCGAGGTGTGGTCGGGTTCGATCTGGCAGGAAACGAGTTCGACTTCGCCGCCGACCTCCACACTGATGCATTCTCGATTGCCAGAGCTGGAGGTATAGGAGTAACCGTCCACGCAGGAGAGATGGCCGGTTGCGAGAGCATTGCGGTAGCGCTGCAAGCTGCCGCACCGAGCCGTATCGGCCATGGCCTGCATCTAATCGACGACTGTGTCGTTGATGGCGGCCGAATTACATCATTAGGTCCGATCGCTGCGGAGGTACGCGAGAGGGGTCTTATGCTGGAGGTGTGCCTCACTTCGAACAGTTGTCTCGGTACCCCGGTTGGCGATCACCCAGTGCGAATGTATTTCGATGCCGGCTTTGTGGTCTCTGTGAATCCCGATGACCGAGCGATCACAACTACCACCGTTTCGAACGAATACGACTTGTGGAGCAATGTGCATGGGTTCACCACCGCCGAGTTCCGTGACATCAATCTGGCGGCAGTTGCAGCAGCATTCTGTGATGAGGCAACCAAGAGTAAGTTGCGTGACCTTGTCGCCAGCGGATGGTCGAACTCCTAGCCAGGCAAACTGAACTCGACGGCCCCGCCAGGTCCCGGTTCTGCATGAATTGACCCGCCGAGGGCGGTCACAAAGCGGTGGGCGATTGCCAGCCCGAGGCCAGTGCCGCTGCCATCGCGAGTTCGTGCGGCATCGGCCCGCGTGAAACTCTCGAACGCACGACCAACGAAGTCTGCGGGGAATCCGGCACCATCGTCGGTGACGCGCACAACAAGGTCGGGCGAGGTCGCCAGGGAGACGACAACGGTGCTCTCGGAGTGTCGGATGGCGTTGTCGATCAGGTTGCGCATGACTCGTCCCAACGCTTCGGGAGCAGTGTCGGTTGTTATCGAACCTGGGGCTTGCAGCTCGACATTCACACCAAGCCGCTGTGCCGTTGGCCGTAGTACCTCGATGGCTTCGTCAGCGATCTCGGTCACATCCACCGATTGCAGCTGTAACTCGACCGCTCCGGCCTCGAGACGGGCGAGCAGGAAGATGTCGTCGACCAAGCGGTGCAGAGCCCCGATGTCTCTCTCCATGGAGCCGAGATAGCGAACCGGGTCAGGCGCAACCCCGTCCTGAAGGGCCTCGACGGCGGCCTGCAATGAGCCGAGCGGGCTGCGAAGATCGTGGCCGACTGCAGTGAGAAACTCGCGCCGGGCTTCGTCTTCGGCTTGTCGCCTCTGGTCGGCGAGGCTGAGACTCACCGCCATTGCATCAAATGCGACCGCAAGTGCTCCCACCTCGTCGGCGCGGTTGACTTTGGTGGTCGCGGTGAAGTCGCCCCCTGCAACTTGTTGCGCCGTGGCAGCAATCCGACGTAGATCGGAGGTGATCGGGCGGGACACGGCAAATGCAAAGCCGAAGGAGGCAACCAACCCAAAGCCAAGGACGACGAGCAACAGTTGCAGGTCGTGTGAAGAGAAGAACATTTCTTGAGCTGCTGCGATTGCGGTTCCGGCCACTATCAAGAACGAGATCATGCCAACGGCCACGATGCTGAATCGTATCGAGCGAGCCCGGGTTGACCAGCGGGGGAGTAGGTACACGGCAAGAGCGGCGACCCCCATTAGTGCCAAGAAAATGGCACCGAGTCGATTGCGTTCCATTGCCGTCGGTTTCATCGTGACCTCGAAGAGCACGAGGGCAAAGACGACGGCCGCTGGCAGCCAAAGGAATGCTCGGAATCTCACGACTCGAACCGGTATCCGACGCCCCAGACTGTGGTGATCCAGCGCGGGTTTTCTGGGTCCTTCTCCAGTTTGCGGCGGAGTCGCCGCACGTGCACGGTCACCGTTGACGGGTCCTGCCAGTCGGCAGAAGAATCCCACACCTGTTCGAGAAGCTGGCTACGGGAGAATACCTGGCGGGGGGATCGAGCCAGGAAGGCCAGGAGATCGAACTCCTTTGGTGTCATTTCGAGTGGATCACCGTGCAATGACACCTCCCGGGCCTGCTCGTCTATAACGAGACCGTCGAACTCGAGGACTTCCGGGGTCTTGGCGGTCGGGGCCGACCGTCGCAGCACGGAGCGCACCCGGGCGACCAGTTCGCGGGGTGAGAACGGTTTGACGACATAGTCGTCGGCTCCTAGCTCGAGACCCAGCACACGGTCGGGTTCTTCGGTACGGGCCGTTAACAGGATCACGGGGATATCGCCGGAACGGCGCAGTTCTGTCAGTACGGAGAAACCGTCCACCTCGGGGAGCATCACATCGAGCACGACCAGATCGGGTGGTGATTCTTGGATTTGTTTCAGTGCGGCACTGCCAGTGCTTGCTTCGTCGACACGGAATCCTTCTCTTTCGAGATAGGCCACCACGACTTCACGCACCATCGGCTCGTCGTCGACAACGAGGATTTGCTCGGTTTCGATTGAGGTCATTGAAAGGATCATATGACTTCTAACCGTCCCTTCGGGTGTTTCCCTCCCAGTTCCGTGATTGTTCACAATCGGATCAGGGGCGGTTTCTGCCGGAGAGTGTGGGAGGGTCTTCCAGGGGCCAGTCACCATACAGACCACATAAGGTGGTCATTGGCATACGTAGCGTATTCCTGCATAATGCGGCTACGGAGGAATGGATGCCGACCAAACTGAATGGCGAACACTGCGTCTCTTGTGGCGCGGCTGCTGCGGTGCGGGTTGCCGGGACCAGCTTTTGTGCGTCATGCGGGCTGCGGCAACACAGAGCAACCGAATTCGTTCGAACACCGCCGACCGTGCATCGATCACACCGGGGCGCACTTGTGGGAATCCTGTCCTCGGGGTTTCTGGTCAAGATGCTGATGGGCGCAGTTGCCCTCGCCGCGGTTGGTGGAGCGACCGCATCGCTTCGCAGCGAACCGGTGCCGGCGGCAGCCGATGTTATCCCTGCTGTGATCACGACCGTGATGCCAAGCACGACAGCGACCCCCTTCGTTATTACCGACGACGATGTATCCGAATCCACACCGGAAGTCGGCGCAGCGGTTGATGAGTACGTAGTGGCGGTCCAGATCTGGGCGGCCTGTGTCTCGGATGCGGCCACGGCTCACTCTGGGGGCAGCTTTGATCCTCGCGAGGCGTGCGGCCCCCGCCCCGAGCCGGGCGACTTTGGCCTGGATGATCATGATGAGGATGGTCCGGGGAACTCTGAGAATGCGCCTGGTCATGATGAGAATGGTCCGGGGAACTCTGAGAATGCGCCCGGTCATAGCGACGGCGACGAGGAGAAGAAGGACAAGCCGCCCAAGGAAAAGGACAAGTAGCCGAACCGATCCGGTCGGTTGTTGCCTTCCCTAGCTACGCTGCCTCCTCATGTGCGCAAAGAAACGCTGGTCAAACGATGACGTGCTCGCCACCGATGCCGCCAAGAGCGCACACCAGAAGCTACCGGTGACCCCTGGTCTCCAACTAACCCATCGTCCCTCGCGAGTGTCTGGGACCGTCACTGCATTCACCGAAGGTCAGCGTGTTGTCCTGTGCGACCAAGACGGCAACCTTCACGAGTTCAAACCTCACAAAGGCGTGATGCTCTACAAGGGCAAGGCGGTTGAACTGATCGCAGGGGAGTGGAAGAGCGACGCCGGACTGAGCTTTACGGCATCTGGGTCGGTGGACAAGGGCCCAGTACGAGCGCAAACCGCCAAGGCAAGCCGGATCTGGGTAGAGGGCATCCACGATGCTGAGCTGATCGAGAAGATTTGGGGCGACGATCTCCGTATTGAAGGCATCGTTGTTGAGCCGCTGCATGGCGCAGATGACCTTGTGGAACGTGTCGCCCAGTTCCACCCGGCCTCAAATCGGAAACTGGGCGTGCTTCTCGATCACCTTGTCACCGGCTCCAAGGAATCCCGGATCGCCGCCGCAGTTAGCGACCCCAATGTTCTGATCTGTGGCCATCCCTACGTCGATATTTGGCAGGCGGTAAAACCCATCGCTCTTGACATCGCGGCGTGGCCCGAGGTGCCGATGGGTCAGCCATGGAAGGAAGGAATCGTCGCCGCTCTCGGGCAGCAGGGCGACCCGGGGCGTTTCTGGCAAGCATTGCTGAGCAGGGTCTCGTCGTACAAAGATGTCGAGACACCTCTGATGAATTCTGTAGAACAGCTAATCGATTTCGTAACCGGCTAGCTGCTGCAGCTACATTCGCCTCATGAGAGCTGTTGTACAACGGGTAGCGCATTCGCGTGTGTCGGTTGCCGGCGAGACTGTCGGTGAGATCGATCAGGGGCTTTTGGTCCTTCTTGGGGTTGGTCACGACGACGGCAGTGCCGATGCCAAGGCCCTCGTTGACAAGATGCTGGGGTTACGAATCTTTCCTGATGCCGACGAGCGGATGAACCGCTCCGTTGTCGATATCGGTGGGTCGGTATTGGTGGTCAGTCAATTCACCCTGCTTGCCGATATTCGAAAAGGACGGCGCCCATCGTTCACAGATGCTGCTGATCCGGAGGTGGCCGCGGCCTTAGTTGACGATGTCGTCGGGATGGTCCGCCAGCAAGGGGTGACAGTCGCCACCGGTGAATTTGGAGCCATGATGGACGTCGAACTGCTTAATGCAGGGCCGGTGACCATCGTCATCGATGTTGCCAAGGGCCGTGTTCAGTGAGCGGTGTGGGCTTGCCCTGCCTCACAAAATCGGAGAAAGTCGCAGTGGCGACAGGCCGCCGAGGGGGCTTGGGGGAAGTCCGGTCCGGCGGCAGCGCCGAGCAACTCATCAAGATGGTGGCGTGCGGTGGTGAGCCAAGTCTCGTCAATGTCCACTTTGACCTCTTCGAGGGCGCCGCTACCCAGGTAGGCAAACGTAACTGACATACTCTCCGGCGGGTCGGCGGCCAACGCCCCGTCGGCAGCCGCAATCGCATATGCCTCCAGCTGGACCATGGCTGCGGGGTTCGCACGATTGCTTCCAGACTTGAAGTCGACGATTTCCCAGGTGCCGGGGTCGGGTTCATAGACGGCGTCGATTCGGCCTCGGATTCGTCCCGAAGGCAGGCTGATATCGATCGGCGCTTCGACGTAGCGAGGCTTTAGTCCTGCGAACCGTGACTCGAGATATACCTGATATGGATCGGGACCCCTGGATGTAGGAGTGTCAGCGTCAACGACGTCATACAGGTCTTCCGCTAGTTCTTCGAGTGGCATCTCGCCGCGACCATGCAACTCGATGCGACGATGTACTTTCACCCCACGGCGCATTGCAGGTGCCTGGCGCCGCGGAAGACGTTCGACTTCTGACCAGTAGAACCGCTGCGGACAACCTGCCATAGTCACCAGGCCGGTGACCGATGTGTCGACACCATGCGATATCGCTTTGTCGGCTGGAGGCGCGGGCAGATCGTCGAGGATCATGTGCATTTGGTTCACAGCCGCATCGTACGCGTCACCGCCGGTAGCTACTAGTTGCCTGGGCCACTCGGAGTCCGCAACCGTCTTCCGAAGAGCATCTCGCCATCCGTCAGCAAAAAGTGGATCTGGCGCACCGACGCTAGAAACGATCGACAGGGATATCGGTCGTTCGCCTGGCTCGTCGACTTGGTGGTTTATCTCCATGCCCGCGGCATTTGCGACAGCTTCAAGGACAGGGCTGGGAGGGCGTGGCTTGGTTGCGCCACCATGCCAGTGGGCGCCTGTCAGATAGAGGCGACTCTTGGCTCGAGTGATGCCAACGTAGGCGGTTCGCCATTCCTGGCGGTCTCTGACATGCCGTAGCGCATCCTTGCGCTCGTCCTCCTCGAGTCCGAGCGGGATCGGTGCTTCCAGCCTCAACTCGTACGGAACAAACCGGGCAAGCCGGATCGGGTCATCCATGGCCCCACCCTTGACAGGGAAGACTCCATCGGTGAGGGCAGGCAGGAATACCGTATCCCACTCGAGTCCCTTAGCCCGGTGGATGGTCAACAGGACGACGGCATCTTCGGTGCCGACATTGGCCGTGTCGAGTTCCGTTGCCGACCGGTCGTTGGCGATGAGGTCGAGATATCCCAAGAAAGCCTGCAGGGTTGGCCGCCCCCGCAACGGGCTCCATTCTTCGGCAAGGTCGAGGAAACGGTATAGATTGACTCGGGCAGTCAAAGCCGGGCCGGGGCTCCTTGCTTCGACCTCGCTCCACATCCCGGTCGCATCGAGGATATGTCGGCACAAATCCACGAGCGAGGTGCCCTGGGCCAGCTCCAGAAAACGACGGTATAACGTGCGAAATGCCATCAGCCGGGCACGTGTCTCCGGGGCGATATCGTCGATCTCTTCGAGTTGGTCGATCGCCTCGACGAGCGGCCAACCCAGGTCTGGGTCGTCACCAAGTTGCGCCCGATTCGGCTTAATCCAGCGACTCAACGCCGCTATGTCGCGCATGCCCAATCGATAGCTTGGTCCGAGCAGGAGTCTCGCCAACGCGATGGAGTCGCCGGGCCGCTCTATCGTCCGCAGCCAGGCGTGAAGGTCGGCTACGTCAGGAAGGTCGAGGAGACCACCAAGGGAACCAACCTCAACGGGTACATCGAGTGCCTGCAGGGCATCGCGGATCAGCGCCATGTCTCTGTTCTTGCGGAAGATCACCGCAACGTCTCGCCACAGGACGTCGTCTTCGGCATTCAGCCTCACGATCTCTTCGGCAATCCATTCAGCCTCGTCCACCGCGGTGCGGAAAAACTCGGCCGCTACCCATCCCGTGGGGGCGTCAGCAACAGGCTTGAGGGGGGTAAATGGCTCGTCGGCATATAGGACAGCACGCACCTCATGGGCAACATCCAAGATCGACGAGCCGGAACGCCGATTCTCGGTGAGGGGGAGTGTCTCGGCTGGGGATCCATCAGCGGCAGGAAAGTGAGTCGGGAAATTGTCGAAGTTCTCTGTTGATGCGCCGCGCCACTCGTAGATGGTTTGATCGGCGTCACCGACGGCGGTTACCGGAAAGCCATCACCAAACACCGCCCGGAGCAGCTCACGTTGGGCGGGGTCGGTGTCTTGATACTCATCGAGAAGGGCAACCGAGTACCGGTCTCGGATTCGCAACGCCACTCCCGGGTGGCTGGTCAGAAGACGATGTGTGAGCAGGATGAGATCGCCGTAGTCGAGGACGCCAAGGTTGCGTTTGTGAATCTCGTAGCGCTGCACAATCTGGGCAACCTCGGCACGAACGGCCGAGACGTCATCGTGGGGAGCAATCGCAAGCAGGTCGTCGGCAGTCCGTAGATTGCGGGCGAGTTGCGATGCAAGGTCGGCGGCCTCATCGACTCGTGAGGGAATCCAGGTGAGATCGAGATGTGCGTACTCACCCTCAGCGATGGCCTCGTGGATTAGCTGGCGCACATAACCAGGACCAACAATGTCGGTATCGCGTTCAACGCCGACGATCGCTCCGAACTCTTGGAGGATCCCATAGGCAAAGCCGTGGTAGGTAGTGACCTCGACCTCGCGTCCGGCCTCAGCCAAGTCGGGTAGTGCTTCGCGGAGCCGTACAGCCAGTTCCTCGGCTGCCTTGTTAGTGAAGGTGATACCGATTGCCCGCTCCGGACTGAGTCCGTCGCCAACCAAGTGTGCAAGTCGGTGGACGATGGTCGTTGTCTTACCGGTACCCGCACCAGCGATGACCCGCAGCGGACCCAGCGGATATTCGATAATGGCGTTTTGCTCTGGCGTTGGGTGAAATGTCATAGGAAGTCAGGGCCTCCGTCTGCCCACGCCGGGCATACCGCACGCAGCCCGCACCGGTCGCAGTGCGGCCCGGGATTTGTCGACCAGTCCTCGTTTTGGATTCCGATAGCGATTGCGGACAGACGCTCTTCCACCTCGCCAAGCCCTTCCATCTTGAACTTGCGGATGGCGACCTTCTTGTTGTTTGCCATCGGGTACCAAAGCTCGGCACCAACGACCTTTCCAAGAGCGCTCAGCTCGTCGTCACGTTGTGCGGCCAACGCATAGAACCCAAGCTGGAGCGACCCACTTGCCTCGGCCATCGTCACCGGACTTCGGCTCGTCTTGTAGTCGACCACGGTCACGCCGGCCGGTGAGACGTCGATCCTGTCCGCGCGCCCGGTCCACTTCACCCCCGCTATTTCGGTGTCAAGCTTGTGCTCCAGCACCGCACCGCGGCGCTTGGGTGCTGGCCAGTTCTCATAAAGCCTGGCGAGTCCGGAATGGGCCCGCCCGAGCCACGAATCCGAATACGGCGGACCATCGAAATCGTGCGGATCGAATTGGACACTCAGCTCTTGGCGCGCTTCGTCCAACGAGCTGTGTGAGCGGCCATCGGCCACCGCGCGTTTCTCGACTGCCTCCAGGACATCATGGATCAACGTTCCGAAGGTGGCATGGATCGAACTATCGGAGCCCACCTTGAGCCGTCGTTCGAGCACGTACCGTCGGGGACACAGCTCATACCCCTGAGCTTGTGACGGTGAGAGCACCGGCTCGGGCCCAATGAGTCCGTCGCTACGTCCCCGGGAGGGAACACCGTTGAAGAACTGCGGAGGACGCAGGTCCCAGCGCGGCCCAACCGCCAGTGTCGTAAGCGCCGCGAGACGCGACGGCGAAGATGCTGCAACATCGATGAGGCAGCGACGAAGCGCGGATTCAGCCTCACCAGCAGTCACCGGAAGGCGTGCCGTGCTGCTGGCGCCATCGCATATCTCGATCTGAGCTGTGGGTCGAGCTGGCGGCTGGTCAATGATTTCTGTGATCTTCGTGAAGAAACGGCTGGGCCGACCGGGGCCGTCGTCGAGGCCACGCTCGGTTGCGGTCCACACGACGCGGCGGCGGGCCCTGGTCATAGCGGTGTAGGCGAGACGGCTTTCTTCCTGAAGGCGGAACGCACGGTATTCGGCAGTGTCGGTTGGGACGTGGGGGAGCAGGTGCCTCACACCGAGCAAGGAGTCGCGAGAGCGCAGATCCGGGAAGACACCGTCAACAGCGTCGGCGATAAACACGACATCGAGTTCCAGGCCCTTTGCCTGGTGGAGCGTGGTCAGCGTCAGTCGATCACCGTCGGGGCGCCGATAGCTGAGGAGAGGTTGGGCTTCGAAGTCCTCGCTTTCGGCCAGGCGGCGGTAATCGAGCAGTGTTCCTTGCGGGTTGCGCTCCTCCCATCGATTGAGCACTTGCGCCAGCGACCGCCAGGCGGCCCGTTCTTCTGACTCTTCGGGGTCGTTGACCATGTCATCGATGCCGGGGAGTTCACTCCACACCCGCCAGAGACCTTGGATTGCCGGAACTTGGTCTGCCCAGCTCGCATCTTCGATGAGGCCGGCAAGTGGCGCCCACTCGGGAAGGTTGGCCCTAATTGCGGGAGCCCATGCGCCTGACGCTCTGGCGCTCCTCTCCAGTGCCCGGAAGGCTCCGATGGTCAAGCCGACTCGGGAGCCAAGCAGAACCCTGCGGAAGGATTGATTGGCCGCTGTCGCCCCATCGCAACGCGTTGCGGCAACAGCGAGGTCAAGGAGAAACCGCACCGCAGGCTGATCGGTGAGCCGACTGCCAGGAAGCTCGTGTGGGATGTGTCGTCGCTCGAGAGCTCGTGACATGTCTGCAAGAAAACGGCGTTTGCTGCGAACGAAGACGCCGATCTTGCTGTACGGGATGCGTTCGGTGAGGTGGAGACGCTGTGCTTCGGCAGCTATCCACTCTGCTTCTTCTACCTGCTGGTTGAACAGGTAGGCCTCGACGATGCCGTGACCGGGAGCGGGCGTGACGGCACCGGTAGCGCCGGGAAGGTCGCCTGTGGTCACGGCAACGGCGGTGGCAAGAATTGTTCTCGGTGTTCGGAAGGATGTCGTCAGGAGGATCTGGGTTGCGGCCTCCTCGGCCGATCCGAAATCGGCGGAGAAGGCAGCCACATTCTCAACCGTTGCCCCCCGAAAGCTGTATATCGACTGATAGGGATCGGCAGCAGCTGCGACATGTCGACCCCGCCTTTGCAGGGCTTGGAGCAGCCGTACCTGGGCGGTTGTGGTGTCCTGGTATTCGTCGACAAGCACGTACCCGGTGCCTGCAGCCTCAGAGGTCGGCAAATCAGGTGATTCGAGCAGCCGTACTGCGGTCGAAATGAGCGTGCCGTAGTCAATCCGGTCAATGTTCCGGAGCTCGTTGGTGTAGGTGTCGAGGAATTGTGGGAGTCCCTTCCAATCATCCCGTCGCATGCTTCCGAGCGACGCCGACGTGTGCATCTGCTCGGCGGCCCGCAAGATGAAATCGGTGACTTCCCTGGCAAAGGTCTGGGTGGCGAGCAACTGGGAAAACGCCGCCGACCATGATGCCGGGTCCTCAGCGGCGAGTAGCTGATGCACCAGGGCCACCTGCTCCGGTCCGGTCAGAATCTGTGGGCTCTCGGCCCAGCCAGCCTGCTCGGCGTGATGTTCGATGAGTCTGGCGGCAAATGAATGGAAGGTAGCGACATCTAGCTCGCCGATAGTGGCCAGGATGCCGGCGCGGATTCGAGTTCGCACCTCATCGACGCCGCGGCGAGAAAAGCCAAGGATGGTGATCGCCTCGGGTCTGACCTGGTTGACGGTCAGCAGGTGGATGGCACGCCGCACCAAGAACTCCGTTTTGCCGGTGCCGGGACCACCGACAACGATCTGGGGTCCCCTGACCAGAGCGATGGCGTCGTGCCACTGATCGGGCGCAACGGCGATGGTGGGCGCGGCTGGCTGCTGGCTCACGACGCTGCGGCTACGTCGTCCGGCTTGTCGGCGAAAGCGGGGCAGCGGTCTTGGAACGAGCACCAGCCACAGAGCTTGCCGGGCCGGGGTGGGAAGTCGTTGGCCACGATTGCCCGATTGATGGCGGCCCACAGCGCCTCGAGCTTTCGCTGCGTGGCGTCGAGTTGGGCGTCGGTAACAGGTATCTGATAGACCGTCGGCCCGTTGAGATACATCAGCTTGAGGCGCACCGGGGTGCGGCCGATCCGTTTGCGAATCAGAAGTGCATAGATCTTGAGCGCAAAAAAGGCGGGAATGGCGTACTGCTCCGGTGGTGCTTTGCCCGTCTTGTAGTCGGTTATGACTAAACCGTCCGGCTCTTCTTCCATGCGATCCAAAATACCTCGAATGGTCATTTCGCCCAGATCTTCGGTCATATCCAGTTCCCGGTCCAGAGGTTCGAGCTGGGTGGGATCCTCGATAAGGAAGTAGTTCGCCAAAACTTTGAGGCTCTCCAGCCCCCATTCCCTTTCGTCTGCGGTGTTGTCAAAGAGTTCCGGGTACTCCTCGTCGCGTAGGTCAACCCACGCTTTGCGGAATAGCTCGTACAGGGTTTCCGGGGTGCGCTTTTCAGCGGAGAGATCGAACAACCATTGCAGAGCGAGGTGGGCCGTGGTGCCCCGTGCTTGATAGACGGTCGGCGGGACTTCAATCCTGTCGATTGCCTTGAATTTGAACAGCTGCGGACAGACCTTGAAATCGCCAGCACGGCTTGGTGAGAGTGTCTCCAATAGAGCTGACGGATCGGTTTCCGGCTGGGTGTCTTCAGTAGTTGTCATCGTTTGTTCGACTATACGCACCACCGCTGACATAAACCACACGCATGTAGTTATCCACAGGGAATCCGTGGCCGTGGGGGCCGCGCTGGAGGTCAAAGACGATGTCCGCGAAATTTTCCAATAGGCCGCGAAAAGTAAGAAGCGTTTCGACTTGACTGCACACTGTGGTCGAACGTACGTTATCGGTCCTTAAGGGCTCCAACCATGGAGGAGCGGAGATCGGAAGGATCGGACCCGGGAAACCGGACCGAACCGGCACCGAGATCCACGACCCGGACGCTTGCGTCCACGGTCACCCGGAACGGATACGTTCCGCTTCGACAGAGCTTCGGCAAAGTCGGGGGAACGCCGCAGAGACTTCGGTCTCGGTGGCACGTCGGCGAGGTAGCCCTCAACGACACCGTCCGACGGACTTCGGTCCAGACGACAAACTGCAGAGCTTTGGCTCAGCAGATGCGGCGGCTTCGGCCAACGCACAGTCGTGGCTTCGGCTACGGCACACTGGACGGGCTTCGGCTCGACCAGGTTCTCCGAGTGAGGCTACTGCTCACCGGGTGGGAGCTCCGGCTCACGCCAGGTAGTGGTTGCCAACCAAAAGAGGACAGATGAGATTTCGGTCTCATCAACCAAACCGGTGCGACCGGTGATAGCGAGGGTTTCCTCGGTCTAGAGCTTCGGCTCTGGATTGGGAGCCATCGGGCTTCGGCTCGGCGGCAAGCCAGCGAGATCGTAGGCCACACAGGTTCCCTGACCGGGCGCTTTGGCACCCGCAAAGGAACGGCACGGCTGGCTTGGGTCAGGACTACGGTTCTGGACCGAGCGAGACGAGTCGGCAAATGACCTCACGGCCATTTGCACAAAGCGACTGGAAGGGCCCGACCCCTCGGGGAAGGTGCCCGACCAGAAGCAAAGAATCCCCGAGAGGGTGGCGGTTTCGACCAAAACTCCCTCGGGGTTTTCTTTGTCTACTAGCAGTGTTGACGGCAACTATTCGCCAACCTAGCACCCCGCGGCCAGCTCGATGAGGGTTACTGTGTCGGTGGCTTCGGGTCCGCTGAGTAGGCCGCCAATCGAGGATTCCGTGATATCGAAAGCCCACACGTCGAGCTCGATATCGCCATCGATGGTGACGGTGTCTCCATAGGCTGCTTCCAAGTCGCCGACGGTGCTCCCCACGCCGATACCAGCCGCGGTGGTCAGGGCAAGTCCGCGCTGGTCGACGCCGCCAACGTTCCGGGTGTAGTCGTATCCGTAGGTGTAGGTGTAGAACCGGCCACCGAGGTCGTCGGCGCCATCCTTGATGAAGATGGTGAGAAGGCTTCCCCATCCGATGGCTCTCATTTGCGAACCAGGGCATGAGCCATAGATGTTTGGCTCCGCCACAATCCAGTCCGAATCGTGGTCCGGTTCGCCATAGAGGGCCGAGATGTCTGCAACCACGGAGTCCGGCGGCGAACCAAGCAGGGCGTCACCCAGCCCATCTTCTCCAAGCTCGAGTCGGATGAGAGGCGCCGGTTCCGATGTGGTGGGAGCCGTGTCGGCTACGGCACAGCCGGCTAGGACAAGAGTGGTGAGGCCGATGCCGACCAGGGTGTGGACGTGTAAACGCATGCGGCTCGAACCCTAGGGCCGTCAGTGCCCCACTCCAACGCGATAAGCTCTGTAGAGCTGGAGGAGAGCCAATCGACGACGACGTAAACGGGACTAACGCGGGCTCGAGGGGAAGAGTCACCCGCGACCTCGACCTCGTCGGTGGCCGCCGTGAATTCAGAATCGCCGGCATAACGATCGCAGGCCG
>RCNF010000410.1_pt1 | contig 21651 bp, 16 predicted proteins | sample 2041311 | NCBI WGS metagenome assembly RCNF01 (sample SAMN09708228, study PRJNA481090) | Marine sediment metagenome, whole genome shotgun sequencing project. | biome: marine sediment; feature: ocean; material: sediment; isolation source: Sewage treatment plant 2 marine sediment (STP2) ... | reverse complement strand
CCGGTGACGACCGTCTGTTCCTTGGTCAAACCGCTCAGGATCTCGAAGTCGTCTTCGCCGGCGATCCCGATCTCCACGGGCACGAATTTCACGTAGCCGTCCTGGAGGATGAAGACACCTTCGGTTTCCTCGCGCTTGATTTGGGAATTTTCACCATCGGTCGTATCGGTAGCCGTGTCCCCGAAGCCGAATTCTTTCAGCGCCTCTTCCTGCTTGCGGGCCCGGCTGCCGGAATAACGGCGGATATCGGATTTTTTCAAGGGCCATTCCCGTACCGTGACCGATCCCAGGGGAACGGCCAGAGCGTCCTGACGGTCGGCGACGGTGATCTCGGCTTTGGCCGACAATCCCGGCCGGATGTTCGGCAACGTCTCGTCCAGGGTGATCTTCACCTCGAAATCCACGGCCTCGCGACTGGCCCCGGTCCGCACGCGCAAGGGACTGTTGCCGATCTCCGTCACCGTGCCCGCGAATTCCCGGTCGGGAAAGGCGTCGATTTCCACCTTGGCCTGCTGACCCAGCACCACTTTGACCACCTCGGTCTCGTCCACTTCCACCCAGGCCTCCATGGTTGTCAGGTCGGCGATGACCAGCAGCACGGTGCCCGGGTTGTTGAGGGTGCCCATGATGGCGTTTTCACCCTCTTCCACGTTCAACCTCGTGATCACCCCGCTCATGGGCGCGGTGATGGTCACCTTGGTCAGGTCATGGTGGGCCTTGGTGAGATTCGCCTCGTACTGGGTGATGCGGTGGCGGGCGGCCTCCACCCGGGCCTGCTCGATGCGCGCGTTGGTCCTCGCGGTGGTCACCTGTTCCTCGGAGGCAATGTCTTCCTTGAACAACTCCTCGGCCCGGTCCCGATCCTGGATGGCCTTGTCCAGCGAGGCCTCGGCCAGTCTCAGATCGGCCTTCGAGGATTGAATCATGGCATCAAGGGCCTTGACCGCGGCATCGTATTCCGAGGGATCGATCTCCATGATAAGATCGCCCTGCTGAACGCTCTGACCCTCGACCACGGCCAGATGAACGATGGTACCCATGGCGTTGGCGCTGACGTCGACCTTGCGCTTGGGCTGGATGGTCCCGGAGCAGTTGACGATGGCCGTCAGATCCTTTTGCTGGACCTGCTGGGTTTCGACCTTGGCTTCGGCCTTGTCCCCGGACTTGAGGATGGAAATCACCAACGCGATCAGAACAATTGCCGCCAGGGGAATGAAGATCTTCTTTTTCACTCTGTGACTCCTCGTCGGTCGTCTACATTAAGATTTGGCTCAGCGCCAAGGGTATGGCGGACAACAAGGCCCAGGGCAAAAGCACCGAAAGAACAGCCGCCGAACGGCCCATCTTGAACACTCTTTCAAACCCTATGATGACCAGGACAAGCCCCCACCAGGTGAAAAAATCGCCGTAGGTCATCAGGGCCTGGTAGAGAAAGGACTTCGGGTCCCCACCCGGCATCAGGGCGGCCAGGCCGATATTGACCTTGAACACCGAATCGGTCATCAGGATCAGTGGCAGTTTGATCACAGAAGCGATGGCAAATACCGGCAATGATCCCCACGACACGATGCCGAGGGCCTGCTTGAAGGAGCCGTCACCACCTCCCAGGCGCACGAAAAAACCCAGAATCAAGCCGAAGATCAGGACCATGAGCCAGGTCGTGAAACCGGCGATGCCCGACTGGGTGATCCGTTTGTCCTGGGTGATGTTCCGGGCCTCTTCGTACTGCTGTTCGGCCATGTCTTCGGGAATCATCTCCATGATCTTTGAGTCCCGCATCAACTCGGCCTGCTCCGGCGCGGAAATGGGCAGCGTGAACCAGGAGAAAACAAGCATGACCAGCAAAACCAGAAGCCCCGGCTGCCACCAGCGCGGATTGGCACCCACGTTGTCCATGAGTCGCCCGGGGTTGGTGAAAAGGTCCGTGAGCCGTCCGGAAAATGAATCGTTCATGGTCGGTATGCTCCTTGTTTTCAGTCGGTGGTCTTGTCCGGATAATCCGGATAATCCGGATGAAGGCGCGGCAAAACTTTTCGTCCCGCCCGGGCCAAGGGGCCGTCCGCTTCTTCGTCCGCCAGTTTTTCCGTGTCCCGGTGATTCCGCAAAAACTCCGCCGCAAAATCCCCGTTTTCGATTTCGTCCAGAATCCGTTTCATGTTCCGGCGCACCCGGTCATCGATGACCCGCGGTCCCCGCGTCAAACCACCGTAGGCGGCGGTCCCACTGATCCTTTTCCGCAGTCCGTCGATGCCCTGCCGGTGCAACAGGTCGGTGATCAGTTTCAGTTCGTGCACACACTCGAAGTAGGCGTTGGTTTCGTCGTAGCCCGCTGCGACCATGATGTCGAAAGCCGATTTGAGAAGTTCGATCACCCCGCCGCACAGGACCACCTGCTCGCCGAACTGATCGCTGATGCATTCGGCCCGGAAGGTGGTCACGAAGCCGCCTCCGGTCAGGCATCCGACCGCCAGGGCATACGAAGCCGCCAGATCCCAGGTTTCGGCGGGCGAATCTCCGGTCACCGCCAGCAGGCCGGGCACACCCGAACCGGCGGCGTGGGCGGCGGCCAACATATCGCCCTGACCTTTGGGCGCCACCAGGAAACAGGAGCGGCCGGGATCGGGCTTGACCTGGTCAAATGCGACGGCAAAACCGTGGGCAAACCCAAGGGCGGCCAGCGGTTGCAGATTTGGCGCGATCTGGCGGGTGAATACCGGAGCCATGGCCTCGTCCGGCAGCATAAGCATCACGACATCACCGGCGGCCACCGCTTCGGCAACGGAAAGGACCTCAAAACCCCTATCGGAGGCCCGCTGGCCCGAAACCGAGCCATCCCTGGCCCCGACGACCACCTTCACGCCACTGCGACGGAGATTCTGGGCATGAGCAGAGCCCATGGTGCCGTAACCGACCACCGCCACGGTCCTGCCTTCAAGGAATCCGAGATGGGCGCCATCACGTTCCACCACCGTACCCGGCGGCGGAGGATATTGTTTGAATATTTTTTTCACCATGGACCGCAGAATAGCCCCATCCGGGTTCCTTGACAAGAATCCTCTGATTGGATAAATTGCCCTCCTGCCCGGAAAAACAGGGGTTTTTCCGGTTTTGAAGGACATGGGTGGCGGCTTAGCTCAGCTGGTTAGAGCATCGGAATCATAATCCGAGTGTCCGGGGTTCGAGTCCCTGAGCCGCTACCATCATAATTTCCCGAAAATCCATTCGTCCGGATCGACTTTTCCTTCCCGCCGCCGCCTCACCCACGACCGGAGGCAGAGTGCCCCAGTTTCCTTTCAGCGACCACCGGTTTACCGGTACCGTTTCGGCCCGGATCGAGGATCTGGTCCGGCGTTGCTGCCGTGACGTTTCACGACCCGGCCTGGTGGTGGGATTGTCAGGAGGACCGGACTCGGTGGCCCTGTTGCTGGCCGCCAAAGCCTGGTCTGAAAAAACGGGCTCCCCTTTGGCCGCGGCCCACTTCAACCACAGATTGCGGCCGGCCGAAGCCGACCGGGACGCCCTTTTCTGCCGCGACCTTTGTGCCCAGCTGGAAATCACTCTTCATGAAAACGGAGAAGACCCACGACCCGCAGCCAGGTCGCGCGGTCAAGGGCTCGAAGAAGCCGCCCGCCACCTTCGGCGCCAGTTTTTTCGAAAAGTCCTGGCTCAAAACACCGATCTGCACGCCGTGGCCACCGGCCACCATCGCGACGACCAGACCGAAACGGTGATCATGCGGCTGTTTCGCGGCACCGGCCCTGCCGGGCTGCGTGGAATTCGGCCGGTGAGCGGGTCGTTCATTCATCCCTTGCTCACGGTCGGACGCGGGGAAATCGTCGCTTTTCTGGAAGACTGTGGACAACCCTGGCGCACGGACACCACCAACCTGGAGGGAGAAAACCTTCGGGCCAGGATTCGCCGTGAATTATTGCCCCTGGTCCGGGGTATCTTCGGCCCCGGAAGTGAAATCGTCCCGGCCAGGCTGGCGGAACTGCTCCAGCAGGACATGGATCTTCTGGAGCATTTTACCCAAAAAGCTCTGGCTGAAGTCCGGTTGCCGGATCAGCCGGAACAATTGAGCGTGGCCAAACTGCTGGATCTTGAGGCCGGCCTGGCCCCCCGGACCCTGAAGCTGTGGCTGGAAGAGATGCAACCGGTGGGCCTGGAACGCGTCCATTTGGATGACATCCTGGCCTGGCTTGCCGGAGGGCAATCCGGCTCCGGACTTGATCTTGCCGACGGCCTGCGGCTGGTCCGAGACTTTGACAGGCTGTCCCGCCAGAAGGATGTCCTGGCAGCACCGGTCCTGCGGCGGGCGGAGGATTATCGTATTTTGGTCACAAAGAAATCGTCCGAGCCACCCGAAGGCCACCCCTTGGGCTGCGGCGACCCCGCCGACGAATCGACCTGGCGATTGACCTGTCCCGCGGAAAGCCTGACCGGCAATCTGAAAGTGCGGAACTGGGGCCCCGGTGATCGGTTTCAGCCCTTCGGCCTGGAAGGATCCAAGAAATTGAGCGATCTTTTGCGGGAGCGGCAAATTTCCCGCGAAGCACGTCCGGGGGTCCTGGTGGTGGCCGATGAGGCCGGCATCCTGTGGGTGGTCGGCCTGGCGCGCGCCGAACGAACCCGCTTGTTGCCGTCCGCCTCGGAGACAGTTACTATCTCTGTCGCCAAACGAACTGACGATTCGAACGGATTATCCGAACCAAGGAACGATAATTAATGAGCCCCAATCCTGGCAGCAAAAAATCCGGACCCGGCAATCAGCCTCCCAAAGGGCCCAACAAGGGACCGGGCATGAAGGTCCCCCAGATCCCCGGCAAGACCGCGGGATTCTGGATCCTGTTGGTATTCCTGGTCTTTTTGGTCTACCAGATGGTCTATATCGACCGGTCCGCCATCCACGAGCTGACCTATTCCGCCTTCGAGCAGCAGGTCACCCAGGGCAACCTGCGCTCCATTTCCAAGACCGGTCTGGACGTCAACGGCGAATTGAACGAGAAGATGACCTTGACGGTCAAGGACGGCTCCCTGAAAGAAGTGGACCGTTTCCACACCCGCCTGCTTTCGGACCGGGACGATTTCGCCGACTGGATTTCCGCCTCCAACCCCGAGGCCTCCCTGATCGGCGAGCCCCCCAAGACCAACTGGTGGGGCCATTTCCTGACTTATTATCTGCCCTTCCTGTTGATTCTTGGGCTGTGGCTGTTTTTCCTGCGCCAGATGCAGGGCGGCGGCAACAAGGCTTTCAGCTTCGGCAAGAGCAAGGCCAAGATGTTCAACATGGACAAGCCGGAAATCACCTTCGAGGACGTGGCCGGCTGCGACGAGGCCAAATACGAACTGCAGGAGATCATCGATTTTCTGCGCGCGCCCCAGAAATTCCAGCGCCTGGGTGGTCGCATTCCCAAGGGAGCCCTGCTGGTGGGCGCACCCGGAACCGGCAAGACCCTGCTGGGCAAGGCCGTGGCCGGCGAGGCCGAGGTGCCGTTTTTCAGCATGAGCGGCTCTGATTTCGTGGAGATGTTTGTCGGCGTCGGCGCCAGCCGCGTCCGCGACCTGTTCGACCAGGGCAAGAAAAACGCTCCCTGCATCATCTTCATTGACGAGATCGACGCCGTCGGCCGCCATCGCGGCGCCGGCCTGGGCGGCGGACATGACGAGCGCGAACAGACCCTCAATCAGCTACTGGTGGAGATGGACGGCTTCGAATCCAACGAAGGCGTGATCCTGCTGGCGGCCACCAACCGGCCCGACGTGCTGGACCCCGCCCTGCTGCGCCCGGGCCGTTTCGACCGTCAGATCGTGGTCGACATGCCGGACCTGGTCGGGCGCGAGGCCATCTTGAAGGTCCACATGAAAAAGGTGAAACTGGACGAATCGGTTTCCGCCCAGCAGATCGCCGCCGGTACGCCGGGCATGGCGGGCGCCGACCTGGAGAACCTCGTCAATGAGGCCGCCCTGCTGGCCGCGCGCAAAAATCATGACTCGGTGACCATGGATGACTTCGAGGACGCCAAGGAAAAGGTCATGCTCGGCCCCGAGCGCCGCAGCCGGGTCTTCACCGACAAGGTCAAACGCGAGGTCGCCTACCACGAGGCCGGGCACGCCGTGGTGGCCTTTCATGTCGAGGAAGCCGATCCCGTGCACAAGGTGACCATCATCCCCCGCGGCCAGGCCCTGGGCCTGACGGCCATGCTGCCGGTGGAGGACCAGTACACGATTTCCCAGCAGAAGTACCTGGACCAGATCTGTGTCGCTTTGGGCGGCCGCGTGGCCGAGGACATCTTCCTGGGCAAGATCGGATCCGGAGCCTACGGCGACATCAAGGCCGTCACCAACTACGCCCGGACCATGGTCACCCGCCTGGGCATGAGTGAAAAGATGGGTCCCATCGCCTTCGAGGAGGGCTCCGAGCAGGTATTCCTGGGCCGGGACATCGGGCGTCAGCACGTGTACAGCGAAAAGACGCTGCAGGACATCGACGGCGAGGTGAAGCGAATTGTCTCCGAGCAGTTGGATCGGGCCAACCGCCTACTGGAAGGCCACAAGGATCAGGTCGAGACCCTGGCCGCCGCCTTGCTGGAGCGGGAAACCCTGGATGCTGTGGAATTCCTGATGCTCATGCAGGGCCAGGAGCTGCCGGAACTCGAAATCCTGGTCGACCACTCCCTGGCCGATGATGAGCCGGTGACCGAACCTGAAATTCCTGACGCCGAACCGGATTTTTCCGATACCGAAGAGGTAGGCGATCTGGATCCACCTGGTGAGCGCTCATGATCCCACCGGAAAAACCCAAGGGGGGCCTGAAGGCCCCCTTTGTCGCGCCGGGCTGGAACCTGGGGCGCCAGGTCCTCGAACCTGCGGGACGGCCCCTGGTGATGGGTATCGTCAATCTGACTCTCGATAGTTTTTTTGCCGGCAGTCGTACGGAAGATTGTGGGCCGGCGGTGGAATTGGCTTTGCGACTGCAGGCCGAAGGGGCCGACCTCCTGGATCTCGGCGCGGAGTCTTCGCGACCCGGCGCCGAACCCGTCGGCGCAGCCGAAGAGCAGGACCGGCTGCTACCTGTCCTGGAAGCCCTGCGGACCGAAACCTCCCTTCCGGTGACCGTGGACACCGTCCGTGCGGGAACCGCCCGAGCCGCCCTGAACGCGGGCGCGGACGGCATCAACGATATTTCCGCCGGTCTGCACGACCCGGAAATGATTCCCCTGGCCGCCGATCGCGGGTGCGGTCTGGTGTTGATGCACATGCGGGGAACGCCGCGAACCATGCAGGACGCGCCGGCCTATACCGATGTGGTAGCCGAAGTTTCCGGCTGGTTGGCGGCTCGCTGCCGCCTGGCACTCGATCAAGGCGTGGCGCCGGACCGGCTGCTGGTCGACCCGGGCATCGGGTTCGGCAAGACCCGGGATCACAACCTGGCCCTTCTGGGGAATCTCAAGGACGTGGCCGGCAGCCGGGCGCTGTTGCTGGGCGCCAGCCGGAAAAGGTTCATCGGGGATATTACCGGCGCCGGGGTTGAAAACCGCCTACCCGGCAGCCTGGCCGCACTGCACTGGGCCTGGCAAGGCGGCGCGTCCATGGTCCGGGTCCACGACGTGAAGGAATCGGTGCAGTACCTGGAAGTGCTGAAAGCCGTGGCCGCTCACTCTTGACCAGAGCCGGCCGCGGGATGCAACCTTGAGGTTGAGTAACTTCCTCGGCGATGCTAGTTTGGATCATCATGTGGGAAAGCATTACCAACAGCCCCATCATCGACCTCCTCGATATCCTCATCGTGGCCTATCTGCTGTACCGCCTGATCGTGTTCATCAAGGACACCCGGGTGATCCAGATGTTCGTGGGCCTGGCGCTTCTGCTATTGCTGTCGTTTGTGGCCAGCAGCCTGGGGATGATCGTGGTCGGGCGCATCATCGGCACCCTGCAGACCGTGTGGGTGATCGCCTTCATCATCATATTCCAGCCCGAACTGCGCTCGGCCCTGACTAACCTAGGCTTACGCCGGGGGTTTGGTCTGTTTACCACCGAGGATGAGATCCCCAAGGAACAGGAAATCCTGAAAGCGGTGACACGCTGTGCAAAACGAGGTCTCGGGGCTCTGATCGTTATTGAACGGGAAGTGCGTCTGAACAACTGGATCAAAAAAGGTGTTCCCCTGGATGCGGAGATCACCGCCCTGACCATCGAGTCCATCTTCACCGTACCTGGTCCCCTGCATGACGGAGCCGTGATCATCAGCCAGGACAAGATCGCCGCGGCCGCGGTCATCCTGCCCATCACCGAGCGGGAAGAGCTGGGTTACATTTTGGGGACGCGGCACCGGGCCGCCATCGGCATCAGTGAACAATCCGACGCCATCGTGATCGTCGTCTCGGAAGAAACGCGGGCCATCAGCCTGGTGTACGAGGGAGATATTCGCCGAGGTCTTTCCCTGGACGACCTGACCACCGAGCTGGAAAGGATCTATCTGCGGAAGTCGGGGTCCGGGAAGAAAAAATCCTCCGAACGCAAAGACCCCGACAAGCTCGTTTCCGAATCCGCTCCGGAAGTCCCGGGCGAAACAGTTTCCTGACCCGGTCCGGGTCGACTATCCCGCTCGCTTAGCGCACAACCACAACCCTCTGTACCCGACTGGCCTGAGCCGTTTGCAGCTGGATGAAGTACATCCCGGCGGGAGCCCGTAAGCCGTCTTCACCGCGGCCATCCCACTGCATGACGTGGTCGCCTAAGTCCATGACCCCATCCACAACCGTCCGGACCAGCCGCCCCCGAACGTCATGAACGGAAATCCGGACGTTGATGTTACCCCACTGAGCAAAGGGGCGCAAACCGGGGTGCCCTATTCCGGGGCTGGTTTTGGGATTCCACCAAATCCTGGGCTTTCACGAGTATTAATATTCGGATGATTTTATTTCCGCGTTTTTTGGATCAGGGCCAGGTCTGCCAGGACCAGCGCCGCCATCGCTTCGACAATGGGCACGGCACGAGGCACCACGCAGGGATCATGGCGGCCCCGAGCTTCCAGAGTTGTTTCCCCGCCTGAATAGTCGGCCGTCTGCTGGGCCACCCCAATGGTGGCCGGAGGCTTGAAGGCCACGCGAAAAACAATGGGTTCCCCATTGCTGATGCCGCCCTGGATTCCGCCGCTGTTATTGGTGACCGTGCCCAGGCTTTGCCCCTTTTTCACATAAGGGTCATTGTGGTCGGACCCACGCATCCTGGTACCGGCAAATCCCGAGCCGACCTCGAACCCCTTGGCCGCAGGAATGGACAACATGCCGGCGGCCAGCAGGGCTTCCAGCTTGTCGAATACGGGTTCACCCCAACCAATGGGCACGCCGCGGCACACGCAGGCAATAACCCCGCCGACGGAATCCTTGTCCCGCCGGGCCGCCAAGACGGTGTCGGTCAAGGCTGGGGCCAGATCGGGATCAGGGCAGCGGATATCCGTGGCATCCACCTGGCCGCGGGTCACATTCAGGGCATCGACTTCGGCGGGTCCGGCATTCCCCACGCTTTCGACCCAGGCTACGATCTCGACCCCGTACTTCAGAGCCAGCCATTTTTCGGCGACACAACCTCCGGCCACCCGGGCCCAGGTTTCCCTGGCACTGGCCCGGCCTCCCCCGCTGGCAACCTTGATCCCGAATTTTTCCAGGGTAGTCAAATCGGCATGAGAGGGCCGGGGGATATCTTGGTGGGCGGCATATTCCTCGGGTCTGTGATCCCGGTTCCGCACCATCATGGCAATGGGAGTGCCCAGGGTTTGGCCATTTTCCAGGCCTGACAGGATTTCCACCCGGTCGGATTCCTTGCGGTCCGAGGTCAGATCCCCCTGACCCGGCCGGCGCCGATCCAGCTGGGCCTGAACGTCCGCAGGAGCCAGTTCAAGCCTGGGTGGACAGCCGTCCACCACGACCCCCAGGGCCTGGCCATGGGACTCCCCAAAAGATGTGATTCGAAACACTCTGCCGAAGGTGCTGGACATGACTCTCCAGGGGGTCGCATCCGGAACGAGTCCGGAAATGAAAACGGAATCCACTGAAGATCATAATGTCAGAACCGCGGCCCTATGGCAATGGGCGGCCGATCTTTCCCCACCAACATGAAGCCGCCGCCGCCCCTTCCCGCAACCCAAGGACAGCGGCCGCTTCGACCGCTGAAGGTGAGTCCTCCCAGCCTCACCACCAGCACCATTACCCATGCAACCACCCTGCCGTCATTTCGAAACCGAACCCAACCTCTCACCGCCCTTGTATGTCGTTAATTCGCAACACCTAGACGCATTGTCGTCCTGGCGTCCCCTGGCGTATGTTCCTGGATCGGTCCCACATCTGTCCCGGTAAAATCCAAAAAATGTCCCGCTGCGTGAATTCGCAGCGGGACACCGGGACACCGGAAGCCTATTTGTTCAGGTCAGCTCTTGAGAAGGGCCTTTTTGCTCACCCGCTTCTTGGACGGCTCCTGTTCCGCCGAAGAATCCGACTCGCCCAAAATTGCGTTCAGGAACAGGCCGACGATATCAGGATCATATCGGTCCCCCAGGTTGTCCCGCAGGATACGGGCCGCCGTACTCGGGGCGATGGGGTTCTGGCTGAACGTACCCGTCACCATGGATACGTAGTTTTCCACCACCGTGACCAGGCGGGCGGCCAGGGGAATTTCCCGGCCCTTCAGCCCGCGGGGAAAACCTTCACCGTTGAACCGCTCATGGTGGCAATGAACCACATCCACGATGGTATTCGGCAGATTGAGCCCCGCCAAGAGCTTGGCTCCCTCGGCCGGATGGCTCCGGAAAACAGGCCACTGGGTAGGATCCATTTCCTCAGGCGGTTTCATCAGATCGTCATCCTTGTCGATCAGACCGATATCCCGCAGCAGGCAGCCATAGGTGAGGCTGCGTTCCTGGTCCGGGGGAAAGCCCATGACCCGCGCCAGACGATGGACGTGGTCCACGATGGACTGGGTCAATTTGTCGTGACCAAAGCACCTTTTTTCCCGCTGGGCCAACAGGAGCCGAACCAGCTGGAGACTGCCGTCGGCATGGTCGTTGGTATCGTCGAACCGGGCCAGCAACCGGGAGGTTTCCTTGAATAACCGGCTGATTCGATCGGCCGAATCCTCGCAGGTGAACTCTTCATCGAGGCCGAGAATGGCCGTACCCAGATATTCATCGTCCCAGTGCAGGCCCACGATCCATTCGGCCTGACATTCGGCCAATCGCTCTTTGATATCCTTGAAGGTGACCGGGATGTTGGCCGCATCGACAGGCCTTTGCATGCCCCGGAAATACTGTCCGATCTTGCGGCCGGACAACTCCAGTCTTTCCCAGTGATTGTGGTGACCAACCATGACCTGGGGCCGGGTCATATCAGGACCCAGGAAGGCCAGGTGGCGAACCGGCAACGCCGGCCAGCTATGGCGGGCGAACAATCGCCAGAAATGAGGCCGATCGTCGGCGTCCGGAAGATTCAAGGCCAGCGTCAGGAGAACCTTGGCGGTGGAATCCTCATCCGCCGCCGGCAAGGTCCAGGAATCAGGCAAGGACTGTTCCCTGTGGCCTGCCTCTTTTTCCTGACTCTTTTCGGAATCCCCACTGGAATCGGCCCTGTTCACAGAGGTTGCCCTCGCCGTATTCTCGGGACTTGGAGACTCGTCTCCGCCAGCTTCCAGCACCTGCAGCAGCAATTCCAGGGCGAAGTGCTCCGCCACGGAATATTCGCGTTCCTGGTCCCCGCGGTTCAGCAGGAGTATGGCCGCCAGCTTCTCTTGGCGCATGACCGGCAAGATGATCTGGGGATTGATCTCCTCCAGCATGTGGATTTCGTCTTCCCCCAGCTCTTCTTCCTGGAGATCCAGAATAGACAGGGGGGCACGGGCTTTTTCGAGCTGACGAACCAGGGAACAATCCGTCGGCAGCTGCCACTCCTGGTCCGGATCCTCCATCATGTCTTCGCGTTGGACCAACATATGGGTATCGTCGGCCAAACCGTGGCTGAAGAGCAGGTTTCTCAGGGTCGCCATGTATTCAGAATGATCCTTGTACTCCGACCAGCTTCCCAGAGCGCCCACCGCTTCGGACAAGGAGGTGTAGTGGTGGTCCTTACGCCGTCCCAGGTGATTCGACGTTTCCTCCGCAGGGCCGTTGAACTCCTCCAGGACTTCGTTCATGGCGGAGATGCCCTCGTCGCAAATGGCCGGCGCCCGAGTTTCGGCCTTGGCTTGGCGAGCCGAACCTGACGATCGCTTTTTCTTCGGGTACTCGGGTTTTTCCACCGGAGTTTCAGCCACAGGATCGGGAACCGGTTCGGGTTCAAGTTCCACGACTTCGGGTTCAGGTTCCACGACGGTCTCCTCGATCGAGGGAACCCCAACAACCAGGCTATCGGCCGCCTCTTTGACCGAGTCGAAAAAGCGCAGAGGCAAATCCTCGAATTTCAAATTCAGGAACCGTTGCACCACATCCCCGGCCCCCACGAATACGGCCTCCCCACCGGCAGAATTCAATCGTCTCTGGAGATCCGCGAGGATGGCCGCACCGCCTCCGCCCATGGAAGAAAGATCGGACAGGTCCAGTATCAAATAGACCTTGTTCTTTTTCAGACATCGTTCCGCCAGATCCAGCAGGTTGCTTTTGTCCGAGCGGCCGATAATTCCCGACAGCCGGATACCGAACAGCCGGGAATCCTTGAGATTGAGGGGTTTGAACCTTGTCGCCATAAATCAGACCATTGTTTCGGTTAGCCAACGGTCCAGGACCGGGCGCAAGAACCGCCATTCACTGCCGACCTTCTTGGCCGGGATCTTTCCTTCTTTGGCCAGCCGGCAAACCGTCTTGACATGCATCTTCAGGTATTCAGCAGCTTCCACCGAGGTCATTACTTGACCATAGCTTTCTTCACCACCGATAAAAATCCTGGAAGAATCGTTGTAGTCAGGCATTGAGGATGTCTCCTTCTCTAGATTCCAGGCATGGCGTGCCACAACACGAGATCCGAATCTTGCAACTCCCATGCCCATAGTCAGGACAGCTGGGATTCGGCAGAAAATGCCGCATTACAAGGGTTTAATGGGAAGGATGGGGAATGGCGGGGAACGGTGGAACCCGGCCCGGCGGTGCAGGATACATCAAGGTTGAGAAAGGCGTTGCAATATGCGATTGAGCTCGATGGGGTCGAATGGCTCCTTCCAGGCGGCACCCGCCCCCAGCAAGCGGGCTCGTTCCCTGTCCGAGGCATCGGCCAGAGAGCTTCCCACAACCAGGACAAGCGGGATTTTCGCCCCCATGGGCACAGAGGCCAGGCCCTCTTTCATTCGGACCAGATGCCTGGTGGGCTCCAGGTTGTCGCAAAGAATGGCCCGCGGCGCCGGGCCAATGGCCAGATATTCCAGGGCCTGGCCAGGGTCACACGGCAGGTCCACCCGGTAGTTGCGATCGGAGAGTTTTTCCCGGATTTCTTCCCGTCGAAAGGCGCTGTCCACCAGCAACAGGATCTCAGCGGGTTCGGTAGCAGAATCACCGGATTCCTCCATCCGGTGGACCTGTCTTTCAGCAGGAAAAAACAGGACATCGCCCCTTTTTCTCAGGTTGAGCCAGCGCCCTTTTAATCGCTGTTCCTGGGCCGGGGTCAGATTTGATTCAGACCAGCGACGGCCCCATTTCCGGAACAGAGCCTCTGCCTCATCCAGGACCGCCAAGGGCGTGCCCGAATGGCGAAACGATTCCAGGGCCGACTCCCAGCCCGTGTCCCGGTACAGCTCCGCCGGCGCGGAACCCTGATCCCTCTTGGCCAGCAATTCTTCCAGGAAGTCGGCCAGACGTCCCAGGGGAAAGACCAGATGAAGAGGAAAAGATTCTGGTGAGGACTCGAATCGAGCCACCCATTCGGCAAGAACTCCGCTCAGGCGGACAAAACCCTCACCGGCCGGACCGGGGGCCTGAACTACAGCTGCCAGAAGTCGGGCGGAAACCTTGATGCGGGCCAGGTGGGAAGCCATTCCAGGGGCGGGTTCCCTCAGGCCTGAAAAATGGCGGAACCGCTCAAGCAGCTCCGCCAGGTAATCAGCCAATGGGCCGGGACCGAATTCGGGATGGCTCGGGTTGGCTGCGTTCATTTCCGGTTCCGGTCGCTTTGGCCCCGGACCGGAAAAGAACGCTCCGACCGGAGATCAAGTCATGGGTTTGGCGCCAAAATCCGAGAGGTCGAAAACATCGTCCTCCACCGCGGCGTCATCGGTGCCCACGCCGGCCACTGGTTCCAGAGGCGAGGCGCTGAACTCGGAAAGATCGTAAACATCTTCTTCAGCTTCCGGCGTCTCGGTGGCCATCTGAGAGGCTCCGAAATCCGAAAGCTCGAAAACCTGATCCGGATTCTGGGGATCGTCATCAGACACCGGTATCGCCCCGAAAGCCGACAGGTCGAAGGTCTGCTCCTCGTCTTCGGATTCCGGTTCCGTAACGGAGGAGGCTCCAAAGTCCTCCAGATCGTACACCTTTTCCTCATCATCGGAAAGGGCCATATCCGCCGCTGGCTCCGGGGTCAGGCTGAAACCGCCCGGATTTTCCAACTCCAGACTCGGAAATTCTTCTTTCGGTTTGGCCATTTCTTCCTGGCCAGGAAGGACCGAGGAGGAAAAGTCCGGGTCGCTGGAACCTTCGGTCTGCGGTAGGAGGAGGGAACCCGCCGTGGCAAAAGGATCTGCGGGAGCTGTTTCACCAACCGGTTCCAGGGTCTTTTTAGGCATGCTCTGTTGTTCGAAGTTGAGCATGGCGACCGGCGCCTCAGACGAATCCTTACGGGGAATCGAGTCGGAATCGAATTCGGCGCCGGTCAATTTCGCGTTGGATTTCCCGAGATGAACTAGTCGCTCTTCCTGCCCGTTGAATTCCTTGCTCAAATCGGCCAGGACGCTGGAGATCCGGGCTGCCGCGGGGCCGAAGTCCTGGACTTCCTCCGCCATATCATCCTCGGGACCCCGGTCATGTTGGGTGATCAGAGCGGCCAGGGTTTCCAGCTTTTTGTGGATGCCTTTCTGGGCCTGAGCCGGCGTGCCGCCCATTTCCCGGTCGTTCACCCGGTCGGTCAACTCGCGGAATCCAGTTGTCAGATCCTCGAGGGACTGGCTCATGGGCAGCAGGCGCTCACCCCGGGGACCCAGACGAGCCACTTCCATGGCGATCTTGAAAGCCAGCTTGCTGCCTCGATCCACCAGATCGTTCAATTCGGCCGCCATCTGATCGGCAGCCATGCCGCCGGTGGAGTGCGAAGCGATGTCTTGCCGAATAGCTTCGATGATGTCGGTCATGCCATCGGTAGAGCCCGACTCGGCCATGGATTTTTCAAGGTGGCCGGCCAGTTCGTTCATCTGCTTGGTCAATTCATCCAGAGCCGTGCATTGCACGCCCAACTTGTCGAGGGTGGACAGATTCCAATGCCGGGAATCCCGCAATGTATCGCTGAATTCCTGGCCTGATTCCACGTCCCGGTTCTCGTATTCCTCGAGCTTGTTGACCGCAGTGTCCCTGGAATCGAAATACCGGATCATCTCGTCCGCCAGGCGTCCCACTGCAGGGTGGTCGAAGCGGCCCGTCAGCTCAGACCGGGAATTCGTGCTCAGGGCTTTTTCGAGCCGGTGCATTTCACCTTCGACACCCATGAGTCTTTTCTGGCGGGCCTCCTGCAAGCGCCAAGCTCCGAGCGTGCGGATGACAAAAGCTTCGGCCGGAGGGAACTCCGCGAACTCATGGCTTTGCCATTCTTCTTGCTTGTCCATATCCAGGGAGGTCAGACGATCCAGCATCTCCTCCGCATCCTGTGCCCGCGCATTGGCCTGGATGGCTGCCCTGGACATCTTGAAACTGCCGAGCAGAGCCAGGAAAACGATGCCCATGGTGACCATGTAAAAGACATTCAGGGGGTGGTCGGCAAAATTCAGCAACTGATCGACCTGAAGCAGATTTTGCGGTTGCCACAGCGAACTTGGGTGAACCCCTTCAGCCAGAAGGATGGCCCCGCCCATGCCCACACCTGCGACCAGGATCGAGGCGGTGAACAGGAATCCCAAACCCATGGCGGAAAGTCCCCGGCTCCGTTTCTGCTTTCTCAGGGCAGCTGCAGCCATGGGATCAACGGGAATCTTTTCAACCAGGTTTTCTTTCACCATTTCGGACGCTTCGGCCCCGGCCTTGTCCCCTGGCTCGGCTGCCATCGCGGCGGGAGCATCTTCCGTGGGAAGGTCCTCATAGTCAGACAGGTCGTCGAAGTCGGCGAAACCGTCGAGGGAGTCTTCGAAATCGTCGAACCCCTCCAGGACTTCACCCTCGGACTCGGTATCCATGTCGTCATTCCAATCGAAACGATCCTGCTCGCTCATTCCCCGTTCCTTTCCCCTTGGGAGCGCCCGTTGGTCGGAAAGTCCCTTGGACACCAGACTCCGAAATATTGGAGCCGGCTCAAGGACCAACCTGAACCATCCCAGGTCCATGCAATATTCCCGTGTGTAATCGGCGGATTTCAAGGAAACCAAAGCCCTAAATACAGGTCGACCCCGAGCAGATGGGTCATCCGTGGTCCAAAAACTACCACCGAAAAGGGAATGTCTCCCCCGATAAACAGCCTGTATCTCGTAACCTATTATCAATAAACAGTTTAAAAAGTAATCACATATTTTTTCCCGGCATGGTCCCTGCATTTGCTTGCGCGAACCTCGAAACCAGGAAGGAACTTTTTCATGCCGAAACTGGGCATCAAAGCTGAAACAACGCCATATATCGAACTTTTTCCCGGTTGGTCAGGTCGCCGGCCCTGGAATTATTTTCTGATGGAGCAGATTCTCGAAGCCCGGCGGGAATCAATGTTCCCCACCAACGGGGCCGGGCCCGATGAAGACGTCAACGTCTACCTCTGCCACCTTCTGGCCGGGTTCCTGAACGGCCACCACGATGCGCGGGTCCAGTGGGGATCCGGACCGGTACTGTCACCGCCAGGCACCGACCGCGGCCGCCGGGAGCGGGCCCAGTGGTACCGCGTGAACGCGGACCATCGCCTGTTGTTTCTGGGATTGATGAATCGAGGTGACGGGTTGCGTCGGCGACCGGTCCACTACGGCATGACCGCCACCGAAACCCGGGGTCGCGACCTGTCCTGCGGCCGCAGCTGTTACGGCATGGCCGCCGATCTATTGGCCGGACGCCCCTGTGCCATCGCCCAGCTGGCGCCGGTGTGGCGAAAACTCGAGGTGCATTTCGAGGATTACGTACACGTCCTGGGCGTACTGGCCACCCGCCGATTGGGCCTGGGCGCCGTTCTCAGTGACGATGACCTGTCCGGGTTACTCGATCTGGCCGGCTGAAGTCCTCAGCGGCGGCCCTGTTACCGGGAAGATCCACAGAAATCCAGGATCTGGTTGAACAGGACGTCCTTCCCGTGAACCGCGAGAATCGAATGTCCCCCCTGGGGAAAGACCTGGAATCGCGAAGCCTTGTTGCGGGCCTTGTTCTGCAAAACCCTCAGGGATGTCGGGGAGGCCCGGTCATCGTCCTCGCACTGGGCCGCAAAAATGGGCACCTTGATCTTGCCGATTCTGCCCCGAGCCTTGTCCATACCCTCCATCAAATCCGCGTTCCAACCCAACCAACGGTGAATCAGGCGCATCCGGTGCAGCTTCAGGCGAACCGCCAACCGCTGCAGAAAAGATTCCCGCGGCATGATGGCCGGTGACAACAGCACCAGGGAGGAAACGCTTTCCTGGAGGGCCAACAGCAAGGCCAAGGTGGCGCCGAATCCCATGCCCACCACATGCACTTTGCCGCCGCCCCGGGCCAACAGCTGGAAACACTGCTGGGCCTGGTAGAGGGCCGATTCCCAGGACACCTCACTGATGGTGTGCCCGGCCGTGCCGTAATCCGGCAACCTCAGGACATAGACGTTGAAGTCGGATTCGAACAGGACGTCGGCCAGTTCATGGAGATCTCCCGGACGGGACGAGACCCCATGGATCAGAAGGCAGGAACCCTTGGCATCCTCCTTGACTCGCAAAACGCTGCGGTCGGGGTCAGGGATTTTCCGCACCTTTTCGTAGGAGGCGACCAGGCGCTGATGGGACCGCAGAGTCATGACGTGCCCGCGGGGAGAATCCGGCACCTGGGTTCGCGTTCTGGCCAGGTCCCAGGCGGACAGGGTCAGGGTTTGCGTCTGGGCCAAGGCGGGATCCACCGACGGCGCCGAGGGGGCAGAGCGGGGCGCAGGGCGGGGCGCAGGACGGGCCGCAGGCGCGGGCGCGGGTTTCCCACTTCTGGCAGGTCTACCGCGGCTGGGACCACGCTGCGGAGCGGGTCGTCCTTTCGGGTTTCGACCCTGAGAACTGGCTCCCCGGCCGCCGCTTCCCCGGCTACTGGGTTTTTTCCTGTTGTTGCTGCGGCCATCGGTATTCAAACTGTTTCCTCTTCCTGAATATCGAGATCACTCATGCTTGAGCAGATGATGTCGGGCCAATCGGCTTCGGCCATCCGGGCCAGGACACCGTGGTCGGGATATTTCCCCGACAGGACAAAGGCCGTGTGCATCCCCAGCCTTCCGGCCGTGACGAGATCGGAGATGGGATCATCCGAGATAAATAGGGCTTCCCCCGGACTGACGCCAACCCTTTTCAGTCCCTCAAGGTAGATTCCCTCGGCGGGTTTGCCCACGGTTACAACCCGGCCTGCTCCTTGAAGAGCCTCCAGCGCGGCAGCCCAGGTCCCCGGTCCCAGGCGACGCCGGCCGCTTCCGTCAAGATAGAACAGGTTGCGGTGCAGGCACAGCAGATCCGCACCTTGCTCCAGGATGGGTTCCAATACACCGTCCAGGGCGGCCACTTCCAGCTCGGGATTGGCCCCCAGGACAACCGCCTCACAAACCCCCTCGAAAGCGAGGTCAAAACCCTCGGCCCGCCAGAAACTCTCCAGAGCCGGCGTGCCCAGCCAGCGGATTTTTTGTCGATTTCTTTCCCTCAACCAACCCATGCCCAGGGACAGAGCTCCCACCAGGTGGTTTTCGGTCACCGGAAACCCCAATCCGGCCAGATCGCCGATCAGGTCCGCGGGCCGATGGGTGGTGTTGTTGCTCACCAGACAGTAGGGCCGTCCGCTGTCCGCCAGTCGGTTCATCCAGTCCACGGCCCCGGGAACCGGCTGGTAGCGCTTGTCCCTGACCAGCACTCCCTCGATATCGATCAGATAGGCTTTCACGACACCTGGTCGTTTCATTTTCCACCCCGCGTCCCGGAGGACTCACCGGAATTTTCTCCGGATTTCAAACGCCCGGCCTCGGCAACTTCGGTGATCATGCGGTCAAATTCCGGGGCCAGGCGATCCCAACAGTAAACATCCACGTCGCGATCCAGGGAGCACACGTGGCCGCAATCGCTGCCGGATATCAGGTCGGCCAGCAGGGCGACGAGTTCGTCCTCGGAATCATAAAAATGTCGGCCTTGGCAGCGCGTCCCGTACAGCGAAGGATAAACCTGGGCCCGGGGTAGCACGGGGTAACAGCCGGCATGAACGGCCTCGGCCACGGAGATTCCAAAGTACTCCTGTTCGGCGCAACTGACCACGATATCCGCCCGCCTCAGATAATTGTCGTAATCGACGCGGGCGGGCAGGTGGCCGAACGCCAGACACCGGGGTCCCAACCGCTCCCGCAAGGGGGCGAATACCGTTTCCTGGCCGCGGACCTGACCCAGCAAAGCCACGTCGAAGTCCAATCCCCGGTCCAGCAATCGGGTCACCGCCGCGGCGAACAGGTCCGGCCGTTTGTCGAATTCCCACCGGTGATTCCAGAGGATGAGATGCCGATTCCCCCGGGGCCAGGCCGGACCGACTGACCGGTCGCACTTCCCTCCCCGGTACTGGGAAAAATGATCCGGCGGCAGGGGCGCCCGGTCCAGGCCGACGCCAAGCACGGCCGAGCGTCCTTCAAGGCGGGGCGCCACTTCCTTGGGCACCGCTTCGGGCATCCTGTTCAGGTAGGAGGGCACAGCGTCCAGAAAGAGGTCCCGGTGCCAGGCGGAATTGAAAACCACCCGGTCCGCGGCCAGGGTGCTGATGATGTTGGTGAAACCAAAATGAAAATCAAATTCTTCTTCAGGGCTCAGGGGGTAAGTCAACTGATTCTCATGCATGTACATCAGAATGGGGGTACGATCCAAAGGGGGATCAAGCAGGCCCCGCAGGTCGGCGACGTTGATGAATCCCGTAATGAAAATGAGATCTGGATCCAACGAGGGACCCTGATTCAGGATGTCGGCAAACCAGGCCGCCGCCCCCCTCATGCGCCATTTCCAGAATCTCCCGGGTAGAACCAGGCTTTCGAAGCTGTGCCCGGAGCGTTCCACCAGCCCCTTGCGGAAAGCCCGGTGTGACCCGCTGTCATAGGGTTCGATGAACACAACCTTCTTTATTCCCAACCGCAGCAACCCCTTACCAACATTGGCAGACCTGACAAGTAATTATCAGATTTGATCAATAATTCGAGGTATTGAATCGTCGTTTCCTTTCCTTTATAATTGATTCTGCTGCAAGATCTAGCTGAATTTCGCCCAAGATTCACCCTGGGCCAGCAGTATCGCCGGTTTTTTGACGCGACTCACCATGCGTTGCCATGGGGTTATGTATGGATTCGCTTTGGTCGCGCCATTGGTCCAGGTACATTGAGGAGAGGATCCTGATCATGAAAAAGATTCTGTTTCCCGTCCTGATCGCTCTTATTCTCGGGACGGCAACAGCCGGAGCGGGGACCTTTGAGAATTCTTCCGTGGTGGGCCAGGTGCCCGACCGCATTCTGGTCACCGTTAAGGCGGGCATGACCCTGTCTCTGGACAAATCCTCCGGGACGCCCCAGGTCGGGATCGCCGCCCTCGACGCTTTGGCCACCAAGTATTCCGTCCACAATATGGAACCCCTCTACGGGGACATGACCATCAAGCTCAGGGAAAGGATGCAGGACAAATCGGCCGCCGATGTCCTGGACCGCGTTTATGCCGTCGATTTTCCCGCCGAGATGGGTCTGGACAATGTCCTGGCCGCTTACGGTGCCCTGGCTGAAGTCGAAGAAGTCCATCCCGTCGATATATGCAAAAATTACGGCGGATTTCTGCCCGACGACCCGGGGATCAGCAGTTCGCAATATTACCTGCGGAACTCTTCCCTCGGAGGCGGAGACATCCGCGCCCTCGGCGGCTGGACTGAAACCTTGGGTGACACCAATATTGTCATCTGCATTCTCGATTCCGGAGTCGACTGGCACCACCCCGACCTGGGCGGGGACCATCCCGACAAGGTCAACGGCGCCATCTGGACCAACTGGACCGAATACTACGGCACCCCCGGAGTCGATGACGACAGCAACGGCAAGATCGACGACATCCGTGGCTGGGACTTCGTGACCGGCGTCACCGGCCTTCCCGGCCAGGATTTGCAGACCCCGGACAACGACCCCATGGATTGGGGAAGCCACGGCACCAACTGCGCTGGTGTGGCCGCGGCCATCACCAACAACGGAATCGGTATTGCCGGCGCTGCGCCCGGTTGCAAAATCATGGCCATTCGCTGCGGCTGGACAACCACCGATTCCGAGGGCGCTCCCCAGGGCGTCGTGCGGATGG
>RCNF010000409.1_pt1 | contig 21652 bp, 12 predicted proteins | sample 2041311 | NCBI WGS metagenome assembly RCNF01 (sample SAMN09708228, study PRJNA481090) | Marine sediment metagenome, whole genome shotgun sequencing project. | biome: marine sediment; feature: ocean; material: sediment; isolation source: Sewage treatment plant 2 marine sediment (STP2) ... | reverse complement strand
TGAAGGTTCTACCTGGATGAGCACGGATTACCCCGGCCTTCCGGTAACGCCGCTTTGTGACGTTGAAGAGGGGTATTGTCAGAACGAATCTGTTTCCTCACCCATCATTGATCTGAATCGATACAGCGGCAATTGCGACAAAACGCAAGACCAGGAGATTCCATCCGGGGAACTGTCAGGGCTCGGTGGTTATCGCCTGAGGTTCTCAGTATATCGAGATCTTCCCAACTTCAATGGTGTCTTCTACATGTGGAAGACACGGAACATCGTGAACGGCTGCCCGGGGCAGTGGGAGGATCGGGGAGTCCTGTACTATGGCGATGAAGCAGAATATATCGAAACGGATGTCTCTATCTCGGACTTCGTCCAGGGGGACTCGCTGCAGGTAATCCTTTCAGTTATCGACCTTTGTTATCCATGGTTTATATACGATTGCTCCAGCCACACACCGTCGCCCTGGTTCGACAACGTCCGTCTTTACAGGCATTCGACCGTCGGCCCTCAGTGGCATGCCGACCGTGGCAAACTATTTCAGGACACATTTCCGCAGGAAGTAGAGGCAAGCTCCAACCCGATGGAGGAATTCTGCCGGGCGGATATGGCGATGGATATTGCTGCGTACGACGATTACGATCGCATAGATCCGGGTGATTCGGCCGTGATCAGGGTGGCTGCTCCTTCCTCCGGGGGACTCGATACGCTTGTTACGGGAGAGGAGAAGGTCTACTGCCACGTAAACGTCACTTTTCTAGGTCTGGACGGCAAGCCCGATCTCTTCGGGCCCCAGCTGGAGGGAAGCTACGGCAGGTATGAAAGCGATGACGGTGACTGGACGGTGCTTTTGTGCGATCAGGCCCAATATCCCGAAGGGTATGACGTGTCGAACACGTACTGCATCGATCTGAATGACTCCCTGTTCACACGCGGGTACATGATCGAATACTATTTTAAAGCTTACGACCTTGATGGAAACAGCACTACATACCCGGCTAATGCCGAAACGATGCCGCTTCCTTACCATTCCTGGACGAGCAATCTTCTCGAATTCACATGCCTGCCGACATTGCGGACGGTTCCCAGCATACTGTACGTCGACGATTTCGATGGACGGGGTACCTTCAATGGAGTCGCGCAGCTCTATTGGGATTGGTCGTACGAGTGTAACATTCCTACGATTAATGACATACCCGACAGGTATGACGTCAATGCCCCTTCCTCGGCGCTGAGCAATGGCATTGGCGCATATACCTCGGTGACCGATGCTTCGTCGATCTTCTGTACGGCATACGAAAATGTCATATTCGACTCGGGGAACCTGAACAGCTGCACAATCAGCGAGGGAAGGGATTATTCGGACAAGAGCAACGATGCACAGCTCCTCATCGACTGGATGAACGTATCTGAGCACAAGGTCGGCCTGCTCGTGATGGGGGACGAGATCGCCTCCGACCTTGCCGGCTCCGAGACGGCCGTCGCTCTCGAACTGGTCAGAACGATCTCAGGGGTCACCCTGTCGACAGGCAGCTACTTCGAGATGACGGGTGGTTTCAGCGGTGGTGGTGTCGCGTCGCCTCTGCTAACGGGAGTTACGGGTGGCCCGTTCGATAATCTGTCGTATTTCGTGGCTGGTGGATGTCCCTATGTCAATGACTTCGATGTCCTGGAGACGACCGGCCCTGGGCAGTACGCGCTTTCATATCCTGACTTTGACGGTCTCCAGTATTATGCAGGCATCTCAACAGACCAGCTTAACAACGCCAGCCAGGACCTCAGGACCGTCTGGGTCGGGCACAGCCTCCAGTACATCCGAAACACCGATAATTACCATTCCCCGGCAAGGTACAGCTTCTTCCATAATGTATTGGTGTTTTTTGAAAACGGCGTCAGTCAGGACAGGTGCGATACAGAAACGCCTAAGGCGACCAGCCTCTCGGACAACTTCCCCAACCCGTTCAATCCAGTCACGAGGGTGAAGTTCGCGCTGAAGGAGAAGGGGCACGTCAAACTGCGTGTCTATGATGTTTCCGGCAGGCTGGTCCGCGTGCTCGTCGACGAGGTCCGCGAGGCCGGGTTGTACGAGGCGGTCTGGGACGGCACGAACAACGAGGGCCGCGCGACTGCCAGCGGGATCTACTTCTGCCGCATGGAGGCGACTGACTACGAGAGAACATTGAAGATGGTGATGTTGAGATAAAGACGATACGAATATAGAAAGAAACAGGACAAGCCGACCGACAAAAGGAAATGGAGGGGGAGATGAAACGCGCAGTGCTGGCAGCTCTCGCGGTAATCCTCGTATTCACGGGCTTTTCGAGCCTGGAGGCGAAGGATAAGAAAACGCAGCGGCCGATATTCTACAGGCCGGACTACGGGGAGGTCGATCTCGACATCCCAGGGTACGAGGCGATGATGAGCCTCGCGCCTGCAGCAGCGGCCGACACCTACCGGGTCGTCTGGTACGACTTTGAAACGGCCGACTGGCAGGGCTGGACGCAGGTCGACAATACCGTTGCTCCTGACACCTTCTTTCATGTTGACGATTTTGCCGGCCTGGGCGGAGGCTCCTGGGGCCGCCTCGTTCCACTGGAAGGAACGAAGTCTGTCTGGTGTGGGGTGCGTCCAAATTCCGGCCCCAGTCTTTTCACATGCAACTGGGCTGCAGCGCCGGGGTACGGCAATGACTGGGACGAGTTTTTCTCGGCCGCTATCCCCCATGATCCGGGAGACACCATCAACGTGTCGTACCGCCTCGCCTGCGATACAGAGAGCGGCCGCGATCTGGTCACCTTCGAATATTCGACCGATGTGGCCTGCTGCTACTGGTGTTGTCGCTATTGCGACTGGGAGGTCCTGGATACATACAGTGGCGTTGTTGATACCGTTGTCTCCCACGAATTGTTTTCAATTAAGTGGGGCACAAAGCTGAGGTTCCGGTTCCAGTCAGATGGCGCCTGGTCAGACGAGGACGGCTATATCGACACGGATGGCGCCTGCATGATCGACAGCATCACCATATGGGACAACGAACGAATAATCGATTACGAGGACTTCGAGAACTACTCTGTCGGCGAGTCGGAATGCGGCTGGTGGACAGCATGCGTAAATTATGCATACGGTGCTTATGGTGGCCTTGCCGCCGGCCTTGAGAGCAGGGATCCCTGCGGATTCAATAGCAGTTCTCTCATCATGTTCTTCAACGGCTCTTCCTTTCCGAGCGAGGACTACCCCGGCCTCTACGATACTCCTTTCTGCACCGGTACGGGCGGTGTCGAGAATCCCTGCCAGGACGAGATGATCGTCTCTCCTCCGATAGATCTCACTCGATATTCCGCCATGCATGACGGATCGCAGGAACTGACTATAGCGCCGGGGGATCTCTCGATTCTCGGGGGCATTTACCTGAAATACAACGCATACGTCGACCTGCCTGTCAACAACCTCGTTTTCAGGACCTGGAGGATAAGGAACCTTGGAGGCAGCTGCCCCGGGAAATGGAGGACGGAAGGTATCTGGGTCCCATACGAACCCTCCAGGGCCTGGATAACCGCAACCGAAGATATCAGCGCTCTCGTTACCTCTGATTCGATACAGGTGGCGCTCGGCGTGATCGATATGTGCGGTGCGTGGTATGGAACATACGGAGACTGTGAAGAGCACACTCCGGCGCCTTGGTATGACGACGTGAGGATCCTGAGATTCGGCACCGGAGGCCCGGCCTGGAATGTCAGGCGGGCAGAGCTTTTCCAGGACACCTTCCCCCAGGAAGTGTATGCCAGCACGGATCCGATGGAGGAGATATGCCGTGCCGATATGGCGGTCGATGTCGCTCCGGGGAACGAGTTCACCAGGATCGATCCGGGTGATTCCGCAGTAGTAAGGGTCGCGGCGCCGATGGCCGGTGGCCTCGACACACTGGCGACGGGAGAAGCGAGGGTCTACTGCCACGTCAACGTTACATATATCGGCAACACCAGCTATCCGAAACCGGACCTCTTCGGCCCTCAGCTCGAAGGCGACTACGGAAGCTACGTCAGCGACGACGGCGACTGGACGGCGCTGCTCTGCGAGCCGGCCCATTCGTCGGCTGGCGTCATCGCTCTGAACGCATACTGCATCGACCTCAACGACTCTCTTTTCACACGCGGCTACATGATCGAGTACTACTTTAAGGCGTACTCGCAGGCCGGAAGCAGCGGCACATATCCGGCTAACGCCGAGTCGATGCCGCCGAGCCCGTTCTTCGGAACGAGCAGGCTGCTCGAATTCACCTGCCTGCCGACACTGAGGATTGTTCCCGCCCTTCTCTATGTCGATGACTACGATGGGCGCGGTACTTTCGACGGCACTGTGCAGACCTATTTCGACTATACCTTCTGGGACATGCTGTGGGGAACTGATGAGATCCCCGACAGGTACGACGTCAACGGACCATCATCGGCCCTGAGCAACGGAATCGGCGCATATACTTCGGTGACCGACGCCTCTTCGATATTCTGCATCGCCTATGAAATAGTGTTGTTTGATTCAGGGGACCTGAATTCGTGCACCGTCAGCGAGGGCACAGAGAATTCGGACAAGAGCAACGACGCGCAGCTCCTCATCGACTGGATGAATGTTTCCGAGCACAAAGTCGGCCTGCTGATGATGGGGGACCATGCCGCCTCCGATCTTGCCACCTCCCAGACTGCAGTCGCGCTCGAGCTCGTCAGCACGATCTGCGGCGTCACCCTGGCGAGTGGCAGCTACCTCGAGATGACAGGCGGCGTCAACAAGGGAGGGATCGTTTCGCCTATGATCACGGGAGTTGGCGGATACAGCCCCTTTGGCGGACTGTCATATTTTGCCTTCGGAGGATGTCCCTACATTAACAATTTCGATGTTCTCGAGACGACGGGTCCAGGGGAGTACGCGCTTGCATACCCTGCCCACAACGATCTCTCGTACTACGCCGGCATCTGCACCGATCAGCTGAACAACGCCAGTCAGTCGCTACGGACCGTATGGGTCGGGCACAGCTTCCAATATATCCGCAACGCCAGTGCTTATGGCCTGCCGAGAAATGAATTCTTCCGTAATTTTATGAACTTTTGCGGGAATACCCTCTGGTACGTGCCGATGGATGCTGAGCTGCCAAAGGCGACGGCTCTCTCGCAGAACTTCCCCAATCCGTTCAACCCGGTTACGAGACTGAAGTACAGCCTGAAGGAGAAGGGACACGTCTCGATGCGTGTATATGATGTCTCCGGCAGGCTTGTGCGGGTCCTCGTCGACGAGATCCTCGATGCGGGAACATACGAAGCTGTCTGGGATGGAACGAACGACAGGGGCAGTTCTATAGCCAGCGGGATCTACTTCTGCAGGATGGAAGCGAGCGACTACGAGCGGACGCTGAAGATGGTGATGCTGCGATGACAACCTGTTTTATAAACGGAGGCAGAGGCATGAGAGCAATTGTGGCAGCAGCGGTTCTGATGATACTGATCCTTCCGGTCGCGGCGTCTGGGCAGTTCCCCTGCGAGAGTACGGCGGCTGTCAGCTGTTCCGGCATGCGTGTCTCGGTCTGTCCGAGAGGGGATTTCGAGTATATCAAGGACGGCTGCGGGACCGGGAACGACTACATCGAGGTCTATATCAGGGACTGCGGAGGGTATGGGATCGAGAGCATCCCCTGGACCGACTACTGGACGGATGCCTGCCAGGTGGAATACTCCCTCGGCATATGCGTCCAGCACTTCGTGGCTGATTCGCTGACCGATGTCAACGGCCGCACGACCTTCTCCGGACGCATCTCGGCCGGCGGATGCATCCCAGAGGGAGGCATCTATATCGCGTGCCAGGGCTATACGATCATTGACGAGGCCCAGGTTGAGCCGATTTGTCTCGATGTCGTCATAGTCAGCCCCGACATCAACGCCGACAGTTTCGTCAACCTCTCCGACCTGAGCTTCTTCGGCGAGTCGTACAACAAGCAGGAGGGTGACGCCGGTTACAACACCTGCTGCGACTATAACGATGACGGATGGTGCAACCTGAGCGACTTTTCGTTCATGGGGGAGCACTACCAGCACCAGTGTTTCTGATGAATGGAACGGAGGCATATTTGCGCAAGGAGGGACCATGAAAGCTCTGATAATCGTGTTATTGCTGATACTGATTTTCCCGGTGGCAGGATCAGCACAGCACCTTGACGGCTGCAGATGTGAAGTCAATGTCAGCTGTACCGGCATGAGGGTCTCCTGCTGCCCGAAAGGGGATTTCGAACACATCAGGAACGGCTGCGGAGGAGAGGACGATTACATCGAGGTCTTTGTCAGGGACTATGCAGGAAACGGGATCGCCAATATCCCATGGACCGACTACTGGATGAATGCCTGCCTTGCCGAGCACGAGCTGTCTGTCTGTGTGTCGCACTTTGTTGCTGACGAGTTGACCGATTCGGACGGCAGGACGACATTCTCGACCCGGATATCGGCCGGCGGCTGTATACCGGAAGGTGGTATCTATATCTCCTGCCAGGGGATGACATTTTTTGAGTGGCCTCAGTGCACGACTCCGATCTGCGCGGATGTCGTGATCGTCAGCCCCGACATCAATGCCGACGGCTTCGTAAATCTCTCCGATCTGAGCATGTTTGCCGAAGCGTACAACACGCAGGAGGGAGACGCCGCGTTCAACACATGTTGCGACTATAACGATGATGGATCGTGCGATCTGGGTGACTTCGCATATTTGGGCCAGCACTACCAGCATGAGTGTTTCTGAGAAGAGGTGTCCGATGGAGGGGAAAAAGATGAGCAGGACCCTTACGCTTCTGGCGTTCGCGGTCATGTGCGCCCTGAACCCGGCGCAGGCTCAGCAGTCGCCTCAGTTCGGCCTCTATGTCGACTCGACTCACACCGAGCACTGCACCTATGGGACCGCGGATTACTACCCCATCGATGTCTATCTGTGGGCGAGGCCCGGAGAGAACGGGATGACATTGATGACTTTTCAGATCCTGTATCCTGATATCGTGATTCCCGCCTACCTGGTCTACAATGAAGCAATTGTTATGGGCATAAACGGCACCCCGCAGAACGGCATGGATGTATATTTTGAAGAATGCCAGACCGACTGGGTATGGGCCCTGCGCCATACCGTACTGCTGACAAGCGAGGAGCCGGGTATGGTCCAGCTCTATCCTGATGAGAGCACTGTAGTACATTGGGACAGGCTGTCATTTAACATCTATAACTGCCTGGGGTACGGGGAGAGCCGGTTTGAGGTTGCCGAACCTGTCTCTAACGTATGCATTAATTTCTGCACCGACGATGTCACACCCCCGGGGGTAGAAGAACTTCTCGTTATCGACCCAATGACCCTCGAGGTCACCTTCACCGAGGAAGTGACCGCTGAATCGGCAGAGGACATCGGTAATTACCTCGTCTATAGCAGGTATGTCGAGGCAGATTCCATCTATCCCGTGTCAGCCGATCTGCTGCCTGGCGATACGACGGTGGTGCTTGTATTTGCCGAGCCTTTCGGGTGCTATCCGGACAAGATCTTCAGGGGCTTCCGAATATCCGATATGGCCGGAAACATGTGGAGTTTTCTGGAGACGTTTGCGATCACTTCGAGCTTTGCGGACCTGATGGTCCTGGAATCGGCACATATCGATACTATCGCGGGGTGCGTAGACTCGATCATCGTTTCATGTACGATCCGGAATGCCGGGGTGTGCCCCGCCGCGCCATCCCGCGTTCAGCTTTATTACGATGAACTGACCGAGCATGGAGCCTTTCTGGGGAGGACCGATCTCGGTTATCAGGTCTTCGCGGGGCTTGTGTCCGGCGGGACCGCTGTGGTGCAGTTCGATCTCGCCATCGGATCTCTCCTGAACCACACGTTCGGTTCCTACGGGAGATTCCGGCTGCATGTCGATCCGTATGATGACGTCGACGAATCTAATGAGACCAACAACACCCATGATTCTCGGCTTGTCGTATTGCCTCCAAGAGATATCGCTTTCGAGCTGATCGGCAATACGGTCCGTGCGGAGTTCACGCGTTCTCTTCTGGACCGTTTGGACATCCCCGAACCGGTGACGAGCTATGAAATACTCTGGAGCGCCGGATGGACGGGAGGCTTTGAAGTAGCAGCTGTCGTCATTGCCGACGGTTCTCTCGAGTATGTGTGCGAATTCCCGATGACCAGCGACCGCGATTTTTCAGTATTCTATATCCAGGCCGTGCGGACCGCCGGGGGGACTACTTACAACTATGACACCTGCCCCGAATGGCACAAGTCCGGGATGGATCTTCCACCCGCCGCGCCTGTTGGATTCACGGGGTATCCCGTAGATCTTGCCATGTACCTCGAGTGGGACCAGCATCCTGAAGAGGACATCTATTTTTACGTCCTTGAGTGGAGCGAGACGATAGATTTTCCACCTGTAAGTGATCCTCCCGGGTATCCGTTTGGTGAGCTGGTCCTGGAGAATCATTTCACGCACTATGCCTGGAACCCCGGGGATGAGTTCTTCTACAGGCTCTGCGCGGTCGACAGCTCTCTCAATTGCAGCGATTTCGTTATCATCGCGCCATGGCACGAGATCGGGACCGAGCTGCAGTCGTTCAGCAGCAGTGTGAGGGAGGGCAAGGTAACATTGACATGGAGTGTTGCGACCTCGCAGGAGGAGGATGACCCGCGGTTCTCGGTATTCAGAAGTTTAGCGGGCGGCGGCACGTTTGTGCAGCTCTCCAGCACAACTGAGCAAAAAAGCGAAGGAACCTATCAGCATATCGACACGGATGCCCGGCCCGGCGAGGAATATATCTACCGCGTTGAGGTCATAGATGAAGACGGCAGTCGTGTGCTCTTCGAGACGGACCCGATCTCCATGCCTGCACTGGCTCTGACGCTCTACCAGAACCACCCGAACCCGTTAAATCCGTCGACAACGATCAGCTTCTACCTGCCCGAACGGTGCGCAGTGAGGCTCGAGGTCTTCGATGTAGCGGGCCGGTGTATCGCATCGCTTATAGATGAGTCCATAGATAAAGGTTCACACACTGCCGAATGGAAAGGAACAGACCTCAACGGCAGCGTTGCCGCCTCGGGCGTCTACTTCTACCGCCTGACCGCAGGCAAGAAGACGATATCGAAGAAGATGATCCTGTTGAGATGATATAATAATAGGGTGCCCCTGGAATGGAGGATGAAGCATGAGGCTCCTCGTGATCGCGACAGTTCTGTTATCGGTTCTTTCTGCAGCTGGTTCTGCCGGAGATATGTGTCCCTGCGCGCCTGAAGCATATATAACCTGCTCCCTTCGAATCTCCGTCTGCCCATGCGGAAACTTCGAGCCCATCCGCAACGGCTGCGGTGGCAACAGTGACTATATCGAGGTTATCTGGAGAGACTGCGAGGGAGGCGTACCAGGGATTCCGGTTACCGATTTTTGGATAGACGCATGTGACGTGTCGCAGACGATGCACCTCTGCCCGGGGGGATTTGTCGCCGATGCACCGACTGACTCCCTCGGCCGGACTACATTCTCGGGCCAGATAGCGGCCGGCGGCTGTATCTTGGAAGGTGGGATCTATGTGGCCTATCGTGGGGTGATCCTGAATGAATCCTGTACGGGGCCGCTGTGTCTCGACATCGTGATAGTCAGCCCCGACATCAACGCCGACGGCTTCGTCAACCTCTCCGATTTGAGCTATTTTGGGCAGTCGTATAACCATCGGCTCGGTGATCCCGAGTACGATCCATGCACCGACTACAATGACGACGACTGGTGCAACCTCAGCGATTTCTCATTTCTCGGCGAGCACTACCAGCACGAGTGCCAGTAGCAGACGCCGCTTCTGTTTTGAGGGCGGGCCCCGCCAGTTTCTACTATTAAATCAAATATTCGCGTGATAAAATTTACCCGCTATGATCGGCAGAACCATCTCACATTACAGGATCCTCGAGAAGCTCGGCGAGGGCGGCATGGGCGTAGTCTACAAGGCGGAGGATACGAAACTCAAACGTATCGTGGCGCTCAAATTCCTCCCGCCCGAGTTGACGCGTGATCCCGAGGCGAAGAAACGTTTTATCCAGGAGGCCCGGTCGGTCTCCGCTCTCGATCACCCGAACATCTGCACCATACATGAGATCAACGAAACCGAAGAGGGCCGGATATTCATCTGCATGAGCTGCTATGAAGGCGAAACGCTGAAGAAAAAGATCGAGCGCGGGCCGTTGACCCTCGAAGAATCCATCGGCATTGCCGGGTGCATAGCCCGGGGCCTGGTCAAGGCCCACGGGAAGGGCATAATACACAGAGACATCAAGCCCGCAAATATCCTCGTTACAGCAGATGACCAGGTAAAGATACTGGACTTCGGCCTGGCCAGGCTGGCGGGGCAGACGAGGCTCACAAAGATCGACACGACGGTGGGCACAGCCGCGTACATGTCGCCGGAGCAGACACAAGGTAGTGAGAGCACTCCCGCTACCGACCTGTGGTCCCTCGGCGTAGTGCTGTACGAGATGCTCACCGGCCGGCTGCCCTTCAGGGGCGACTACGATCAGGCAGTGATCTATTCCATTCTGAATGATCCGCCACAGTCGATAAGAGATCTTCGCCCGGAGATTCCGTTTGAGCTGGAACGGCTGGTGGAAAAAGCTCTGGCAAAGAATCCCGGCGAGCGTTACGGGCAGGCGGGCGATCTCCTGTCGGATCTGGAATCAATCGATGGAGAAAATGTTTCGAAAAGCGAGCCTGCTCCCTCCATCGCTGTGCTGCCGTTTGTCAATATGAGTCAGGATCCGGAGAACGAGTACTTCGGGGACGGCCTCGCCGAGGAGCTGATCAATGCGCTGACAAAGTTGAAAGGACTGCATGTCGCCGCGCGCACCTCTGCCTTTACATTCCGGGGAGTGGAAACGGACATAAGAGAGATCGGTAAAAAGCTCGATGTGAGCACCGTCCTCGAGGGGAGTGTCCGAAAGGCGGGCAGCAGGCTGCGCATTACGGCCCAGCTTATCAATATCGCCGATGGCTATCACCTGTGGTCGGAGCGATACGACAGGGAGATGGATGACATATTTGCGATTCAGGATGAGATCACTGCCGCTATCGTCGGGCAGCTGAAGGTGGAGCTGATCGGAAAGCAGAAAGAGACGATAGTAAAGCGCTACACCGAGGATCTCGAAGCGTACAACCTCTATCTGAAGGGCATCTACTACTGGAACAAGTTGACGCCGGACGGGTTTGTGAGAAGCATCGAGTGTTTCGAGAAGGCTATCGAAAAGGATCCAGACTATGCCCTGGCCTATGCCGGCATGGCTGACAGTTACTGGTGGAGTTCTTTCTGGGGGAATCTGCCGCCGCGGCACACGTACCCCAGGGCACGGGAGGCTGCCGCGAGGGCCATCGAGATAGACGACACCCTTGGCGAGGCCCATGCGTCGCTGGCAGCCGTTCATGCCTTCTATGACTGGGACTGGGAGGCCGCGGAGAGAGAATTCAAGAGAGCCATCGAACTGTCTCCGGATTCCTCCTACACCCGCGTCTATTATTCTTTCTACCTGAATCTCATGAGGCGGTACGACGAGGCCGTCATCCAGGCCAGAAAAGCGCGGGAGCTCGATCCGTTATCCGGCATATGCAATACATCTCTCGCGCACAGGCTCTGGCAGGCACGCCTGTACGACGAGGCGATCGAAGAGTTTCAGAAATGGCTCGTGATCGAGCCAAACGACTGGTTCGCACGCCATCACCTTGCCGAGGTGTATCTGGCGAAATCGATGTTCAAGGAAGCTATTGCCGAGGCCGACAGATCGCTGGAGCTTTCCGGCGGCGTTCCCCTGAATGTCGCCAGCGTTGCTATGGCTCATCATCGGTTCGGGGACAGGGAGGTCGCCGAGCGCCTTTTCGACAGCCTGAAGAAAAGGGCAGACAGTGAATACATACAGCCGATGTGCTTTGTAAACATCCACCTGGCCCGTGGAGAGGTGGATCAGGCCTTCGAGTGGATAAAAAAATCCATTGAGGAGCGCGACAGCTTTTTACCCTGGCATAGAGTGACTCCATTGGACTGCATGCACTTTCCGAGCGATCCGAGGGTCGATGAGCTGCTCGACCGGCTGGGACTGCCCTGACCTGGTGTGGGCTCATGAAACGGTGGCCTTCTCGATAATAACATCCCAGTAGAAAATCACGATTTACAGGAGGCGTGTTATCTGAGCAGTACCATTTTTCGTGTTTCCCTGAACTCGCCGGCGGACAGGGTATAGAAGTAAACGCCCGAGGCGGCGGCAGTCCCGTTCTCGTCTTTTCCGGTCCATACGGTAGCGTATGGACCATTTTCCATGAAATCGTCTATCAGGCACGCCGTGCGGCGGCCCGATACATCGAAGACCTCGAGCCTGACCGCGCACCGCTCGGGCAGGCAGAACCTGATCGTTGTCGAGGGGTTGAACGGGTTCGGATGGTTCTGATGCAGCATCGAACCGTCAGGAACAGGCAGGTCGAGCATCCCTGTGATGATGTCCTCGAAGGCCGCAATCGAAGCGAGCAGCTCCCCATCGAAATCGAAAAGCGCGAGGTTTTCCCACGATGAGCCGGCAGAAGGCGCAGCGATGTATGCCGGCTCCCAGTAGAACAGGCCCAGTCCCTTGCCGTCCGGCACTGCCCTGATCGTATCGAGTAGGGCGCTCAGGAAATCCTGCTGTCCCTGGACCGTTGCCGGGAATCCGGCGTGCAGCTGGCTTTCAAGACCGATGATATTGTGTGTGTCGTCGTTCCAACCGAGCGTCCACGGGTAGGCGGTCTCAACGACAACGATCCCCTTCCCGTAGCGCGAAGCGAGGTCGTTCATGTTGTAAGAGAGATCGTCCAGGGTGCCGTGCCACCAGGGGTAGAACGAGAGGCCTATCAGATCGAAGTCAACTCCCTGCGCGAGGAGATTGTCGTAGAACCAGATCGAAGCGCCGTTGTCTCCTCCATCGTCGATGTGGATCATCGTCGTTATCGAATCGCCAGGTCCCTGCGCGTCGTTGACTCCATCGAGCCCCGCCTGGATAAGGCCGGCGAATGTTTCCCACTGGGCGGGAGTATCGAACGGGTTGCAGATCCGCCCGGTGTCCCAGAGCATCCCGCAGATGATCTCGTTTCCTATCTGTACCCAGTCAGGAGGCGTTCCCTGGCCGCGAAGTGCCGTTATGACATCTCTGGTGTACTGGTAAACGCTGTCGGTGAGCTCGGCGGTCGACAGCCCAGCCCACGCGGCAGGCTTGTACTGTTTGCCGGGATCGGCCCACGTGTCCGAGTAGTGAAAATCGAGCAGGAGCCCGAGGCCCAGCGCCTTCGCGCGAGCGGCCATCGCCAGGGTCCTCTCCAGTCCGCAGTAACCGTCGGCTGGTGTGTGCCATATCCGCAGCCTGACGAAATCGACGCCGTGGCCGGCGAGGATCTCCATCGCGTCGCCCGGCGCGACGTCCTCGGTGAAGACTCCTCCGCCGTCTTCTGTCCGGGGGAGCATCGAGATGTCGACACCGATCACCGGCTCCGCGGCAGAGACGCCTGATGCGGCAGGAAGCAGGCAGCAGAGGGCGAGAAGCATCAACAGGACTTTAAGCAGGGCTCTGACTGTATTGTTCATGGCCCTATTATACAGGATGGTCCTCCGGATATGAGAAAGAATCAGAGGATAATCTTGTCTGCGGGGATCATTCTTCGATGTAGCCGTAATGAATCACGGTACCGTTAGAACCAGCGGCGAATATATCGACGTCCATGTTTCCCCATATGGTATAGAGATGTTCACAGGAGCCGCATTCTTCGATCTTCCATGAATCGCCGTCGTATCTGAGCATCGTTCCGTTTTCTCCGACAGCAAAAACGTCATCTGCCGCGAATCCCCAGATACCGTGCAGAATCTCATCCGTGGGTGTGTCCATGGGGAGCCACCCTGATCCGTCATAATGAAGGATCGTGCCGTACATGCCGACGGCGAAGACATCTTCGCAGGAAGAGCCCCAGACATTGTTGAGCGTAAAGTCGACACCACTCGACATGATCGTCCAGAAGCCTGAAACGAGGCGGAAGATGCCGCCGTCCCGTCCGACGGTGAAGATGTCTCCAGGTTCCGGCCCCCATACCCCCAGCAACCATTCCTGGCATATATCCTCGTCGAGGGACCAGCCGGTTCCATCGAAGCGGTAGACCCGGCCGTATGAACCGACTCCCCAGATGTCAGTCGGGGAGAATCCCCATATATCGTGCAGGTTGTCGATCGGCGGTGTCCCGAGATCGGTCCACCCCGTGCCGTCGAAGGCCAGTGTTTTTCCGGCCTTACCCGCGGCTATCATCTCATCGTCGCGTTGCCCCCAGACTCCGAAGAGATCGAGTGAAGCTGTGTTTTTATCGAGTTCCCATGTCTCCCGGTCATAGTGCAGCAAGGCGCCTCTTTCGCCCGCGGCAAAAACGTGTTTCCCCGCCCCGAATATCGAATACAGGGATGCGTTTGTAAAACCGGCCTCCTCGATCCATGCGTTGCCGTTGAATCTCATGATCATGCCGGGGGAGCCAACGGTCCTGATCTCGCTGCCGCGGGCCCAGACTCCTTCAAGAGACACATGTTCTTCGGTCCTCAGTATTGACAGTCTTCCGTCCCTGATAGCGTAGACCGCTCCACTCTCTCCCGCGGCGTATATCTGGTCGTTCGTGTCGATGAACAGATCACGAATAGTTCCGGTAGTGATATTGTTGAAAAACCTCCAATTTTCTCCCCCCGACCAGACGTAGAGTTTGCCGGTCCCATCGGTCATTCCTCCTGCCAGGAATACCTTTCCGTCGGAATCGCTTCTGACGCTGTGGTAAGTCGGGGTCTCGCCGACGTAGGGGGGCCAGGGCATCCTGGTCCATTTCAGTCCGTTGTAGTGGAGAAAGGTAGTGCTCGTGCCGGCAGCGTAAATGTCGTCGCCGGACCTCCCCCATATGTCGTTGAGATCGACCATTACTCCGGTGTTCATCGAAACCCAGCGTTCTCCGTCATAATGCAGGATGGTCCCGGAGTTGCCCGCTGCGTAGACGTCAGAGGGGGAAAAGCCCCAGACAGAGTTCAGGTCAGTAGAAAATTCTGTAGAGTGGATTGTCCAGGCGCCGTCATATTCCAGTATCGTTCCTGAAGCTCCGACAGCAAAAAGCACTCTGCTTCTGTCACCCCAGATGTCGGTCAGGTCTACGTCCGTTCCTGTATCGATCGGTATCCAGTCCCTGCCGTCCGAGTAGAAGGCCATCCCTTCGTCGCCGACGGCGTATGCGCTGTAGTCGCTGTAGCCCCATACCGATCTGAGTGATCTGGCTGTTGTCAGGGTTGTCCATTTCAGGACCGGTTCCAGGGGGGTATCTGTGTTATCTGGAACGAATGGTATGTCCTCTTCGGCGCAGGCGGGCACAATGGCGAATACGGCCAGCACTATCGCCGTTTTTACGTGGTGGGCGAGAGGGTATGAACGAATGTCCATGCTTAAAGATAACTCCGCAGGGGAGGGTAGTCAAGGCGGACGCCCGGCGCTCCGCTGCTATCTTTCGTGCATTTTCTTGATCGAACCCCAGCTGCGCTCCTCCGTGCCTGACGCGCAGGCTTCGCAGCCGGCTCCGTAAGTTCCAACGTGCTCGCCCCATGGGTTCTCGGGAGAGCCGGGGAGACAGGGGGAATTGTTGCACAGCGTCAGAATCCAGCTCGCCCGGTCGCAGAACAGCGGATCGGCGATGAGATTATCGGGCGACGCGTTAGAGAAGGTGTCCGTTCCCTCATTTCCATAGTGGATGCAGTGGTCCACGTCCGCGTAGGTCATGCCCGCACCACCAGTATTGAAGGCGATGATCGAGTTTCTGACAGTGACTGGCGATTCGTACGCGTGAATCCCGCCCGCACCCGCATTGCCCGCATTCCCGGTTATTGTGCATCCCGTGATTAATACCCTGGAACCGTTGGAGTAAATAGCGCCGCCGCCATATGAGGCCCCGGTACTTGCTTCATTGCCGTAGAATACGCAGCCGCTGATAACGGGCGGGACATAGGGATCGTATCCCGCATCGAACTCGATCCCGCCACCGCGGAAGGGGCATGAGTTTCCAATGAAGATGCAGTTTCTGATATAGCCCTTTGAAGGCGCGTATCCGTAATACATGCCGCCGCCGTTCATAGACGCGACATTGTTAAGAAGGAGGCAGTTCTCGACAGTCGTTGCCGCATGGTGGACCACTATGCCGCCCCCGTTGCCGCCGCTTCCGTTAGTTACCGTGAAGCCGTATATAACGGATGTCGAGTCCTCGCCTTCATAGATATTGAATGCGATACCTGATCCTTCACAGTCGATGATCGTGGCCTCGGCGCCAGCCTCGGATATGACGACCATGTTTATTCCGCCGAAGGAGATCTCTTTGTTGTTCGGCCCGGTATATGTTCCAGGAGCTACGAGCACGGTGTCGCCTGCGGCGGCAGCGTCGATGCCGGCCTGGATGTCGGCGTATACACTCGGGACGCGGAAGGTGTCGGCGCTGGCAGTGCCAGCGGCAAGGATCGAACTCACTGTAATAACAAGAATCAGCAGTGCTCGCAGAATCATGCCTGTCTCCTAATGATTTGAATTGGTTTTAAACCCCTCTATTGCCGATGGCGATTATACAAAAAATATCGGCGATAATGAAGTAAATTCCCGCTGGGAGAGCGTGCAGCATTAGTAAAATCAGCTGAACCCTGCTATACTTACAAAAACAGTAAGTAATTATCATGTGTGGTAAACAGGGCAGCCAGCGGGCAAAGGAGCAGCATATCAGAATCAAGATAACGATAATCCTCATGTCGATACTGATCGCTATGGCGTCAGCAGGGACCGCCGATGCGCAATGCGGCCCGGGTTGCCCTGCCTGTTCGGGAAAGTTCATCGGCGACCTGATCCCGCCGAAGACACTTTTTCTCTCGGGGATGTATATCCCTCAGGGCGAAGAGGAGCGGGCCGTTTTCAACCTCCGCTACGGGCTCTTCTCCTGGATGGATGCCGGGATCGGCTACGCGGTGGCAGCGGAGGACGGGGAGGATGAGATCATCTGGAGTCTCCGTGTGGAGCCGATAGGGCAGGACCCGGACGGATGGCGTCCGGGACTGATCCTCGGTACCGGAAGTGTGCAGGTGGGAGGGAGCGACCAGTCAGCATTTGTCCAGCTCGTAAAGACGCTGGATATCGTCGAAGAACGCTTCGAGATCAGTCTTGTCGGCGGATATGCGACCGATATCCCCGACTTCGAGGAGAACTGGCTCCTGGCCACAGTCGCGATGAAGTTCTATGAGGTAGTCAGCCCGTTCTACATCTATGATGGAATCAACTCGCATGTCGGTGTATCGTTGTTTCCGACCGAGTGGCTGATGCTGTCGGGCTACTATCTCGAGATGGAGGAGCCGGCAGTGTCGGTGGGGCTGCAGTGGGGATTTGGTGAGGGAGAGTAACAAAAAGCAGGCCCTTTTCACGCGGCATCCGTTATCGAAGGGAAATCGTGGACAGGGACCGACCAACCCGCCTCATCTCTCTGGACGTCTTTCGTGGACTCGTCATCGCTTCCATGGTCCTGGTGAACAATCCCGGAAGCTGGAGCCATATATACGCCCCGCTGCGTCACGCCGCATGGCACGGCTGGACATTCGCCGATACGGTCTTCCCGTTCTTCCTGTTCATCGTTGGTGTGGCGATCGCCTTTTCATTCGGTAGGGCAGTTGAAGCAGAATCCAGCAGGCGAGCCCTCTACATAAAGATAATCCGCCGCGCGGCTATACTGTTCGGCCTCGGCCTTTTCCTCAACGCGTTCCCTCATTTTGAGATGTCCACCCTGCGAGTACCCGGCGTACTGCAGAGGATAGCGATCTGCTATCTCATCACAGCTGTGATCTTTATGAACTCGAAGTGGAAGGGCCAGCTCGCCTGGGCGATCGGTTTGTTGCTTCTCTACTGGGCCGTAATGGAATGGATACCTGTTCCGGGAGCTGGCGCAGGACTGTACGAGAAAGGAAACAACCTGGCCGCATGGGTGGACGGCCAGTTCCTGACAGGTCATATGTGGAGAGTGACAAAGACGTGGGATCCGGAGGGGATCGTCAGCACTATTCCCGCAATCTCAACGACACTGTTCGGTGTACTTGCAGGACACTGGCTGCGAAGCGACAGAACACCGCAGGAAAAGACGTCCCGACTCCTGGCTGTCGGTGTTGCGGCGGTGCCTACATGTGTTTTGTGGAACGTGTGGCTGCCGATCAACAAGAGCCTCTGGACCAGCTCATATGCCCTCTTTATGGCTGGCCTTGCGTCAATCTGCCTGGGCATCATCTATTACGTCGTCGACGTACGCGGATGGAAGAGGTGGGCACAACCGGCGAGAGTCTTCGGTATGAACGCGATCGCGCTCTACGTGCTGGCTGGAATCACGGCGAGACTTCTCTACACGATAAAGGTCACTGGCGCTGACGGAGCCGCGGTGACCCTGAAGACATGGATCTATGCCAATCTTTTCACTTCCTGGCTGGGCGACCTGAACGCGTCCCTCGCCTTCGCCATCGCCTTTATCATCGTGATGTATCTCTGCATGCTGCCGCTGTACAAAAAGAAGATCTTCGTGAAAATTTAATCCATATCCATCTGGACCTGGTCCGCCACGAGGGGCAGCTGCCACGTATGGAATATCGCAGTCGCCAGGGAGTCAGCCTGTGCCCGGTTGAAGAACCATAGGGGGAATCCGAGGTGCACGCTCGGGGCGGCGACGCAGCCGGGCGGCATCGCCACGACATCGGCGTACCTTGTATACCAGAACGCGACTGTGGCGTCAGTGACGACGGACCGGGTATTCATCGGTGTGGAGCGGTACATCGGGTGGAAGCATGACTTTGATCCTTTGCCGAGATAATTCATGAAATACTCCGGGTCGTAAAATTCGACATATAGAAATCCACGCACCCATGGATTGAAGAACATGCCCGTGTCTGTGCACTTGTGCCAGAGCTCGAGCCTGCGCGGAAGGTCCGGCATGCCGGCTATCAGCGGATCGGAATCATCGAGGTATGCATGCCTCATCGCGTCATAGTCGCTGTTTCTGACCCCCAGATGGGTCTTGGGGAAGAGCCCCTCGACCTTGTCGAGGGATGAGACGCAGAAATCACGCCAGGCCATGGTGTTTACACCTAACGTGTCGTGGCAGTAGCCATCGCTTTGCGTCAACCACTCACACTTTATATAGAGCGGGAATCGATTGTTCAAAATACAGGCGGCGAGGCTTGCGCTCCTGTGGCCCTCGCCGACGGTCCACAGATGGCCTCCGAAAGCGAGATAGTATGTGAGGTAGTTCACAGTGAGCTTGTTATCCTCAGTGCCCGGCTTCCACCGGCCTTCCGGCGGTGACCAATAGACAATGCGGTTCCATACGCTCCCTGCCGCCGGATCGGTCGCCTTCGAGAAGGACCAGATCACATTCTTGTATTTGAAGATCAGTTCCATCGGAGGCCTGTAGTAGTCGTTGTCCTTGACGTCATAGATATCACTGTATGGATTGAAACCCTCGACCTTCAGGCAGATGTCCCTCCAGAACTCGTCATGCTCGGACTCTGTCGGGAATGCGTATATCATCTGGGCAAAATCGAGCGAGGGGAAGTCGTCGACCCAGAGCAGGTCCCTCGTCATCACGACCGGTATCACTGTCACTTCGACAGTGCCGAGGGTCCTGGTGCCGAGGTTGTCGACCGATTCGACGTACAGCGTATGGATGCCCGAGTAATACATCTTCGGCCTGGCGATAGTTTCCGCCGGGCTCGGAAATACGTCCCATTCCCTGGGGTCGTTGAGATCGGCGACATCCCATCCATACCTGAATGACTGGATGACGGCCCCGTAGCTGCTCGCATCGCCCGTCCATGTCCAGTTCATCTCGAAGCCGGGCGGGACCTTGGTCAGTGCCGGATTGAAATCGACACCGAGGAAGGAAAACGACCCGAGGTACGGTTCGGTGACATTAAGAACGGGCCCGGTAGGCGTCATCGGCATGAAGTGCCGGACATTCGTCGTTTTGCTGAATATCGATGATACTGCGCCCGCTTCGTCTTTCGCCTGTACGGCAAAGATGTATGCCCTGTTCGTCTCCAGCAGCTCGTCATCCCCGAGTGTCGTCTGCTTTCCTGAATCGCCTTCGGCATGATACCAGGCCCAGTCGCTCCACAGATGCTCGAATTCTCCCGGGGTTCTGTTGAGGGCTTCGATGATACCGGTGGAGTAGAAGGCATAGAGATACCTGACCGAGTCGACATCCTGGTAGTTCCATGGCGCATCAATCGGATCCCTGCCGTACCACTTGAATGTCGTGATCGAGCACAGCCGCTCGATTCCTATTCCCAGATTGACCGCTTCGGGGTAATCAATGACCAGGTAGGGAGCCAGGGTGTATGCGGTAAACGACCTGTACACGACCTCAGAGGCAGCGCCCCTGTCGTCGATGGCCCTGATAAAGAAGGTATGTGTCTTCTTGAACTTGGCGTAGAGGCTATGGTTGATCTCGACGTCGCGGTCATATTCGTCAGCGGTGACAGTGAAAAGACTGTCTGTCATCTCCGTACGGCCCCAGGCCCCGACCGTGTCGGCGGGGTCGAAACCTATCGGGTCCCCCTCGACCATGCAGAGCTCATAATGATCGACCGTGCCGTCCTCGTCCTCGCCGATCCAGAAAAAATGAACGGCATACCTGGCAGTATCCCCCTCGACAGGGGCATTTGTCAGCTCCAGCGTGGGGCGGACGTTTTCCTTTATCTCTCCCGTGAATACATCCGAACCGGAACAACCGGCCAGCAGGATAGCTGCGACAGCGAGGATCGCCGCGAGGCTGATCCTTAAGATATGATTTGCCGGTGATCGCATTGAGGCCCCCCCAAGGAACTTAATTTAAATATGTTCCCGCCATTTTCTTCTGTCAACGCATGGTTGTGGCCCGAATGGTACAGCCTCAAAGATGAAACTGTCCCTGCAGGTACATATTTTCAGGTGCCAGCATTCGTGACCCACTTCCAACATGCTTGTAACATGCACAATTCCAATGTGTTAGCGGCAACGGCCTTGATCCTGGAATGGTGGCATATCGATTGCGATAGTAATCAGATGGTAGCCCCTATAGTCACAGAGCATTGGAAGGAGAATCGAAGTGAAATTTCATCATGGAGCGATGACCAGGATTATCATGGTACTGGGCATCATGGCCGCTGTGGCACTCACCGGTTGCAGCGATGAGACGGATCTGACCGGAGTGGAAACGCCCGGAACAGAAGTATTTATGACAGAGGACCCGCTTGACGGTGTCCTGAATTCGACGATGGAGTATACGCCCCCCGATCCGGGCACTAGGATCGACAGGCTGGCCGAGGTCCTCGGTCTCGATGAGGATCAGAAGGCAGCCCTTCTCGCGGCTTACACCGAGTTCCGCGAGGGTGTAGCGGCGATCAAGGATCAGGTCGCGGCCGACGAGCTGACCTGTGAGGATGCGAGGGAGCAGGTAACTGTCCTTCGCGAGGCGTTTGAAGCAGAGCTTCAGCTTATTCTCACTCCTGAGCAGTATGACCTGCTCCAGCAGATGCGTCAGAACAAAAAGGAC
>RCNF010000540.1_pt1 | contig 21667 bp, 21 predicted proteins | sample 2041311 | NCBI WGS metagenome assembly RCNF01 (sample SAMN09708228, study PRJNA481090) | Marine sediment metagenome, whole genome shotgun sequencing project. | biome: marine sediment; feature: ocean; material: sediment; isolation source: Sewage treatment plant 2 marine sediment (STP2) ... | reverse complement strand
GGAGGATGGCCTGTCGTTCCAGCGGGCGGTATCCTACGCCCGGGTGACCGGGATCTGCGGGTTACTATTTTGCGCGCCCGCCTGACCGAAATGGCTGGGCCTGAAGCATGGCTGTCAGCCGCCAGAAAACCCTTTTCTTTTTGGAATGGGTTCGCCGGGGCCCTGCCCCGGACCTTACCTCCTGAAGAATCGGACTATTTCGACGCCGATCTGGAAGCGGCTGTTCGATCCTTCCAGAAAAGACACGGTCTGCACAGTGATGGGTTGGTGGGAAAAAATACCCTGGTGGCCCTGAACGTGCCGGCAGCTCACAAGGCTGATCGCATCGCCCTGAACCTGGAGCGGATTCGGTGGTTGCCCTCAGAACCGGACAGACCCTTCATCAGGGTCAACATTCCGTCCTTCCGCCTGGACATGATAGACCAGGGTCAATCGATCCTCTCCATGAAAACCGTGGTGGGACGGCCGGACCGGCCCACCCCCGTCATGCACGACCAGGTCCGCTGGGTGGAGCTGAATCCCTACTGGAATGTCCCCCAGAGACTGGCTCGCAAGGACATCCTGCCCAAGGTGCTTACCGATTCGCAGTACCTTCAGGACCGCGATTTTCACGTTTTCGAGAACTGGAGGAAGGGTGCTCCGGAAATTGAAGTCGACGCCGTGGACTGGGCCAATCTGGACAGCTGGGACATGGCCTACAGGTTTCGCCAGGACCCCGGGCCGCGAAATCCCCTGGGACGCATGAAATTTCTGTTCCCCAACGAATTCAGCGTCTACCTGCACGACACCAATCAAAAGGGTTATTTTGCCCGCGAATCCCGCGCTTTGTCCTCCGGCTGCATCCGTCTGGAGGATCCGGAAAGCTTGGCCCGCCTCCTGGCTCCGGAAAAAGATATCGCAGACCTGCTGTTGTCGTCGGACAACAGGACCCTCGGTCTGTCCAAACGGGTTCCCATTTTCATCGTTTATCAAACGGTCTGGATCGATAATTCGGGCCGCGTGAATTTCGCGCCCGACATCTACGGCTACGATGCCAGGATGCGACCATTCATGTTAGGCGAGGAAAAAGATATCCTGGTTTCGAAATAGGCTCCTGGGGAAGACTACCAGGTCCGGGTCGGACCAACATCCAGGTGAACAAAATCAGGTCCCGGATAATAACCCACGCCCCCCTGTTTCAAATCGAGGGCCGCGGCGTGGAGATCCCGCAGAACCACCCCCGGCATCCGGATATCCACCGCCTTGCCCTGGAGGTGGAAACTCTTCTTGGCCACCGCGTGGGACTTTTTTCGCAGCATGGAATTGGTGGCCGGGGAACGGTATCCGGATATCACGTGATACTCGGGAGGCACCCCCAGTTTCCGGGCCAGGTCGTAGAGCATCTGCAGAAGGCCGGGATTGATGGCCTTGACTTCGTTGGTGCGGAAATCCCTCAACAGGTGATTGATCCTGGTCAGACCGTCCGGCAGAAAATTCCCCCCGGACCAGAAAGTCTGCTCCACTTTTTCCCCGGTCTGAATACTGTACAGGGAAAGATATCGGGCATTATCCATGGTGGGGGAAACCAGGGCTGAGGCGGACTTGCTCAGCCCCATCAATCCACCCAAAACGGCTAGATTGGCGATTTTACAGAAGTGTCGGCGATTCATATCCATATGACCCTTGGGGCTGCCGGAGCAGGCAGGTTCCTTCCTGCGAAGCGGAATTATTGGGGATTACCCTGAACAAAAAGCAAAAATTATACCAAGGACCGTTTCCGCCGATTTCTCCGGGCGGCACCGACCGTCCCAACCCGCAAAACAACCAGTAACCAACCAGAGGAAATTGCCGTATGTTCTGTTTTCCCGCCCCGCCAACTCCGTGGTTCGACGACTGGGAAGGGTGATGACCAGGTTCTCCGGATTTCTCCACCGCACATTCAAGATCCAGGCCGACGAAGCCTCCCTGGTCCTGCTGTCAGGACTGCTTTTCTACACCCTGATGACCTGTTACAACATCCTCAAACCCATCCGGGACACCATGGGGCTGGCCGGTGGCGTGCGGGATCTGGAGAACCTGTTCCTGGTCACCCTGGCGGCCATGGCCCTGCTGGCGCCGGCGGTGGGATATCTGGTACGGCGTTTCCCCCGGGAAAAGTTCATCCCTGTGGCCTACCGCTTCTGCGCCGGCAACTTGCTGGTGTTTTTCCTGGTCCTGCGCTGGGCGGACGAAAACTCGCTACTGGTGATCGGCCGGGTATTCTACGTCTGGGTAAGCGTCTTCAACCTGTTTGTCCTGTCTTTGTTCTGGGCTTTCATGGCCGACGGATTCGGTTACCGCCGCAGTCGACGTGTCTTCGGACTGATCGCCATTGGCGGCACCCTCGGTTCCATTCTCGGCAACGGGGTGACCCGATTGTTCATCGGGCTGCTCTCAGAAGCCAACCTCATCCTGATCTCCATCTTGTTCCTCGAGGCTTCGGTCTGGCTGGTCCGCTACCTGTCTCCCCGATTTCAGGCCGCCGGATTCCGCCAGGAAGACGTGGGCGATCGCCCCGTTTCCGGGACACGGGGCAGCGGGCCCCTGGCGGGGATTTCCCTGGTGTTTCGCTCCTCGTTCCTGGGTGGAATAGGATCCTACGTCTTTCTGTACACCCTCATAGGAACACTGCTTTATTTCCTGCGGTCCGAGGTGATCGACATCCTCATCCCGGCCCGGGATGCCCGCACGGCCATGTTCGCGGACATCTACTTCTGGACCAATGCCTTGACCCTGGTGGGTCAGTTGTTCGTGACCGGCCGTTTCCTGAATCGGTTCGGCGCGGGAACGGCCCTGGTGCTGTTGCCGTTGGCCATCGCCGCGGGCGCCGCCCTGCTGGCCACCACACCCACCCTCGGTATTTTGGTCATCTTCGAAATCGTCCGCCGGGCCGGCAACTACACCCTGGTCAAACCCGCCCGGGAAACCCTGTTCACGCTTGTCGACCGCGACGTCCGCTACAAGGCCAAGAACTTCATCGACACCTTCGTCTACCGGAGCGGCGACGCCGTCGGCGCCTTGGCTTTCAAACTGCTGGGTTTTCTGGGGATCGGGATGGCCGGCACCGCGCTGGTCACGGTGCCTCTGTCGGTGATCTGGGCAGGCGTGGGTTATTTCCTGGGCCGCCGACAGAAACAGTTGGCGGCTACCAAAGGCGAATGATCATTCGCCCAACGACTCGCGACCGATGGGCATCGTCATGCAGCGGCATCCGCCACCGCCGCGGGCCAGTTCGGAACCATCGATGGTGACAACGCAACGCCCCACCTGACCGAGATCCGCCTTGCCGGCGATGACATCATGCGCCGACAGGATGGCGAAACCCGCGCCCTGAAGTTCCGCGATGGTGTTTTCATTGCGGCCGTACCCGACGACCTGCCCCGGAGCCAGGGCGAAAAAATTGGCACCGCTGTGCCACTGTTCCCTTTCCTGGAGCCAGCGATCGGTGCGGCCGCCACAAAACAAGGGTTCCATCTCCATGCCCAGCTTATCCAGAGCCGACAACAGATTGTCCTCTTGCTGGATGGTGACCACCCGCCCGTTTTCGATGTGGATGTGCACCGTGTCAAAATGATGGGTGTCCATGATCACCGGCTCGTACACCATGCAGTGGTTCCGGTCCAGGAAGGTGAAAACCATGTCCAGGTGGATGAACGACTCCGGCGAGCGCGGCAGTTCCTGCACCACGATGTGTTGCTTTTTGCCCAGGTACTTGAATCGTTCGATCAGGAAATCCACAGCCGCGCGGGACGTGCGGGCACCGATGCCGATAACCAGAATTTCGGGGCCGGCCACAAGGACGTCTCCTCCCTCGATGGTCAAACCAGGTTCCCCTCCGCCCAGACGGGCCGGGTTCACGGTGCGGGCGTTGAAGTGGGGATGGAAATCGAAAATGGCCTCGACGATGCGGGCCTCCCGGCCCCGGACCAGGTTGGCCATCCTCGCGATGAGCACCTTGTCCCAGACCGCGACTCCCGAATCGCGGGTGAAGAAAAAATTGTGCAACGGCGGCAACGAGTAGCGGTCGCGGCTCAGGAATCGGGAAAGGTTGTCCTTGACCAGAGCCACCCCTTCGATAAGGACCAGCGACAGTTCCTGCGGCTCCAGGTCCAGCAGGCTGTCGGCCACGCCGGGAACCTCTTCGGCCTGGCAGATCCGGCGCACCAACCCTGCGCGCACCCGGTCGTCGGTCAGGATATCGGTCAGCAGATCCCGGATCTGGAACACCCGGCAGAATTGTTCCAGGACTCCCTGGAGTTGCCGGTATTCATCCCTGGCAACGGACAGGTTCAAGATGTCGCTGTAGAGGGCTCGTTGGGCCGTCTCGGGGGTCATGTTGGCCACTTCCTGCCCCGGACGGTGCAGGATAACGCCCGTCAAACGGCCGATTTCCGACTCCACGCTGATGTTGAACGTCCCGGTCATGGCGCCTCCACTACGAAAAACCCTTCCCAATATGACTTTTATACCGATTTCGACCCAGGGTACCTCCCCCAGCCCCGAAAGGCAACTTCCCGGGGTTCATGACCCTGGGATTTTGGAAAAATTTTCCCTTTCCCCGCTCAAGTCCAAAGCCCCGGTGTCGATGATTTTATAGAATCAAGCCTTCCCGAAAGGACGGAAATGGAAGACTTCCGGCACAGGCCCAGGAAAAACACCCCTCATCTGGTCAGGGTCATCAACCATGACACAGGGAAAGCCGTGGGGCGCGTTGTCGACATTACCGCCGACGGCATGATGCTGGTCACCAAGGACAAGATCGTGGTCGGCCAGAAGTACAATTTCCGGATCATCCTTCCCGTCATGGTCCACCATCGATCCGATGTTTGCGTCGTGGCCCAAACCGTCTGGACTAAATCCGACAACAATTCCGACTTCTGCCGGGCCGGCTTCAAGTTCCTCAACCTGGCCGGCGAAGAAGGCTTCCTTTTGGAAGACGTGATGCACAAATTGAATCTGGTCGGATGACCTGAAGCCGACCGACCGTCGGCACGTTTGTTCCCCCGCCGCCTGAAATACCCTCCCTAACGGGAGGGTTGTTTTTTCCCGCAACGGAAAACCCATCGCCAATTGCGCCAGATTCTGTTTGAATAATTTCATCTGGCTGAGGTTATGTTCCTTGTCCGGCGCCGGTCAGGCGTCCATGCAGAAGGAGAAACCGATGACCTTCAACCCCATACTGATCTGGTTCTTGGCCGGGTTGGCTCTGGTGCTTTTCGAATTCACCGTTCCCGGCGTGATTCTCGTGTTTTTCGGTCTTGGTGCCTGGATCACCTCCCTGACCACCTGGGTGGGCTTGACGGACGGTTGGACCTCGCAGCTTTTGACATTTTCCGTCAGCTCGGTGTTGTTGCTGGTCTTGTTGCGGCAATGGTTCCGCGCCAAGTTCTTCGGCCACCTGACCGGGGACCAGGATCCGTTGGAAAACCTTGACGAATTCAAGGGCCAGGTGGTGATCGTCACGGCAGACATCGACCCCGCCAGGGGCGGCAAGGTGGAATACAAGGGGGCGGACTGGAGCGCCCAGTGCGACACCGCCCTGCCGGCCGGCGCCCGCGCCGTCATACAGTCCGTTGACGGTATCACCCTGGTGGTCAGTCCCGAACCATAGAAGAGATGATCCGCTTTTCGTAGCGAAGACCCATACGAGGAGGAAAACCATGAATATCGGACCGATCATCACCGCCGGAATCGCGGTCCTGGTCATCATCACCCTGATCAACACGGCGCGCATCGTGCCCCAGAAGACGGCCAGCATCGTCGAGCGGCTGGGAAAGTATTCCCGGACCCTGAACGCCGGCTTCCACATCCTGCTGCCCTTCCTGGACCGAGTGGCCTACAAGCATTCCCTGAAGGAAGTCGCGGTGGACGTCCCTCCCCAGATGTGCATTACCAGGGACAACATCGCCGTGGAAGTCGACGGCGTGCTGTACCTGCAAGTCGTCGATCCGATCAAGGCCAGTTACGGCATCGAGAATTTCCTCTTCGCCTCGACCCAGCTTTCGCAGACCACCATGCGTTCGGAGATCGGCAAGCTGGAGCTGGACCGAACCTTCGAAGAGCGCGAGGCCATCAACCACGCCATTATCGCGGCGGTGGACAAAGCCTCCGACCCCTGGGGTGTGAAGATCACCCGTTACGAGATCAAGAACATCCATCCGCCCGAGACAGTGCGCGAGGCCCTGGAAAAACAGATGCGGGCCGAACGTGAAAAACGCGCCCTCATCTTCGAGTCCGAAGGCCAGCGCCAGGCGACGATCAACGTGGCCGAGGGTACCAAGCAGGAGGCCATCCAAAACTCCGAGGGCGAGAAGATGAAAAGGATCAACGAGGCCGAGGGCCTGGCCAAGGAGATCGAACTGGTCGCCATCGCCACGGCCGAGGGAATCCGCAAGATCGCCGAGGCCATCGAACAACCCGGCGGCACCGACGCGGTGAACCTGCGGGTAGCCGAGCAGTACATCGGGGAATTCGGCAAGCTGGCCAAGGAAGGCAATACGTTGATCATCCCGTCGAACTTGAGTGACGTCGGCGGCCTGGTGGCCGCGGCCACAAGTCTGATCAAGAAGACCGGGTCCCCGTCCTAGAGACCGGCGGCCTGGCGTAGTTCGTCCGCAGTCACTTCCGAGAACCCGCCGAATTCGGCGGGTTCTCTGCTGGTGATCGCGTCCGGAATGTTGTCCACCAGCCTGTTCCAGGCCGACTCATCCAGAGATTCGATAAACGCCGCAAACTCCTCCGCCTTTTTTTCGGTGGGTAGATAAGCCCGGTACATTCCCACCATGGCCTGCAACATGGGCAGGTAGGGTTGAATATCCGTGGTGGTCGACAGGGCTTCGCTGTCGATCCATGCGATCGGCACCCGGGTCAGGGAATCGCCTCGGCGCAGCCGGGTTTTGATCAGAAGTTCGATGTCGAAGGCGAATTTCTTTTCCAACAGGTCGGGCACAATGGCACGAACCGTATGGGCCCCGAAAGCCTTGAACCCGCACTGCGTATCCACCACGTCGGGCAAAATCCCTATGATGCGTTTCCAGAGATAGATGAACAGCTTGCCACGCGTATTGCGCACACCCTGTTTGATGACCACCGAAAGAGGTTCCCGGCGAGAGCCGATGGCCGCATCGCATCCCCCATTCAGGATTTCCCCCATCAATAGCCCGGTCTGGCCCAGATGGGTCGACAGGTCCGCGTCGGTGAAACAGATGATATGGTTGTCCCTGACGGTCTCGGCCGCGGTCCAGATACCCAGGGCGACGGAGCCCCCCTTGCGACTGTCATCGGCGGTGGTCAAGGGGCGTGTCACCGGATGGTCGGCGGCGATGGCCTCCTCCAGGAAAAGTACCTGGATCCTGTCTGCCTGTGGGTGCCTCCTGGCGATGTCCCGGGCGATCTGGCCGCTGCCTTCCGGGCAACCGTCGTCCACCACGATCATGTCCCAGGTCAGGTCGTCACGGCCTGCGAACAGCCACTCCAGTTGGGCGGCCTTGCGCACCAGGAAGTCCTCGCCGCCGGCCATCTGATCCGGCGGCAGAATCCGCTGATGTTCCTTGTAAACCGCGAACACAACCGAAAGGTGAGCGGGTTCGGTCAAGTCCAACACGATTCGGCGAGATACGGCCATCTTTGCGGCCAGATGCAGAAGTAGCGGGGTCTCACCCGGACCGGCGATCAATTCAGCCTCCAGGTTGCGCAGATGAACCTCCTCGGCCCCGGTTGCCAGCAGGGCGTCCGCCACTTCGTGGGTCCGGTTAAGATGGACCGGATCGGTGAGATCCAACCCGGCCGAGTCGTTGGCGGTCAGTTCTCGAGCCAGGTTCATCAATTCGGAGGACATCGGAAAATCAGCCTTTGTTCAGGGGGTATCTTTCGGGTTGGGGTATCCTATCCATCCCGCACTTTTCCTGCAAGTCGGTGTTTTCCGAAAAAACCGCATGCCCCGGGAGCAATTTAACTTGAACTTTCCTGACAAGAAAAGCCCGCCCCCGAAAGGGCGGGCTTCATATTACTCAAGAAAAACCCGTCAGTTGGAAACCGGCTCCTCTTCCTCGGCCGCATCCTCGACCGCCAGCAGACGCATCTGCTCGGCATTCCATTCCTCGGCCGCCGCCAGCAGTTCTGGCAGGGTCTTGGCCTTGCGGAACAGTTCCAGCGCTTCGTGGAGCTGGGTGTCCGCCTCGATGGCCACCTTGTAGGCGGCCTGGGGCCCGTGCAACCTGCGGGCTACCTCGCGACGGATGCCGCGTTTGATGAAATCGCTGTTGGCATCGACCAGGGAATCGCTGAAGGCCAGCTCGAAGACCTCGAGGTACTCGCCAATCTTTTCCCGTTCGGCCAGGAATTCCCTGAACTCATTGTATTCAGCGTCGCTGACCTTGTAGTCCTCGGGAATGGTTTCATGCTTGCTGGCGTAATCGACGGCATAGGCAAACAAGGCACCGTCACGTTCCACGGCCACCTCGAAATCCTGGAGGAAATCCTGTTCGATTTCAATATCCGGATTGATACCCCCGCCGCCATAGACCACTCGGCCGCTGTCGGTGTAGAACTTCTCCTGGTGGAAGCGGTGGACTTCCATCTCGGCGGGATCCTTGTCCAGTTCCTCAACCTCGGCTTCGTCGTCGTCCGCCTCTTCATCCTCGGTAAACTGGTCCATGGGATCGTCGTCGCCGTGCCGGGGACGGTCCTTGTGGATCGAACGGCCGCTCGGCGTGAAGTAGCGAGCGGTGGTCAGTTTCAGGGCTTCGTCCTCGTCCAGGCGGAACACCGTCTGCACCGAACCCTTGCCGAAAGATGTCTGGCCCACCACCAAACCGGCGTCGTGATCCTGAATAGCCGCCGCCACGATTTCGCTCGCCGAAGCGGAGGAGCCGTTGATCATCATGATCGTAGGCACCTCGTTGTAAACCTTGCCCCGGGTTTCGCTGTAGAAGGAGTGGTTCTGGGAGCGAAGCCGTCCCTTGGTGAACACGATCAACTCGTCCTTGGGTAAAAAGAGTTCGCTGACACCCTGGGCGGCGTCCAGCAGGCCGCCGGGATTGAAACGTAGATCCAGGATCAGCCCTTTCATACCCGCGGCGGTCAGCTCGTCCAGCTTGACCTTCAGCTCATCCTTGGTGGAGCGGGCGAAGTTCCCGATCCGGATGTAACCGACGTCGTCGATTAAAAAGGCGTAGGGCACGCTCTCGATCTTGATGATGTCCCGCGTTATGGTAAAGGGCAACGGCGCCTCCACCCCCGGCCGCTGGATGGTGATGTTGACCTGGGTCCCGGCCTTGCCGCGCAGAAGTTTCACGGCCTCGCGGCTGGTAAAGTCCTTGCTGGATTCGCCCTCGATCTCGATGATCTGGTCGCCGCCCTGGATGCCCATGTAGTAGGCCGGCGTTCCTTCGATTGGCGATACCACCGTGGGATAGTGGTCACGGATGTTGATGGTAATGCCCAGTCCACCGAACTCGCCTTCGGTCGACATCACCAGGTCTTCGTAGTTCATGGGCGGCAGATAATTGGAATGCTCATCGAGGTTGTCGAGCATGCCCTGGATGGCCGCTTCCATGACTTCCTTGGGGTCCATCTCGTCAACGTAGTTGTTGATGATCTTGTCGTAGACGTCACCCATGATCTTGAGATTGTCGTAAAACTCCCGCCGTCTGGTCGCAGGGTCGTCGCCGGCCAGCGCCAGCGAAGCGGTCAGCACGGCCAGAAGTACCGGAACCAGGACCAGGACCCGCATGCGGGACGCAGGAACGGCCGGGCCGGGGTGTGTATTCTTAAGATTGCTCATGCATCGTTCCTTCATTGACGTCAGTTCAACGTGTTCAACCTGATTTCGGCACATCACCGAATCTCGTTTACAGGTATTTTAAAAGTCCATGATCCAGCCGGGTCAAATGTCCGAGCGCCTTGTCCAGCATTTCTTCCGGCGATTCGGTGGCATCTATTACTTTAAAACGCAAAACGCCCGAAACCGCCATAGCCTGGTAGCCTTCGTACACCCGCTGGTGGAATTCCGCGGTTTCCCGATCCAGGCGATCGGTGGTCTCGCGGTGCAGCCTTTTTTGACCTTCTTCCGGCGGAAGCAGGCACAAAAAGGTCAGGTCGGGTTCCACCTCGCCCAGGGCCAGCTTGTTGAGCGCATGGACCTGCTTTTCACCCAGGCCGCGCCCAAACCCCTGATAGGCCACCGAAGCGTCGGCAAAACGGTCGCAGAGTATGATCATGCCCGCCTGCAGTCCGATCCGGATTTTTTCCCGAACCAGCTGGGCCCGGCTGGCCACCATCAGCAGGAGTTCCGTTTCCGGGCACATTCCTTCAGACGCCCTATCGAGCAGAATGTTCCGGATTCGCTCCCCGATATCGGTCCCGCCGGGCTCGCGCAGGATCAGGGGTTCCTCGCCCTTGGCTGCCAGATGGGAGGCAATGGCGTTGATCAGGGTGGTTTTACCGCTGCCCTCGGGGCCCTCGAAGGTGATCAAAAGGCCCTGGTTGCTCGCGCTACCGGTATGGTCCTGGGGGGCGTTAGTCACTGCTTTGCTCCTGCTGCGGGGGTTCGGCGTCCGCAGGCTCGATAACCGGCGGCTCGGCGGCCGGAGGCTCGGCCCCCGGCAGTTTGGCCGCCACGTGAACAATGCGCTGGACGGTGGTCGCCAAGGTCGCCACGGCCAGGAACCACAGGACCGGCACCAGGAGCCACCGGCCAACCAACAGGGCCACCGTCAGGATGATCACCCGTTCGGTGCGCTGGAGCAGCCCCACGAAACAGGTCTCGCCAACGCCTTCGGCCCGGGCCCGGACGTAACTGGTGGTCAGACTGCCGACCACTACGCAGGTTATCAGGACCAGGGCCAGCGGATCGGCTCCGCCGGGCAGGGTGGCGAAATACCAGGTCAGCCCCGCGAACAGGAAGGCTTCCCCCAGGCGGTCGAAGCAGGAATCAAGAAAGGCCCCCCGGCGGGAAACGGTGCCCTGCAGACGGGCCAGATCCCCGTCCAGCATGTCGAAGCCCGAACCGATCAAAAAAACGATGGCTCCGAAAAAGAGGTTGCCCCGGGCGACAATCAGGCCCGAAACGGCGGTGATCAGCAAGCCGGTGATCGAAACCGCCAGGGGGGTCATGCCCAGTCCGTCCAACGCCAGGACAACCGGGCGCACCCTAGCCCGGGCGGCGAGTTTGAATTCCGTGAATCCCATCATTCTTCTCCTGTTTTGCCGGCTTTGGCCAGCCGCCTTCCACCCAGTCCCTGTAACACGATGACCAGTTCACCCTTAAGGCGCGGACCGGTCATGATTTCCAACAGCTCAGCCGCTCGGCCCCGGAGGGCCTCCTCATGGATTTTCGTGATTTCCCTGACAACCGCGATCATCCGCTCCGGCGCCAGTTCGTCCAGGATTTCCAGGGTCGACCGCACCCGGTGGCACGACTCGAAGATCAGGACGGATCCCGGCTCGGCCAGGGCATCGACGAGGAATTTTTTTCTTTGCCCCTTTTTCCGCGGAGCGTATCCCAGATAGAGAAACCGGTCGGGGGAAAAACCCGCCAAAACCAGCGCCGTCACCGTGCTGGACGGCCCGGGAATCACCGTCCAGGGCAGGTCTTCTTCCAGCAGGGACCTCACCAGGGTGAATCCGGGATCCGAAATACAGGGCATGCCCGCATCGCTGACCACGGCCACCTTGTCCCCAGCCTTCAGACGGGAGACAATGACCGGCACCACCTTGATTTTGTTATGGTCATGGTAACTGCTCAGCGGAACCTCGATACCGTAACGGCTCAGCAGGCGCCGGGTGTGCCGGGTGTCCTCGGCGTACACCACATCGGCGGCGGCCAGAACGGCCAGAGCCCGCAGGCTGATGTCACCCAGATTCCCAATGGGCGTGGCCACGAAATGGCACTGGCCGCCGGGAAAATCGATCTCGGGCACGGGGACCTGAATCAATGAAACCCCCCGTCGGCATAGGATACGCCCACCGGGTCGGTCCCCTCACCGTCCGGATCGACGCGCCCTTCGAACCGAGCCACCGGGACGGCCGCACGCTTAAAGGCCATGGCTTTGACCCGATCGCCAACGCGAAGAATCAGGTCGGGGGAAAAGCCCAGAGCTTCGAGTTGTCTGGGACCCAGACCCTGATCAATCATGTGCACCAGCAACCGGTCGACCTCGGCATAGGTGTAACCCAGCTCGTCCTCGTCCGCCTGGCCTTCCCACAGGTCCGCGCTCGGAGCTTTGGTCAATACGGCCTCGGGTAATCCCAGGTACCGGGCCAGCAGGCGGATTTCGGTTTTGTAAAGATCCCCCACCGGATTCAGAGCGCAGGCGTTGTCGCCGAACATGGTCGTGTACCCGAGCAGGGCTTCGGTGCGGTTGCCCGTGCCAAGGACCAGGGATCCGTCCCGGGCCGAGATATCGTACAGCACGATCATCCGGCAGCGGGCCATCACGTTGCCGCGGCGAACCAGGGCAGCGGCGGGGATGTCGGCCGAAGAGGCGTCGACCATGGAGGTGATCTCGATCTTTTCGGTCTTAATGCCCAGAGCGGCGGCCACGGTGATCGCATCATTCAACGAAGCGGCCGAACTGGTGGCGTAGGGCATCATGATTCCCTGCACCTTGTCCGCTCCCACCGCGCGCACTGCCAGGCCGGCGGCGACCGCTGAATCTATGCCCCCGGAAAGCCCCACGACGAGTCTTTCCTTGCCAGCGCCGGCCAGCGTCGACCGAATAAACGCCGCACATCGATCGGCGGCCTCCTCGGGGGTCACGGCCCAATCCGGTTGTTTCATTTCCAAATTCATTTTTCCGCCATCCTCCCAGGCTTTTTGCTTCAACCGGTCAACTGCGCCGCCAGGCACCAGGCAAAAACAGAACGAGAACCGTGAATATTTCCAACCGTCCGATCAACATGAAGAGAACCAGGAGCCACTTTTCCCAACCCGCAAAAAAGGCGTAGTTACTGGTCGGGCCAACCAGCCCCAGACCGGGACCTATGTTGCCCAGGGTGGCCGCTGTCGCCCCCACACTTGTCACGATATCCCGGCCGCCGAAGGTCAGGACCACGACCCCCGCAATATACACCACCATGTAGAGCAAGAAAAAGCCGAGAATGTTGGTCATCAGCGACGGGGACAGGGCCCGGTCGTTGAACCACAAGGTAAACACTCCCCGTGGGTGCAGCATCTTCAAAAGCTCCAGCTTGGCGTGCCGGAGCAGGATGAAGACACGCATCACCTTGATCCCGCCCCCGGTGCTTCCGGCGCAACCGCCGATGGTCATCAAAAGCAGCAACAGGGCATGACCCACCGGTGGCCACAACAGGTAGTCCGAGGTGCCGAAACCCGTGGTGGTGATGATGGAAACGACCTGGAAGAGGGTGTGCCGCACCGTGTCGTGCCAGGAGGCGTAGAAGTGGTTCGCCGCGAGAACGCCGGCCAGCAAAAGGGTGCAGACCAGGATGATCGACAGGTAGAACCGGAATTCTTCGTCTTTCCGGTAGACCCGCCAGTGTCCCGTCAGCGCCAGATAGTGCAGGGAGAAGTTGGCGCCGGCCAGTAGCATGAAAACGATGATGATCCATTCCACCGCGGGCGTGGCATATCCCCCGACGCTGGCATTGTGGTTGCTGAATCCCCCGGTGGCCATGGTGGCAAAGGAATGGCAGACGGAATCGAACGGCCCCATCCCCGCGATCATCAGAGCGGCAACTTCCAGGACGGTGAAAAGAAAATAGACCGCCCACAATCGTTTCGCCGTTTCCCGAATGCGGGGGGTCAGGCGCTCGGCCACCGGACCGGGAACCTCGGCCCGGTACAGCTGCATACCTCCAACTCCGAGCAGTGGCAGGATGGCCACGGCCAGCAGCACGATACCCATGCCACCGAGCCAGTGGGTCAAGGCGCGCCAGAACAGGGTGCCGTGGCTGCGGCTTTCAATGTCGGTGAGAATGGAGGCCCCGGTAGTCGTGAAACCGGAAACGGATTCGAAAGCCGCGTCGGTAAAGGAGGGGATCTGCCCGCTGAGCCACAATGGGACTGCACCCAGAAGTCCCACGCAGAGCCAGCCGAAGGCGACCACCGCAAATCCTTCGCGAACCCGCAATTCGGGAGCGTCGCGCAGGATCAGCAGGGTACCGCCGCCGACCACCGCGCCCATACCTGCGGAGGCCAGGAACCAGATCCAGTCGTTTTCCCCGTAGAGCAGGGCCACCAGCGCCGGCAGGAGCAGGCAGCCGGCGGTGACCAGCATCAAAAATCCCAGGACTTTAACGACGGACCCGATGTTCACGATTGGCCGCCGGCGAAAAATCCTTCGACCTGATCCACGGCGTCCGGCAAGACAAAAACCACCACTTCATCCCGGGCGGCCAGCACCGTGTCCCCACCCGGGGTGACGACCCGGCCCCGCTTGAGGACGGCCCCGATCACCGCGTGGGAGGGAAAATCGAGCTCCATCAATTTCTTGCCAAGCCAGCCGCAGCTTTCGCCCACGCGCAACTGGAGGATCTCCGCACCGGTATGCCCCAGATTCTGAGCGTTGATGACGGCGCCGCGTTTGACGAAGCGAGCGATCCAGGTGGAGGTGGACAACCGGGGCGAAACCGCGGAGTCCACACCCAATAGAGGCAGAAGAGGAACATAGTCCGAGCGGTTGACCAGACAAACGGTCTTGGCCGCCCCGTGGTAACGGGCCAGCAGGCAGGCCATGATGTTCGCCTCCTCCTCGCTGCTGACCGAGACGAAACCATCCATTTCGCTGACACCCTCGCTGGCCAGCAATTCGGTGTCCGAACCTTCCCCGTGCAGGACCAGGGCACCCCTGAGCTGTTCCGAAGCCAGGCGGCACTTGTCCTCGTCGGGGTCGATGATCTTTACCTTCACGCCAGCGGCCAAAAGGTCACGGGCCAGTTCCCGGCCCATGGCGTTGGCTCCGAAAATCATCACCTTGGACAGCCGGCGATCGTCCGGGCGGAAATATATCAAGGACCGTTCGACCGAACGACGGGTGCCCGTCAGAAAGACCTGGTCGTCGGCCATGATCACAGTGTCGCCGCGGGGAATAAGTGTCTCCTCGCCGCGGACGATGGTCGTCACCAGGGCGATGTTGCTGCCCAAGGTCCGGTTGATCTCGGCCAGGGATCTGCCGTCCATCATGGAGCCGGCGTCCACCCGGGCGCCGATGATACGGACCTTGCCCCCCGCGAACTCATGCACCTCGGTGGCCCCGGTCTGAAAGAGGACCTCGCGAATGGAGTTCACGGCCTCGTGCAGAGGATTGATGGCCAGATCGATCCCGTCCAGGAGCAGGCGATTGTCCTGGTAATACTCCTCCTGCCGCACCCGGGCCACCTTCACGCGGGCCCCCAGGACATGGGCCGTCTGGCAGGCGATGATGTTGATCTCGTCCCGGTCGGTGACGGCGGCGAATAGGTCGCAGTCCTTCATGCCGATCTCGCTCAGGATGGTCGGGCTGACGCCGTTGCCTACCACGAAACGGCAGTCCAGCTTTTCGCTCACCTTGTCCACTTGTTCCTGGTCCATCTCCACCAGAATCAGATCGTGTTCCCGGCGGGTGATAATCCGGGCCAGCTGAAAGCCGACCGCGCCCGCGCCGATGATGACGATTTTCACGAGTGAGCTCCCGAAAAGGAGTTGAGGACCTCGACGGCGCGGCCAACATCCTCGGCCGAATGTTCGAGGTGGGGCACCAGGCGAACCCGGCCCGGCCCGAACCCGACTCCCAGAACGCCGCAACTTTCCAGATGGGCCAGGAGGGCCTCATCCCGTCCCGGACCGTCCACATCGATGATCACGATGTTGGTATCCACCGGATGATTCACCCTCAGACCCGGATGGTCAAGACCTGCCGCAAGAGCCCGGGCGTTTTCGTGATCGACCGCCAGCCGGACCAGGTGATGATCCAGGGCATAGAGGCAGGCCGCGGCCAGGATACCGGCCTGGCGCATGCCCCCACCCCACATCTTGCGGAAGCGGTGGGCCCGGGTGATGGTCGCCTTGTCCGAAGCCAGCACCGAACCGACCGGCGCCCCCAAAGCCTTGGAAAAGCAGACGCTCACCGAATCGGCCGGAGCGGCCAGTTCGGCCAGGGCCATTCCCGTGGCCACGTGGGCGTGCCACAGGCGGGCCCCGTCCAGATGCACCCGCAAACCGCGGGCATGAGCCTGGACGGAAATCTCCTGAAGGGCGGATTGGGGCAGGATGCGGCCGCCGGCCCGGTTGTGGGTGTTTTCGAGACAGATCAAAGATGGCGTGGCGCAGTGGACATTGTCGGGATTGAGAGCCGCGGCCACCAGGGGCCACTCCAGCAGGCCGCCGGGCGCTTGCACACAGGTCACCAGCACCCCGCTCAAGGCCGCGGGCGCCCCGGCTTCGTAGCGATAGATGTGGGCTCCGTCCTCCAGGACGATCTGGTCACCGTGCCGTGTCTGGGCCCTGAGGGCCAGCTGATTGCCCATGGTTCCACTCGGGACAAACAGCGCGGCTTCCTTGCTCAGCAGGTCCGCGACCACCTCTTGAAGCCTGTTGACCGTCGGATCATCGCCAAAGACATCATCACCGACCTCGGCGGTCATCATCGCCTCGAGCATACCCGCGGTGGGGCGAGTCACGGTGTCGCTGCGCATGTCGATCCGGGAATTTGACCGAACAGGACTATTCATGGTTCATCCCCGCTGGTTCCATGGGTGACATAAAGAACCGGTCCTCCGGTTTTGAGGCCGGAAAACCGGTTTCAATGACTCTGGGTGACCGTCGAACTTAAAACGAGACCATCAACCCGCGGCGGCAACCTTGTCCTTCAACATCTTGGACACCTTGAACACGGGCACCTTACGGGAGGGTACGGGCACGGCCTCCCCTGTACGGGGATTCCGGGCCATCCTCTCCTTGCGTTCCTTGACCTTGAAAGTTCCGAACCCTCGTATTTCCAGATGCTGACCGTTGACCAGCAGGTCACCGATCTTTTCCAGGAAAAGATCTACCGTTTCGGCCACTTCTTTCTTGGTAAGACCCGTTCTTTGGGCGATGTCTTCTACAATATCGGCCTTGGTCATGACAAGCCTCCTGGTTTCCTCCGTTACACCCCACAAAATCTCAGGATTCCGTTAGCATGTAACAGCATAAACGATGAGATGTCAAGGGCTTTATGTCATTTCAGTCAGCCCGGTCATGGCCCGGAACCGCTCTTTGAATCAGGGCAAGTTGCATGATTCGGGCAACCGGAACCGCGCAAGACGAAATGGGCCAGGATTCCTCTTGAGTTCCCATTATTCCGCGCGACTTCTCTAACCGGACTTTAATTGCTTGTATTTTAAGGGCCTTAGGAAGTTTTAGAAACGGTTCCTTCAATTGGCACCTCCTTTGCAGATGACCCGCCTTAGAACGTGGCCGGAAGGGCTGTCATCACGCAACAGTGCCACAACATCAGATTCCTTTCGGCCCGTTCATAAAACCATCGGGCAACTTAGCGAACTTTCAAGGAGGACCACAATGGTCAGCAAGAAGATGATCGTGACTTTCATGCTCATCGCCGCCACCACCATGGTCGGCGCCGGATGCAGCGATGATAATCCGGTCACCCCCACCACTTCCATCGACACCCAGCCTCCGGCCGTACCCGCCAATCTAAATGTGGAATACGACTTTGAGAATGCTCAGATCAACTGGGACATGAACACGGCCGATCTCGACCTGGCCGGTTACATCGTGACCCGGGAACGCTACGGAATCACCCAGGTTCTCGTGGGCACCCCGACCATGATTACCAGCTATGAGGATCCAAACCCCCAGGGCGGCACCAGCCAGTACCATGTGTACGCTGTGGACCAGTCCGGCAACGAGAGCGCCGTGGCGACGGTGAGCCTGACGGTCGTTCTCAGCCATAAGACTGATTCCCTGAGCCGGTAGCAGACTGATCCGGAAATGGCTCCCGTTCGCTGGGTGACCAAAAAAAGGCCCTCCGTCGCCAGACGGAGGGCCTTACCAATTTAAAGATCCCGAGGCTCAGGCCCCGGTCATGCGCGCCACGGACTCGGCGATTCCCAGGAACGGGTCGACCACCGCCATGATGGCCGAGAAAAAGAAAGCCCCGACGGGCGTGTACCTGACCAGCACCAGAAACCCGATGACTATCAGCATGCCGTAACGCCGGAGATTCTCGAAATTGGCCCGGGCCTCACGCGGCAAAAACCGGCTCAGGATCCAACTCCCGTCCAGGGGGGGCAACGGCAGCAGGTTGAACACCGCCAGGATCACGTTGATCATCACCCCGGTCTGGAACATCGTGAACAGGAACCTCTGCACCGAAGGCTCGCTCTGTCCGCCTGGTCCCGCCAGGGGATACCCGCCGATCCCGACCGTTAATCCCAACAGAACGGCAAAAACCAAGGCCAGCAGCAAGTTGCTGACAGGGCCGGCGGCCGCGACTTTGGGGTAATCGTCCATGGGGTTGTTCAGTCGCCCGGGATTAACCGGAACGGGTTTGGCCCACCCGAACATGATGCCTCCGGTGAACGAAAGCACCAGAGGTACGACTATACTGCCCACCGGATCGATGTGCGGCAAAGGGTTGAGGGTCAGACGCCCCGCCTCATGGGCGGTGTTGTCACCCAGCTTCCAGGCCGTCCAGCCGTGGGCCACCTCGTGCACAACCACCGAAAAAACCAATACCAGAACTTGTACGGCAATCAGTTCCAAACCTGACCTGCTTCCTTTTCAATCATGATGTATCCTGTTGCCGGGCAAACTTTGCCAGGCCTCCCAGACCGCGTCCACGCCGATATTTTCCATCCAACCGAATTCCGGCCCCCGACCGTCGTCAACCCGGCCACCACTTTTGACCACGACCACCTCGTTCGCCGGCGGTTTCCAGAGCGCCGGATCCGTCGGCCCGAACAGGGCCACCGTGGGAACCCGCAGAGCCCCGGCCATGTGCATCACGCCGGTGTCATTACACAGGAACCGGTCGGCCAGCTGCAGCAGAGCCGCTCCCACCCCCACCGGACAGGCGGGAGCAACTTGGACTCCGATAGCATCGGTTTTTTTTGTCAGCGCGGCCAGAGGCCCGCTGTCGGCCGGCCCGTGAAGAATCAGAACCTTGTTTCCGGCGGCCACCGCCCGGGCGGCCACCTCGGCGAACCGCTCGGCGGGCCAGAGATTCTGCTTCTTGCCGGCTCCCGGATGGAGCGCCCAGAATCCGGGAGACAATTTCAGATCCGCCAGTATCCGCAGGGCAAGGGCCGTTTCCTCGGGCGCAGGGACCACCACTGTGCCGTTGAAATACCGACCGCCCGCAACGGAGCGAGGTTGTGTTCCACCGCCGGTACGGTCGGAATCGGTTCGGACGGCATGACCAGGGAAAAGGCGTGACCGCTGATATCCCAGCCGAATGGCTTGCTGTCGCCCCCGACCACATACCGGGCGCCTGACATGAGGGCGATGGTGGCACTGGTCACCGAAAAAGAAACACTGCTCAGAACAAACGCCACCTCGGCCCGGAAGTTTCGCACTCCGCCCAGAAATCGGAAAAACATGCCGGGATGACGCCACATTCCCCGGTCGAAGGTAAAGACCCGATCCAGGTGGGGATTGTGTCGGACCACCTCCTCGTTCACCGGGGCGGTCACCAACGCGATCTCCGCGGTGGGAAAGGTTTCCTTGATGGCCCGAAGGGCCGGTGTGGCGCAGACCATATCCCCCATCTGGTTGTGTTGCCGAACGATCAGGATCCGAGCGGGCTTGAGAGCCAGCAATTCGGACGAAGTCAGGGCGGGGCGGTGCGCCAGGCGCGCCATCAGGCTACTCAGCCAGCGTTTGGAAGTGCGGTAAGGATGGGCGCTCATGGCTCCTGGGTGGTTCAGGGTTTGCCCCTGCGTTCGGACAGATCCTTCAGCAAGGCCAGATAAGCTTCGTGCCGCCATGGGGGGATCTTGCCCGCGGTTACCAGAGCCTTGACCCCGCATTGAGGCTCGTCCCGGTGCAGACAGGTCCTGAATCGGCATTGGCTCCAGCCGTCGGCGAAGTCGGGAAAATAATCGCGCAACTGCTGAGGATCAATGTCCCAGGGATCGAATCCCCGAATACCCGGAGAATCGGCGATGAACCCCCCCGTCAGAAGGGGAAAAAGTTCGGTCCGGGTGGTGGCGTGGCGACCCAGGCCCGTTTTCTCGGTGACTTCCTTGACCCGTAGCTTCAAACCCGGCTGGATGATATTCAACAGGGTGCTCTTGCCCACCCCCGAAGCACCTATCAACAGGGAAATGCGGTCTTTCAGAACATCGCGGAATTCGGAAATCCCCTGGCCCGTAACCGCCGAAGCCCGGATCACCTGATAGCCGAGACTCGAGAAATAGTCCCACTTTCCCATTTCCAAGGCCCCATCCTCGAGGTCGTCGGCCAGATCGCATTTGTTCAGGACGAGAACCCCGGCGACCTGGAATCTCTCCGCAGCCACGAGCAGGCGATCCACGAAACCCCTTTGCGGGGCGGGCTCCAGGAGGGATTGGACGGCCACCACTTGATCCAGGTTGGCCATCAGGACCTGTTCAGTGCGGCCTCCGCTGCGACGGGCGGCCAGACGCGATATCCGGTTGCGGCGGGGCAGAATTTCCTCGATGACGCCCATCGGGTTTTCCGGATCGCCATCCAGGGTCAGGAACCGGACCCGGTCCCCAACCACGGCCACGGTCTGGGTCTGCTTGGGCCCTTTCTTCAATCGCCCCCTCACCTTGCAGGACCACACGGTTCCCTGAGAGGAGACCAGGCACCTCCCTGACGTGGCGCGAATGACAATGCCTTCCCGGGTATCGCCCGGCCAGCAGCCGGTTCCAGACTTGGTCCCGTCCTCGCCAATCAACCTGATGCCACACCTTTCCCGCGGGCCTGGGCGGATCTGTCCGCGCCGATCCCGGCCGCATTGCGACTTGTTAATCCAACTTTTATGGGTTAGCTTTTTGCAGGTATGAAGTCCTAGCACATTTCTCTCGTTGACACAAGGTGGAGCCACGTTATGGACATTGCCGAGGTTCTCAAACATACCTCACCTGACCTCTTCATCACTGACCTGAAAGCCACCGACAAAGCCTCCGCCCTGGCCGGCCTCGTGGAAGGCCTCATCGCCGGGACCGACATCAAGAACCCCGACACCATATTGCAGATGTTGCAGAGCCGGGAAAACCTGGGCAGCACCGCCGTGGGCCCGGGCATCGCCTTTCCCCACGGACGTACGCTGGCCGTCCAGCGCCTGACCATCCTGATGGCCCGCTGTACCGACGGGGTGGATTTCGACTCCGAGGACGGGAATCCCACCCATCTGTTTTTCATGCTGATCGCCCCTCCGCAGGATACCGGACACCAGTACATCAAGTCGCTGGCCGCCCTGATCGACCAGGTCCAGGACGCGGACCTCAGGGACAAACTGATGGGCGCCGAGGATTATGAATCCTTCTGCACGGCCCTGAAGGGGGAGTAAGACATGCATCCCCAATTGCAACTGCTGGTCGCCCTTCAGGACATGGACGAAATGCTCCGCGAGACCGAGACACAGGGTGAGGAATTCGAGGGCCTGGGCTTCAAGCACGGCGGGCTCGATGGATTGAAAAAGGCGCGGGAGGAACTGGCCTCCAAGATCGATCCCAGCCT
>RCNF010000407.1_pt1 | contig 21671 bp, 16 predicted proteins | sample 2041311 | NCBI WGS metagenome assembly RCNF01 (sample SAMN09708228, study PRJNA481090) | Marine sediment metagenome, whole genome shotgun sequencing project. | biome: marine sediment; feature: ocean; material: sediment; isolation source: Sewage treatment plant 2 marine sediment (STP2) ... | reverse complement strand
GACCCCAGACGTGCTTCCCGGTGGGTCTCGACGATGAGGTTCGCATCCCGACCGCAGGTGAAACCAGGTCCCAGGCCGATCAGGGGAGTTTGGCCCCTGGGGAGCGCTTCAGGCTCATTTTTGGTCATACGGGCATCCACCACGGCTTCCACCCGATGACCGGCCAGGTGAAAACCCGCCGGATCAACAACGACCTCGACCCGCCCGGCGGGATAACAAAGGGCTGCCGGATCCACCAACTCGCCGGGAATGTCCTCGACATCAGCCCGGCCGGCGTAGACCGCTTCGCTGAAGGATACCAGGCGGCGGACGGCCAGCGGCTTATCAGTCTCCGCCAGGACCACACGGTACCCACTGCGCACCAGGCGCACCGCCACACCGGAGGCCAGTTCGCCAGCACCTTGGATCCAGATGATCGGTGGCGCGGTCACCGGCGCCTCCGGTAAAGCCGCACGCCCTGCAGGCGTCCCGCCTCATCCAGAAACGGCGGGACCTTACGCATGACATTCAGCGCTTCGGCCAAAATGCTCAGGGCAATTTCCGCGGGTGTTTCGGCGCCGATGTCCAAGCCAACCGGATACTGCATCCGGGCCACCCGTTCCCGGCACCAGTCGTCTTGGGCGAATCGTTGACGCAGGATCGCCGCTTTCGTGCGGCTGGCCAGGGCTCCCAGGAAGGCAAATTCCCGGCCGGTTTTCCGTTCGGCCGCCATCACCGCTTCGAGATAGTCCCCGTCCAAATCATGATTGCGGCTGGCGATGAGCATGGCCCCTTGCGGGGGCACCTCCAGGGTGGATGCGAGTTGGTTGGCCGAGGCCTCCAGGAGATGGACTCCGGACAGATCTTTCAGGTCCTCCAGAAGACCCGGCCGGTCATCGACCAGGGTAAAACGAAAAGGGAGGGCCCGACCCATGGCGACCAGGGCCCGGCCCACATGTCCGGCTCCGATGACGTAAAAGGGATCGGCCTTGGTCACCGGTTCCAGGAAAACCTCCATGTGACCCCCACAAACTCCGAATTCACCAGCCAGATCCAGAGGCAGACAGCGGGGCCGACCGTCTTGAAATACCAGTCGGGCCTCTTCCAGGACCCGGGCCTCCGCGCCGCCCCCTCCCACGCTGCCGAATATCGATCCGTCGGGCATGATGATCATCTTGCTTCCGGCCTGGCGGGGTGTGGACAGTCGGGTCCGGATCACCGTGGCCAGCACACCGCTGGTGCCCTGGGCAACCATTTCGGTCAAGCGGCGGTAGATGTCTCCCTCATCGACGGTCAAATTGTGATTCCGGTTCACGGTGTACCTCTTCCATCTTTTGCAGGCCGATTCGGATCAAGGTCAGCGGGCCGATCGAAGTCACGGACAATGCCCGGATCGGAAATCTCCACCTGGGCCGGGGCGGAAAACAACCCTTCTTCAACGGCATGCCCCAGAAAATCCCGCAAGGGCCGGTCCTGCCAATTGTCATGTTGATCCAACAACTCGAGCACCTTCACCGGTAGAACAACGGGGTGGCCAGGGACCCCCTGCCTCACCGGTCGGATGACCCGCCCGGGGTCCCGACGAGAATACCCCTGAAGCAAGTCGAGGGAAGTGGGCACCACCAGGGGCAGATCCACAGGGTGTGCCCAGACATGGGTACATTCCATCGCTGCGGCCCGCCAGGATCTCCAGGCGGTCAGAAGAGTCAAGGCCGTGTCGCCGCCATCTTTTGCGGTCAGGACACGAAGGTCATCCGTTTTGGGCAACTCACTAATGTAGGCCTGGGCCGTCATCTGCCGGGTCACAACATCGACGCCGAATCCCGCCTCGATATATAAATTGGCAATCATGCGCACGAAGACCGGACCCGAAGGTGACAGGCGCAACAAACCCTTGGGCTCCCCCATTCTGGTACCCAATCCCCGGGCCATGATCACGGCCCGATCTTGGCGAGGTCCGGTCATGCCTCTTCGCTTTTCTTCTGGCAGACGGTGCGGATGGCCGCCGGATTCCCAGCCAGATCACAGAACATCGCCAGGGGCAAACGTTCATGGGCCATGGCCCGCCCCACGAACTCGAACAAACCGATGCTGTCCTGCTGTTCGCCCATGCCGGTCAAAGCCAGGACGCAGGGCAACCCCTCGGGCACCTGGGAGATATATCCCCCGTCCTCCAGTAGCAAGGTCAAGGCGTGGTCCCACTCCCAGGCCGTTGTGGCTTCCAGATCTCTAAGGGGAGGCCAATCCACGCGGCCAAAACGATGTAGGATATCCGCGGTCGCCGATCCGACCGACCCCGTTCCCATCACCGCGATCGCCAGGGACGTCCGTTCTGGCCAGACCGGTTCGCCTGACCTGTACAGTTTGACGGGCATTTTGGCTGCCCCATCCACCTCGGCCAGCACGGTGCGGTCAGGGAAAAACCCGCCGAGATCGTCCACCTCCAGGGGGAGAAGACCGATCCACTTCCCGTCCGCATCAAGCCCGCCATGAAGATAAAAAGCCGGCGGGAGGGACTCGGCTCGGTGATCGGGGAGTTGGCTCAATTCCATTACGGGGATCCCGGAAAGAGGTTCACTCCGCGTCGTGGTGGTCAGGATTACCGGCACGCCCAATTCCTGGTAGACCGCGGCGAAGGACCGCATGAGCGTTGTCTTTCCGCCTGATCCCATCAGGCTGATCACATGTCCGGGTTCGCGGGGAAGAAACAGGTGCCAGGGATCGACAAACTCGAAGTTCACTGGACATCTCCCGGATTGGGGGAAACGAGCTGCAGATACCAGGCGATCAACCTGTCGATCATGATATCCCGGGTGAAGCGGTCCTGGTATCGCCGACGTCCCGCTGCTCCCATTTTTCGGATGGCCGCGGGGTCATCAAGGAAACCTTGCATGGCTGACGCCAGAGCTGCCGCATCTCCGGGAGGAACCAGCAGGCCTGTCCGGCCCGGCTCTCCAACTTCCCTGATCCCCGTGGGAAGATCACTGGCAATGACCGGAACTCCCGCCGCCATGGCTTCCAGCTGAACCAGCCCGAAAGTTTCGCTTGGGTTCACGCTCGGCAGGACCAGAGCGCGAGCTTGGGCCAGATGAGCCGCAACCCCGTCCTGGTCCATGGGACCGGCGAAGACCACCCGATCCTCCAGGCCAAGCTCTGCGGCCCAGGTCTGAAGCTGGGATTCCAAGGGACCTTCGCCGACTATCACGGCCTGGGCGCCGGGAACCAGCGCCAGGGCTTGGAGCAGGATTTCGAGTCCCTTGTACGGCACCAGGCGGCCGACGAAAAGAAAGGGCCCATCGAGTTTCGACTGGATGGTCGCCCAGGGGGCCGGGTCGATCCCGAAGGGAATCACTTTCACTTTTTCCCGCCAGGGGGCCAAAACCGGTGACCCGGAGGCCAATGTCGCCGAAGAGACGCTGATCCCGACCGCCTGTTCCAGGCAGGCATCCACCAGGGGCCGAACCAACCACCTTCCCAAACGCTGACGGGTAATGTCCGCGTGATACCAGACCGCCAAGGGAGGAAGATCCCGGGACCCGGTAGCTTTCAAACCCAACCAGGCCGCGGCCGCCAGGGGGTTGGGCAAATGAAGGTGGACCAGTTCCGGATCAAAACGGGCCATCTCTTTGCGCATCAAACTCATCAGGGAAAGGGTCAAAGGCTGGGAATTGAATTGACCGTATACTGCACCGCGGACCAGTCGGCCAGGTCGGCCGGAATTGGGGCCGGTCACCGATTCCACCTTGTCCAGCGGACCATCGCCGGCGGTCAGGACGGTCACCTCACAGGAGCGGTCCAACAACCCCTCGGTAAGGTTGCGCAGAACGGTTTCCATCCCCCCTAGAAAAGGAGCATAATATTTGCCGATGTGCATGATTCGCATGGCCGGATATTAGGCCATGGGTTCGGGTCGGTCAAAGGCCCTATACCGAGGCCTTGTTGAAAACCCGTTTTATATTTAACGTGAGGGTGTGGCCGGAACGTTTGCCTCCCTGCGCCGATCCGGTCCCATGGGGGGATGCGAAAGGGGGCCCACATGTCTTTGGGCATTACTGAAAAACTCATTCTGCGCCAGATCAACCACTGGAATCGATTTAAAGAATTTCTCAAGGACGAAGACGAACAGCGCCCGGCACGTACCGGTCCGGTCATCACCATATCCAGGATGTCCGGCAGCGGCGGTCGCACCCTGGCGACCAACCTGGCCGACAGGCTGGGCATCACCCTTCAGGACCAATCCCTGGTGGACAAAATCGCCCGCGATCGGAACCTGGCCAAATCAGTGGTGGCTCAACTTGACGAAAGCGCCATCAGCCAGGCCGAGTTGTGGGTCCGGGGGGTGCTGAACCAGAGAATATTCCTGAAGGACGAATACCACACCTCCCTGGTCAGCATCGTGACCAAATTGGCCGCGGCTGGAAACGTGATCTTTCTGGGACGGGGCGCCAACTTGATCCTGGGTCACAACGCCACCCTGCGCATCCGAGTAGTGGCCTCCCGTCCGACCCGGTTGGCCAGGATCACCAATCGCACCGGGCTGAGCCGGGCCGAAGCGCGTGCCCTTCTGCAGGAGACCGACCGCAATCGCGAAGAATTCATCCGCAAGGTGTTCAAGGTGAATCCGAACGCGCCCGAGCATTTCGACCTTGTGGTCAACTCCGACCGAATAAAACCCGAAGGCATGCTGGAGATGGTCACCCTGGCTTTGATCGACACCCAGATCGGTGGCCGCGCCCGCCTTCCCAGCCAGGTGTAATCCTTCGGCGCACCAATAAAAAACCCCTCTCCATCCGAAGATGGAAAGGGGTTTGTGTTTGCGGCCGTCCGAAGGACCTGGCCACGATCGCTGAGGACCTGGGCTACATCATGCCGCCCATGCCACCCATGCCACCCATACCGCCCATGCCGCCCATGTCGGGCATGGCCGGAGCGTCCTTCTCGGGCTCATCGGTCACGCAGGCTTCGGTGGTCAGCAGCATGGCCGCGATCGAGGCCGCGTTCTGCAACGCACTGCGGGCCACCTTGGCCGGATCGATGATCCCGGCCGCCATCAAGTCTTCGTACTCCATCGTGGCGGCGTTGAAGCCGATGTTGCCCTTCTTCTCGCCCTTCAAGCGGGCCACGACCAGGGAACCCTCGATGCCGGCATTCTGGGCGATCATGCGCAGCGGCTCCTCGACGGCTCGCATCACGATGTCGCGACCGACGGCCTCTTCACCGGTGAGATCCAGCGCTTTGATGGCCTTGGCGGTCCTAAGCAGTGCCACGCCGCCACCGACGACGATGCCCTCTTCCACCGCGGCGCGGGTGGCGCTCAGGGCGTCCTCCACGCGGTGCTTCTTCTCTTTCATCTCCATCTCGGTGGTGGCCCCGACACGGATGACGGCCACACCGCCGGCCAGCTTGGCCAGCCGTTCCTGGAGCTTCTCCCGGTCGTAGTCGCTGGTGGTATCCTCGATCTGGGTCCGGATCTGGCCGATGCGGGCCTTGACGTCCGCGCCCTTGCCTTTGCCACCGACGATGGTGGTGTTGTCCTTGTCGATGGAAACCTTGGAGCACTGGCCCAGGTCGGCCGTCGTCGTGTTCTCCAGCTTCAGGCCGGCGTCCTCGCTCATGACCCGACCACCGGTCAGGATGGCGAGGTCCTCGAGCATCTGCTTGCGGCGATCACCGAATCCGGGAGCCTTCACCGCGGCGATGTTCAGGGTGCCGCGCAGCTTGTTCACAACGAGAGTGGCCAGGGCTTCGCCCTCGATGTCCTCGGCGACGATCAGCAGGGGCCGGCCCATCTGCGCGATCTTCTCGAGGATGGGCAGGAGGTCCTTCATGCTGCTGATCTTCTTGTCGTAGATCAGGAGGTAGGGGTCATCCAGTTCCACGCGCATCTGCTCGGCATTGGTCACGAAGTAGGGGCTCAGGTAACCGCGGTCGAACTGCATGCCCTCGACGACATCCATTTCCATCTCGGTGCCCTTGGCCTCCTCGACGGTGATGACACCGTCCTTGCCGACCTTGTCCATGGCGCTGGCGATTATCGTGCCGATTTCCATGTCGTTGTTGGCGCTGATGGCCGCGACGCTGGCGATGGTCTCGCTGTCTTTGACCTGCTTGGCCTGGCTCTTGATGCTGGCCACGGCGGCCACGGTGGCGGCCTCGATACCCTTCTTGACAAACATGGGGTTGGCGCCGGCGGCCAGGTTCCGCAGACCCTCGTGGATCATGGACTGGGCCAGGATGGTCGCCGTGGTGGTGCCGTCGCCGGCCACGTCGTTGGTCTTGCTGGCGACTTCCTTGACCATCTGCGCGCCCATGTTCTGGAAGGGCTCGCTCAGGTCGATCTCGCGAGCGATGGTCACGCCATCGTTGGTCACGGTCGGCGCGCCGAATTTTTTGTCCAGAATAACGTTCCGACCGCGGGGCCCGAGCGTGATCTTCACCGTGTTGGCCAGGGCGTCGACACCCTTCTTCAGGCCGTCGCGAGCTTCCTCGCTGAAATGGATCATCTTAGCCATTATTCTATCTCCTTGAAGTTCCGCGGGCATCATTTATCAGGCCCGCCGTCATGGAATGGGTTCAGTTGCGCCTTTTCAGCTAGCCCAGGATGGCCAGCACATCGCTCTCGCGCAGGATAAGAAAATCGTCGCCGCCGACGTTCACTTCGGTGCCGGCGTACTTTCCGTACAGGACGATGTCACCCTTCTTGACTTCACAGGCGACACGATCGCCGTTGTCACTGATGGAACCGGGGCCCACGGCCACGATCTTGCCCTGTTGGGGTTTTTCCTTGGCGGTATCGGGAATGATGATTCCGCCCTTCATGGTCTCCTGCTCCATGGGAGCAACGATGACGCGATCGGCCAAAGGCTTGATATTGAGAGCCATTCTGCATCCTCCGTTCGAGCTGGTGAAACCAGCGTCCATCTTATGGTCGCAACCGTTTTAGCAGTCTCGACCGTTGAGTGCTAATCGATGCGGAATATAGGTGATCCACCAAAGCCCGCAAGGGAATTTCCCGGAAAATCGACGGAAAAGGAGTTAGGTCGGCAGAACTGCCATTTTGACAGTCAGAGGTTATCGATTTGACAGCATGGCGGCCCCACGCAGTGTCCAATGGGGGTCGAGAAACCAATCCTGTTCTTCAATATGGACTCCCAGGCCACCGGTCACGACCACGGGCATCTGTCCGTAGCGGGTCAGAATGCCCTCCACGATGGTGCGGACCCCACCTGTTCCAGCGTGCCAGGCACCCGCTGCCATGGCCGCTTCGGTATCGCAGCCCACCTCCCAGGAAACCGGACCGAAGGGTACAGGCCTCAACCTGGACGCCATTTCGCCGAGCTTCTGGGCCGCCAGGGCCATCCCTGGGGCAATCATGCCGCCGACAAAAACACCGTCCAGCAATAGATCGAAGGTGGTGGCGGTCCCGGCATCGACGACCAGGGCGGTGGGTAATCCGGCCGCGGCCGCGGCCGCCACGTTGCACAGGCGGTCAGGGCCCACCCGGGCCGGTTCGGTCACCCCTAGGGTGAAGGGAAGGTTGCTGGTATGATCCACAATCTCCAGATTCAGGCCACCGGGCAACAAACCGGCCACCCTGGGAACCACCGACGTCAGCACCACGGGAGGACAGCCGGCGGCAGCGTGGATTTGCCGGAAGGAATCACGGAAGGCATTTTCCTCACTCGGGGTGGTTGGGTGATCCAGGATCCCCAGCTCACGCAACGGCACCCCGGGAGCCAGCCGGGTTCGCGACCCTTCCACCAGGGCCGGTTGCTGGCCGTCTCCGTCCCAGGCCGCGCAGGTGACGCGAGTATTTCCCGCATCCACGATCAGAGCTTTCATCGGCCCTCCTGTAAATCACTTACCGATGGTGACCCGGCGGGAGGTATTTCCGGGTTTTGCAACGGTGTCAGGTGGACATCACCGGCGCTGAACAGCATGACCCGGCCCTGGTTATCGGCGACCTGAAGAAGGCCGTTGTCATCAATGCCCATGGCGCGCCCCCGGATATTTCCACCCCCCGATTTCAAGTGGATCTCTTGCCCCAGCAAACAATCCAGGTACGACAGGGTGGATCGATACGGACCCCAGCCCTGATCCTGGAACTGATCCAATTCCTGTTCCACTCGGGCCATGATGCGGCCGCCCACTTCGCCACCGCGAAGATGCCGACCGGTTTCGATCAACGTGCTGGTGGCGGTGACCTGCAGATGCGGAGGAAAATCACCCAGGGCCACGTTCAGATTCATGCCCAGGCCTGCTACCACCAATTTCTGGTCCCGGTTCCAGGTGTTTTCCAGAAGAAGACCCCCCAGTTTCCGCTTCCCGACCACTATGTCGTTGGGCCATTTGAGCCGGGCGTCCACCTGGAATTCCTCGCGCATGACCAAAACGGTCACCAGCCCCAGCCACACGGAAAATCCCTGGGCGAAAGAAGCCCGGTGAGGCGGCACCACCACCGACAGGTGAAGGCCGCCACAGTCTTCCCAGCTTCGACCCTGACGCCCCTTGCCGGCGGTTTGCCGGCAGGCGACCACCATGGTGCCGGGAGCTGGATCCTTTACCGGGAGCAGCTTTTCCTGCTGCCGGGCCTTCCAGCCCCAGCCGTCCCAGCGGCAGAACCGCCCCAGAGCTGCTTCGCCGCAACCTCGCAGAAATTCATTGGTGCTGCCGACTTCATCCAGCAGATACAGGTGGCCGCTGTCACGGAGCAACCGGGGGCCCACCTGGAAAACATCCAGTCCGAACCAGTCCCGGGCCACGCTACTTTGGCGGAACAACCGTTTCATGAGGACTCCACATCCAGTCCCAGATCCAAGGCCCCCGCCGAATGAGTGAGTCGTCCCACGGAGGCACCATCGACCCCGGCCCCGGCATACTGGGCAATGGTCTCGAGGGTGATGTTCCCCGAGGATTCGAGCAGGGTCTTCACGCCGGCGGCATCCCGGCGGACCACGGCCTCGGCGGTGTCCGAAACCGTGAAATTATCCAGCAGGATCCAATCCACCTGCAAGGGAAGGATCTGTTCCAGCTGGTCCAGGGTGTCCACTTCGATCTCGACCGCCAGGTCGGGATAATTTCGTCGGGCCTGGGCCACCATCGATTCCATACTACCGGCGGCGGCCGCCCAGTGGTTGTCCTTCAGCATGATGCGATCATAGAGCCCCAGACGATGGTTGTGGCCTCCGCCACACCGCACGGCATACTTGGCCAAACTGCGGTATCCCGGGAGGGTTTTCCGCGTGTCCAGAACCCGGCACCCGGTGCCGGCCGCTTCTTTCACATACCGGGCGGTCAGGGAAGCGATGCCTCCCAGATGCTGGAGAAAATTCAGGGCCGCCCGTTCCCCGGTGAGGATGGAGCTGACCGGACCGGCGAGGCGAGCCACCACCGTCCCGGTGTCCACGGGTGCCCCGTCGGCAAGCACCAGGTCCACCTTCACGGCAGGATCAACCTGGCCATAAACCATTTCCAGCAGGGGGAGACCGGCGACCACCCCCGCCTGGCGAGACACCACCAGACCCCGACCGATTGTCGTGGGGTCCACCGAAATGTTGGTGGAAACATCCCCGGACCCCACATCCTCTTTCAAGGCCTGGGCCACCAGGGTGTTAACCCACCCTTCAGGGGGAATAACCATATCGTGATCGTTGTTCATATCCTCTCCAGGCTGGTGCAGCGCCTCACGGGTTTTCTCCAATACCCCATTGGGCCTTCAAGTCTTCGATCCGATCCCGCAGCGCCGCCGCTTTCTCGAAATCCAGGTCCTTGGCCGCGGCCGTCATGGCCGCCGACAGCATGGTCACCATTTCGCGCGGAGACATGTCGTGATCCAGGATGCTCTCCCAGGGGCGCGGATCCTCCGGTTCGGTCTCGCTACCCCGGTCGCCCGCAGCGACGGTGGACATGAGAATCTCCGCCCGACTCTTGGTGATGGTTCGCGGTATCAGTCCGTGCTCCTGGTTCCAGGCGAGCTGCCGCTCACGCCGACGGTTGGTCTCACCAATAGCCAGATCCATCGACCTGGTGATCCGGTCGGCGTACATGATAACTTCGCCATTTACGTTGCGGGCCGCCCGTCCGGCCGTCTGGATCAGACTGCGCTGGGACCGCAGGAACCCTTCCCGGTCGGCATCCAGGATGGCCACCAATGAAACCTCCGGCAGATCAAGGCCCTCCCGCAAGAGATTCACTCCGACCAGCACGTCGCTTTCCCCCAGGCGGAGCTTGCGCAGGATCTCGATCCGGTCCAGGGCTGCAATATCCGAATGCAGGTAGGTCACCTTGACCCCGGCCTGGGCCAGGTAGTCCGTCAAATCCTCGGACATTTTTTTCGTCAAAGTGGTCACCAGCACGCGCTCTTGGCGGGCGGTGACCACCCGGATTTTTTCCAGCAGATCATCGACCTGGTGTTTGGCCGGCAGGACCGTGATGGGCGGATCCACTAGACCCGTAGGACGGATCACCTGCTCCACCACCACCCCGCCGCATTTTTCCAGTTCGTAGTCAGCCGGGGTGGCGGAAACAAAAACGGTGGTCGGCATGAGATGTTCGAATTCCTCGAACAGCAAGGGCCTATTGTCCAGAGCGCTCGGCAGCCGGAATCCGTGTTCCACCAGGCTTTTTTTGCGCGACCTGTCACCGTAATACATGGCGCCGATCTGGGGTATGGAAGCATGGGACTCGTCGATGATCAGAAAATAGTCCTCGGGAAAATAGTCGAGCAGGCAGGCGGGCCGTTCGCCTGGTTCGCGATTGTCGAAATACCGGGAATAGTTTTCCACCCCGGCGCAGTGTCCTATCTGCTGGATCATTTCCATGTCGTAGCGGGTCCGCGAAGCCAGGCGCTGGGCTTCCAGCGGTTTGCCCACCTCGTCCAGCTCGCCCAGTCGAATTTCCAGGTCCCGGCCGATGGCATCGACCACCCGTCCGGTGCCGCCCTTGTCGGTGACGAACTGGGTGGCCGGGTAGATCACGGAGTTTTTGGTTCCGCCGAGGGAACGTCCGGTCAGGGGCTCGACCCAGGTCAGCGATTCGATCTCGTCACCGAAAAATTCCACCCTCAGAACCCGCTCCTCGAAAGCGGAGCGAATCTCAACCGTGTCCCCCCTGGCCCTGAAAGTACCGTAGCCATATTCCAAATCGTTGCGCTTGTACTGGATCTCCACCAGACGCGCCAGCAGGTCGTCCCTGTCCAGCTGCATGCCGGAGTGAAGGGCAATCATGCATGCCTTGAAGGTCTTGGGATTGCCGACTCCGTAAATGGCCGAGACACTGGCCACCACGATGACGTCGGACCGGGCCAACAGACTGCTGGTGGCACGCAGCCGCAATCGTTCAATCTCGTCATTGATACTGGTGTCTTTTTCGATGTAGGTATTGGTGGCGGGGATGAAAGCTTCCGGCTGATAGTAGTCGTAATAGGAAATGAAAAATTCCACGGCGTTGTCGGGGAAAAATCCCTTGAGCTCTCCGTAAAGCTGAGCCGCCAGGGTCTTGTTGTGACTGAAGACGAGGGTCGGTTTTTCGAGCTGCGCGATGGCGTTGGCCATGGTGAAGGTCTTGCCCGAACCGGTCACCCCCAGCAGCGTCTGGAAACGGGTGCCCTTTTTCGCTTCGCTCACGAGTTCGGCGATGGCGGACGGCTGGTCTCCGGTGGGTTCAAAGGGCGAAACGAGACGGAAGCGGCCCATGACGAACCTACCGGCGCTCGGATGAGTCGGCCGCGTGGGCGTCCAGGATGATTTCCTGGCCCGGTCGTAAGCGGCTGATATCCCGAACGCGGCCATTGATGGAAACCTCGACCCCGCGCACCCGGGCAAGCTTCAGGCTGAAATGATCTTCCGCCCCCCAGAAAACCAGCAGCTGTCCGTTTTGCCGGTAAGCCCGGCCGGCTTCGAATCCGGCCTCCGGAACGGCCGGACCCGTCACTTGATCCGCGGGCCACTGCGCCTGCTGGAAGGTGCCTTCTCCATCCCGCTTGACCAGGATTTCCCGGGGTGAGTCGCAGACAATCCGCAGAACCAGCGGCCAGGCAGAATCGATCTGGTCCACGTAAACAGGCTCCGGTTCCGGGGTTTTTACTTCCAGTTCTTTGGCGGCAGCTTCAATCACCACCGCTGGTTCTGCAACCGTTTCGATGGGGACCAGGGCCACCGTATCGGTCTGGACAGGAATTTCCTTCTCGGGGGCCGACTTCAGCAGAGTGTCGGGTCGGGCGACCAGCGGCGGCAGACTCTCCTGCCAGGCCGGGGCCACAGTATCGTCCGGGCTTGGTTGGGCCTGGCTGGATTCGGATCCACCAAGGTCCTTTTCCCGACGAGCAGCCGACCGTTGCCTGAGGTCCTCTTCGGTGCTTGAGTCCATCATGGTTTCACGGCGGGAAACCTCAACCTCAGTCGAATCAGCTGGGACGTTCGTGGCAACCTTCTCCACGGTTGTTGTCGAGTCCTCGGTCGAGGTCATGGCCGCAACCGGTGTCTCTTCCTCATTCCCGCAACCGCGCATGACAAATAGCACCACCCCCACGAGGGCGACAAGGATCCCGGCGACCAGGATGATCTTGACCCAGGGCAGTCCGACATGGCTGATCTGGACCTTGTCTTCCTCCCAGATCATCTCCTTGCCCCTGGGCCCGGATTTTTTTTCGCCGGAAATCCTGCTATATAGACTCAGCACCGTTTCGGGATCCAGGCCGAGGTCCACAGCGCAGGTCCGCAGGAAACTCTTGATGTAAAGAGGGCCGGAAATCTTGTGGTATTCGTCGAGCTCCAGGGCATTCAGGACCGGAGGGGGAATCTTGGTCCTTTCCGATAGCTGGGCGATGGTCAGATCCTGGGCCTCGCGGGCCTCATTGATCAGCTCCCCGGGGGTCCTCAGCAGGGGATTATCGCTCATCACAGTCTCCTTGTGACCGGTGGTCCATCCGCCTCAACGGAGAGAGTCCAACAGCTCTTCCAGTTTGCCGGCTTTCGCCTCGTTTTCAGCCAGCATATCCCGTTGTTTCTGGACCACGTGGTCGGGTGCGTTGGCGGTGAACTTCTCGTTGCCGAGTTTGGCGCGGCACCCTTTCATCCAGCCCTCGATTCCCGCCAGTTCCTTGGTCAGCCGGGCGCGTTCCTTCTCGAGATCGACCAGGCCTGCCATGGGCAGGAACACTTCCACGGTTCCGGCAACACCGATTCCCGCGGGTGAGGGGTCCTCGCCCACGTCCGTCAGCTCCACCGACTCCATCTTGGCCAGCAGGGTGATCAAAGGCAGCCCCGCGGTCAAATCCTCGGCTTCGGACGCTGAAGGTGTGCGCAACAGAGCGCGTCCCCTCTTGCCCGGCTGAACACCCAGTTCCTGTCTGAGATTCCGGATCACCCCGACAATTTCCATCACCTGGGCAAACTGCACTCCCTCCCGGGCAAAGGGGGTATCCCCCTGGAATCCCGGGTACGAAGAATTTATAAGGAACCCCCTGGACGGAGGCAGCCAACTCCACAACTCCTCGGTGATAAAGGGCATCATCGGGTGCAGGAGCTTGTAACTGACAGCCAACCCGAGAACGGCCACCGCCAGGGCGGGTCCTTTATCCCGGTCATGGCGCAGGCGCGGCTTGATGGCCTCAAGATACCAGTCACAGTACTCGTGCCGGAAGAAATTGAACACCCCATAGGCCGCGTCGTTGAGCCGTCGCTTTTCCATGTTGGCGTCACTGCCGGCGACCGTCTCCAGCAGACGGCCCAGAATCCAGCGATCCTCGAGTTTGAGGTCCTCATCGGCAAGGTCCACGGGAGGTTTTCCACCGAATACGCCCGACCATAATTCGCCGAATAGTTTCGCCGGATGCTCCGACCATTGGTTCGCCGAACCAAGCTGGCCGATATCAAGGGTCAAAGGGGCCGGGCCTTCAGCGGCGTGATCGCCCAGCTCAGCCTCGTCCCAGGCGCCGAGAACCAGCTTGGTGGCCTGGAAAATCTTGTTGCAGAAATTCCGGCCCACTTCGAGGGTCGCCTCGGAGAAAAAGATGTCCTGACCCGTCGGCGTCAGCATGACCAGACTGCACCTCAGGGCATCCGCACCGTACTCGTCGATCAAATGGATCGGATCGGGACTATTGCCCAGGGACTTGCTCATCTTCCGGCCCTCTTCGTCACGGACGATCCCGTGGAAGAGAACTTCCCCAAAGGGTTTTTCACCCAAAAATTCGTAGCCGGCCATGATCATCCTGGCCACCCAGAAAAAGATAATATCGGGCCCGGTAACCAGAACCGATGTCGGGTGGAATTTTTCCAGATCGGCCGTTTTATCGGGCCAGCCCAGCGGGGAGAAAGTCCACAGCCAGCTGCTGAACCAGGTATCCAGGACATCATCCTCCTGGGACAGCTGGCCGCCGCCGCAGGCCGGACATTTTTCCGGCGTGGTCCGCGCGGCGATTTCTTCATCGCAGTCGTCGCAGTACCAGACAGGGATCCTGTGCCCCCACCAGAGCTGTCGGCTGATGCACCAGTCCCGGATGTTGTTCATCCAGTTGTCGTAGACCCCCACCCAGCGTTCTGGGAAAAGCTTGATCTCTCGCTCGGCGACCGCCCGCACGGCCGGCTCGGCAAGTTTATCCATCTTCAAGAACCATTGCCGCGACAAGTAGGGTTCGATGACGTGGCCGCACCGGTCGTGGTGTCCCACCTGGTGCACGTGTTTTTCGATCTTGTCCAGCAGACCCTTTTTTTCCAGGGCCGCGACCACTTGCTTGCGGCATTCGTTCCGGTCCAGACCGGCGAAGGCTCCCGCCTGCTCGTTCATGATCCCGGCGGGGGTCATGCAGATAACCTGCTCCAGATCCTGGCGGCGCCCCACTTCGAAGTCGTTGGGGTCGTGGGCCGGCGTGATCTTCACGAAACCAGTGCCCTTTTCCGGATCGGCATGATGGTCACCGATGATGGGGATCTCCCGATCGGTCAACGGCAGATGAACGGTGGACCCGATCAGGTGTTGGCGCTCAGGGTCCTGGGGATGGACCGCCACCGCCGTATCACCAAACATGGTTTCCGGTCTGGTGGTGGCCACGGTGACGTGGCCAGTGCCGTCAGTCAGGGGGTATTTCAGGTGCCACAGGTGACCCTCGATCTCCCTGTACTCAACCTCGTCGTCGCTGATGGCCGTCAGGTCGTGAGGACACCAGTTGACCAGGTAGACATCCCGGTAGATCAGGCCTTTTTCCTTGAGCCGGACAAAAGCCTCGGTCACCGCTTTATTCCGCTGCTCGTCCATGGTGAAGGCTTCACGGTTCCAGTCCAGAGAACATCCCAAGCGCTGGATCTGCTGGACGATTCGGCCGTGGGTCTGATCCTTCCAGGCCCAGGCCTGCTCCAGAAAAGCCTCGCGTCCCACTTCCCTCTTGTCGATGCCCTGTTCCGCCATCTTTCGGGTAACCACCTGTTCGGTGGCGATGCTCGCGTGGTCAGTCCCGGGAATCCACAGCGTGGGCCGGCCCTTCATGCGGGCCCAGCGAATCAGGGTGTCCTGGATGCTGTTGCTCAGGCAATGCCCCATGTGCAGGATGCCGGTCACGTTGGGCGGGGGCAGCGTGATCACAAAGGGATCGCCGTTGCGGGCAGGATCGGGCGCGAAAAGCCCGGCCTGCTCCCAGGCCTCGTACCACTTCTGCTCGAGGCCGCTGGGGGTGTATTGCGACATGTTCCTGATTTCTGTCAAGACCTCTCCCGTCGAAATACTCGAACCGGTCCGTTGAAACTCCTGGGAAGGCGGAATCTAACATCTGTTCCGGACCGTAGCAATGTGGTAATATCCTACCACATCAGGTGATCCTGCAACCTTGGGGCTTCAACATGCGGTACCTGGCCGTTTATCGTGAAACGACCTTCGAGCGGGTCACGCGCCTGCTGGGCCTCTATCTGCTTGCCCCGCTGTTGATGACTCTGACCCTTCCGGTCACTCTTCAAATCGCCAACAAACCCGACTACGGCTTTTCCGTCCGTCGCCTCGAAGTCGCCGAAGTGGTTCCCCAGGGCCCGGCCGAGCAGGCCGGGATGCGCAAGGGGGATCTGATCCTGGCCGCGGATGGCCGAGAAGCCGAGAACATGGCGGCCTTCTATGCCGCCTTGGCCGGGCACAGGGACCCCACCCCACTTTCCCTGGAAATATGGAATGGATCGATCTCTCGGCACCTGACCATCGTCCCGGACAAACCGCGCCAGGCCGTCATGATCCGCAGTTACGGCCTGTGGGTTTCCGGTCTGGCCTTCCTGATGATCGGCTTCTGGGTCCTGCTGCATCGACGCGACCCGGTGGCACGGAATTTTTTCGGGCTGTGTTTCATCTTCGCCTTTTTCCTGCTGGACGTTCCTGACCACATCAGCGTGGCCTACATGACCGCCAAGGAGTTGATCCGCTTCCTTTTTCAATTCCTGTTGCCCGCGTATTTCCTGCGGTTTTTTCTTCAGTTCCCCAGCCCACGGAACAAACTGGCGCGGGAAAAAAGAGGGATGCGCATGCTGCTGGTTCCCAGCTGGGTGCTCTTCGGTTTTTTCGTGTGGCTGTTCTATCTGAATCCCGCGCCCGGCGGGTATCTGGAAAACATCCTGCAGATCGTATCCCTGATTTACCTGATGGGATATTTTCTGGCGGGGTTGGTGATCTTCGCCAGGAGGGTCATGCGACGCGACCGCCCCATCCAGCAGACCAAACTCAAGGTCATCCTGCTGGGTCTGGTCTGCGGGTTGGCTCCCTTTATCGCCGGCACCCTGCTGGAAAATATTTTGCCGGGATCCTCCCTGCCCCACTGGCAATACCTGGCCTTTTTCCTTCTTCTGGTTCCGCTCAGCTTCGGGTTGGCCATTCTGCGCTACGGTGCCCTGGACACGGCGTTTGTCGTTCGCGCCAGCCTGATCTACGGCCTTTTGACCCTACTGGTCCTGCTCATCTATTTCGTGGTTGTCCTGGGGGTGGGTGATTTCCTGGCCAAGATCTTCCAGGTCGAAACCTATCGCGTGTTGCTGGTGGTGATGGCGGGCAGCAGTCTGGCCATCTTGCCGTTGCGGCGCTGGATCCAGGGCATGATCGACAACGCATTTTATCCCGCCCGGCGCGCCAACCGCCGGGCCATGACCAAACTGGCCGACCGGCTGACTCGCCTGATCGATACCGAAGAAGTGGTCCAGACCCTTTTGCATAGCATGTCGGACCTGTTTCGTCCCACGGGCATAGCTTTGTTTCTGGCCTCCGGCGAGGACAAGGCCCCGCTCGTGCCGCGATTGGCCCGGCTGTCACCGCCAGTGGAAGGCAGCTTCAGTCCCGACGGGATCGAACAGTTCCAAAACGATTTCACCCTGGATCACGACTGCGGACTGGCCATCCTGCTGGACCGTATCCGCCGGCCGGTGTTTGCCGAGGAGCTGGAGGATTATTTCTTCGCCGGTGAAACCGACACGGAATCACTCGAGGTCCTGACTCGTCTGCAGGCGGCCCTACTGGTGCCCATGATTTCGGGCAACCGTCTGCTCGGTTTCCTGGCGTTCGGGCCCAAGAGCAGCGGGGCCCTCTACAGCCAGGAAGACCTCGCCAACCTGCGCGCGCTGGCCGTCCAGGCGGCTTCACTCATCGAAAGTCGGCAACTCTACCGGGAAAGCCTGCGCCGCAAACGATTGGAGACCGAACTCGAAGTGGCCCGGGATATCCAGGCCCGGCTACTCCCGACCGGTCCCTTGGACACCGACCTGTTCAGCATTTGCGGCCGCAATGAACCCTGCCGCATGGTGGGGGGCGACTATTTTGATTATTTCCAGCTCGAGGATGGAACCCTGGGGTTTGCCATCGCCGACGTTTCGGGAAAAGGCATTCCCGCTGCCCTGATGATGACTTCGCTGGTGGTGGCCTTTCGTCGCGAGGCCAAGGCCGGTTCCGGACCCCGTTCGGTCATGGACCGACTCAATCCCATCGTGGCTTCCCTGGTGTCTTCCGGCAATTTCATCTGCCTGTTTTTTGCCATCTGGAATCCGGATACCGGCATCATCCACTATTGCAACGCCGGCATGGATCCCCCGGTCCTGTTTCGGAAGCGGGTCCTCTACCGGCAGAAGCTTAAAAAGGGCGGTCCCGTTCTGGGAGTCGAGCCCGAACGCACCTACCGGGAAGGGGCCCTGGCCCTTGAACCCGGCGATCGACTGTTCCTGTTCACCGACGGGTTGACGGAGGAACAGAATCCCTTCGGGGATTTTTTCGATCTGGGCCGTTTGCTGGATCTCGTCGCTGCCAACCAGGAACAATCTCCCTTGGCCTTGATTGAACGAGTATTTGCCGCCGTCAATGCATTTGGCGGTGAGGAAAGATCGGATGACAAAACTGCAATCATGTTGGAAATAAAGAACTTAAATTAATTTTTCACCTCCGGTCCTCTTCTTGCTCAAGCCTGGGTGGAGCCGGCCGATCATCAAGGGTTTCACCGGTGTGAAAATTCCCTCAAGTCCCCCGGGCTTCCGGCCGATTCCTTATGAGTTCGCATCGTTATCACCCCGGAACCGGAAAGGGGGGATTGGCATGACGCCCGAGTACTATTTCGTGATGGGCCTGGCTTTGATCGATCTCTTTTGGTGGTTGAGAAAATGATCACCGCCCTTTAGCCCCTGGCTGACGGTATTCGCCACAGCCAGGGGTTTTTTCATGCCCTCGACTCTCTTCCATCCATAAAAACTCAGGAATATCAGGCAGTCGGCAAGACCAGCCGGGCGGACATAAACCCCAACCAAACCGCTCCCAGACCGAGAATCAGATTCGCCGAGACGTTGAGCAGGGCCAGGTTGGAAGCTCCCTCCTGCAGGTACCGCAGGGTCTCGTAGCCGAAGGTGGAAAAGGTCGTGAAGGCACCCAGGAAGCCCACGGCCAGGAGCATACGCACTGGATGCGTGACCAGGGTCGAGCCGCGATCCAACTCCAACAGAAAGCCAAGGGCCAGACAGCCCAGGACGTTGACCAGGAGAGTTCCGAAGGCGAAATGCCCCCCCAGATTTCGCTCGGCGAGAAGCCCGACGCCATAGCGCGACACCGCTCCGGCGGCACCGGCGATCCCCACCAGAAAAAATGTTTGCATACTCGATCCTCCGGCATAAAAAAAGGCGGCCGGGAACGGGGCCCGGCCACCGTCATTGATTCAAATAAGGGTCAACTTCCGAGGACCGCCTTGACGGCCCTTTCGTATTCGGCCTTGCCGAAGGCGCCCACCCACTTCTCCCGGACAACGCCTTTTTCGTCGATCAGGAAGGTGGTGGGAATACTCTGGATCCCGCCGTAGTTCTTGATCAGGTTCATGTCGTTGTTAAAAAGCACCATCTCGAAGGTAAGACCGTGGGCCTTGGTGTAGGAGCGGACCTTGGCCTCTCCCTCACGTCCCATGGCCACACCCACGACCACCAGGTCGCCGCTGTAGGTCTCGCTCAGTTCCTGCAGATGCGGCAGGGCCTTGCGGCAGGGAGGACACCAGGTGTCCCAGAAGTCCAGAATCACGGCCTTGCCCCGCAAACTGGAAAGCTGCAGTTCTCCACCGTGGATCTTCTTGAGGGTAAAATCAGGGGCCGGGCTACCCTTGCCAAAGCTAGCGGGATCCGATGCTTGCGCCTGTTCGGCGGTATTCGTACCGTCGGCGCCACTGCTTTCAGAATCATCACCGCATCCGGTCATGGCCCAAAGGCTCAGGGCCAGCACCATCATGGTCGCAAAGAGAACGGTCTTTCTTTTCACAAAAGATCCTTCCAGTAATTGTCGGTTCGGGAATCCAGTTGCGTAATCAAGTTGAGGCAGTAGGTCCCCGGTTCAGGTGGTTAGCGCCAGGCGGGGCCACTTTCGCGGCCCCGCCCTAAAAGGATACAAATAATTTGGCAAAAAGATCCCCGATATGCAACTTTCTCCCATCAAAGAGATGTCCGATCGGAACCAAGGCTTGTCTAAGGCATTATTCTTCGTATAGTACCACCCATGAAGTCGGTTTTCGCTCACGCGGTGAAAACATAATGGGCCATCCCCCAACGAGGTCCGGCGGAAAATGGAATTTGCCCCCCGAAATCGATCTGTCATTGTCCTGGGTCTGCTTCTGGCCCTGGCCTCGGCCGCCTCCTCTGCCGGCGCCGTGGAAATCGATGTCGTTCCCCGGAGCGAAATCGCGGTCATCGGTCAGGATCTGGTTCTCGAAATCACGGTCAACCCGAACGCCCCCGAGACCGTCCTGGCCGAGGGACTGGAGATCCAGGTCTCCGTCAGCGATGGTCCGGTTTTTTTTGGAGCTCCCTACCCGGTAAAAGCCCTTGCGACCCCGGGAACGGATCCGGCTGCCTACCAGGGAACCGCAAAATTCGAGTGGGCCGCCCCGGTGGGTCCGGAAGCGGAACCTGTTACCGCAAATCTGATCGTCACGGTGACGGCCAAAACCACCGCCGGGAATACCGAAACCGCCAAGTGGAACGGGACGATCAAGGTGGACTTCGGCGAGGAATGGTCCGCCGACAAGATCAGTGATTTCATCGAGCGCCGGGGCATTGGTTTTTTCCTGGTTCTGGTATTCGGCTTCGGTTTGCTGATGAGCCTGTCCCCCTGCATCTACCCCATGATCCCTATCACCCTGGCGGTGATCGGCGCCCAAAGTCAGGAAAAGGGAGCCATGCACGGGCTGATCATGTCCGTTACCTATGTGGTGGGCATGGCGCTGGTCTACGCCATCATGGGCGCCTTGAGCGCCACCGTATTCAGCGGCATCACTGCTTTCATGCAGAGCCCGGCGGTTCTGGTGCCCATCGCCCTGCTCCTTTTTATTCTTTCCTTCAGCATGTTCGGCGCCTTCGAACTGCAGGCCCCGGCCTTCCTGCGGGACCGTCTGCAAGGCCCCGGCTCGAGCAACCGCACGGGCTTGATCGGCGTGTTCGCCATGGGACTGGTGGCCGGGCTGGTGGCTTCGCCCTGCGTGGGGCCTTTCCTGGCCGCTCTGCTGGTCTGGGTGGCCACCACGGGCGACTGGGTGCTGGGTTTCTTTTCCCTGTTCACCTTCGGCATCGGCATGGGCCTGTTGCTGATCGGGGTCGGTACCTTCCCCGCCATGTTGGGATCCATGCCCCAGAGTGGCGGCTGGATGGACACCGTCAAAAAGGGCATGGGACTGTTGCTGGTGGCCATGGCCTTTTATTTCGTCCGCCCCGGCAGTGTTTTGCCCGCGCACATCTTTTACCCCCTGGTCGGGGTGACCACCATCCTGACCGCGGTGTTCATGGGAGCCTTTGATTCGCTGGCGCCTGAAGACGGCTGGTGGCCCCGCACCCTCAAGGGTCTCGGCCTGGTCGTATTCGTGGCGGGACTGTATTTCCTGGGCGGGTCCTTCGTGCAAAACGGATTCATGATGCCCTCGCCATTTGCGAAAATGGCCACCGTATCCGGACCAACCACAGGCCCGAAGGCGGCCTCCACTTCCCGCGCGACCGAGACAAATGCCGGCGCGACAACGACCGCCGCGCCCCTGCCCGCAAAGGTCCAGTGGAACCTCATCCACACAGGTGAATCCGTGCAGGCCTTCATCGACGGCAAACGGGCCGAGGCCAAAGCAGCCGGCAAGCCGGTGATGATCGATTTCTGGGCCCAGTGGTGTGTCTATTGCAAGAAGCTCGATAAACTGGTCTGGAAGGTTCCGGCCGTGGTGGCCGAGTCCCAGCGGT
>RCNF010000542.1_pt1 | contig 21694 bp, 17 predicted proteins | sample 2041311 | NCBI WGS metagenome assembly RCNF01 (sample SAMN09708228, study PRJNA481090) | Marine sediment metagenome, whole genome shotgun sequencing project. | biome: marine sediment; feature: ocean; material: sediment; isolation source: Sewage treatment plant 2 marine sediment (STP2) ... | reverse complement strand
CGGCGGCCCGGCCCAGCGACCTGCGCTCTGCGAGCGCAGGCCTCGCCAGTTCTCTTCTTCATTCAATAGTCTGGAAGAAAAGAAAGGCAGAACCGACGTGTCAAGGCACGTCGGCCGGTGAGAAGGCGCGCTTCGACGAACGCTCGCGTTCGGAGAAGACCGGCTTCTCACCGGCGACAGGCGATCAACAGATCGCCTGTCGTTCTGCCGCCAAGAAACGGAAACACCCATAAAGCTCAGCGACCGCCCCTTGGTGTCTTGGTGTCTTGGTGGTTGCGACGTGGGCGGGTGGGTGGAATCTGCGTCTATCTGCGCTATCTGCGGTTTGAAATGGGTGGGCGGGGGCTCTGCGTCAATTCGGGTGGGCGGGTGAATCTATGTGATCTGTGGGCAGTTCTCTGTTCCTCTGTGGTTATTCGGAAAGCCTACAAACCGAGGAACTCCAGAGTCGCCTTGCGGCCGGCGTTGACGAAATCATCAAAACGATTCCACTCGGCCCATCGCGCATCACCCACCCCCGGCCGGATGATACGGGTGGCCGATCGGAGGTGTCGCCGGCGCAGGAGACGGGCGGTCATCATCTGAGTCCGCATCATGGTGTCGAGGACCAGATCGTCGTCCCTGATTGGCGGCACATCGAGTGACACGTCGACCGCAACCACCGGCCAGCCCTCGTCTCGCGCCGCAACCGCCGGAACTTCGGCTACCACGCCCCCGTCCACCAACAGCCGACCACCGATCTCGACCGCCGGGACCATTCCAGGAATCGCACTCGTCGCTGCCATGGCGGGCCGGATCGGGCCGGACCGCAGCCGTTCCTCTGCGCCGGTCTCGAGATTGGTCGCGACCACGACGAGCGGCTTCGGCAAGTCCGAAAACTGGAGATCGGGGATGAGGAATTCGAGCGCTTCCACCAGGGCAGAATCGTCGAGCACCGTCCCTTTGTTCATGGCGAAAGAAATAACGACCCGGTTGCGGATTTGCCGCGCGACCTGGATCAGCGGGTGCTCTTTGGAGTCGGCGTCGGGAACTCGTCCAATCGGACGTACCGAGGGAATCAGGTCTTTACTGAGCGCTTCACGCCAAAGATCGGTGGCGCGCGCCGCTGAGCCAAAGGCGAAATACATTCCCCCGACAACCGCGCCCATGCTGGTGCCGACGATGCCACGGACCGGCAACCCGACCTCATCGAGGACCTGGAGAACACCGAGGTGAGCGAAGCCACGCGCGCCGCCACCACCGAGTGCCAGCACCGGCGGTCGCAGCCGCCATGTCGTGCGCGTGACTTTTTCCCTGAATTTATCCCACACATCTCACCAACTATCTGCTGTGGCCGGAAAGTTACTGAGATCTGCGGACTCGCCACGGCACCCCGCCACCGTCTCAACCCTTCGTCGAGCGCCTCGCACCTCGCGGCTTTGTTTTCGCCGCTGGTTCTGCGGCCGGTTTCGGCGTTGATTTCACAGCCGTTTTCTTGGCCGCGGCGCCCTTCTTGGCAGGCGGCATCGCGCGACCCGAAGGAGCGGGCTTGACTCTATTCTTAGTTTTCTTGGTGCCGGACTTCTTTCGCGTCCTCGGCCGACGGCGTTCCATTTCGGCGATCAAACCGAGGAGAGCCTCGTGGACTCCCTCGGCAACCCGACGGCTTTTATCAGAGATGTGGTCCAGATCGTCCGTGCTACCGCGCGGATCGATGTCCGCAATGCGGTCTCCCTTCTTGACCGGGACCCCATCCCGAAGCAATCCCCGCAAAGCACCTGAGATCCTCGCCGTCACCGGGTACGACGCGTCCACCGGAACGCCCTGCCGGAAATCTTCGACCCCATAAACGGAAACTACAGTTCCGATCCGCTCACCACGTTCAACCTGGCCACCGATAGTGTGCTGGGTGAAAAAAATACCATCTCGAACCGCCTTGACGGCTCGCTCATCGGCGTAGCCCAGGATCTCCGCAGGCGGCTCATCACGGAGGCGCTCACCAGTGTCTTCAAGGACAGCGCCGACCTGAGGTCCGCGGACGGTGTCAACGACCGCGTCGCAGTCCTTACGAGCGACATAGCCCGGGCCGAGAGCGATGACAACCGGCGCGATCTCCCGTTTGAGACCCCAGTTCTTGCGCAGCATCGCCGCTTCGATGAAAATCTTCGGCTGCCAGCTATGGAGCACTTCATCGAGATCGAGCGCCGCGATCGCAATCGCACCTTTTTCGTTCGCCGCCTCAGCCTCGTCCACGTTACGCACGTACCGGCCGAGCACCCCCTGCACCTTGGTCGTGCCGTCAAGGATCGCCTCGGAAAAACAAACCTGGCGACGAACAGCTTTCGGGTACCGTCGTTCGAGCATCAGAATGTTCTGAAATGGGTATAAAGATGGTGGGCGGTCCCCGACGCCAGCTCTCCGGCGCCTCGGATCAGCACGCGGTAATCGCTCGGCTTCATCCGTCCCCCATCATCGGCCTCGTTTCCCGTTTGGCCCGTGTTGGCACATTCTAGCTTGGCTTTTTCACCCTGTCACGTAATGATTTTGACCGGGCCAAAACCCGATCCGGATCCGACAATCACAATCGCTATCGGGATCGCTATCGGGATCGCTATCGCTATCGAACAACGGCAAGTGGAATCGAGTATTTCGACCCCGATCCCGATAGCGATAGCGGTAGAGCGGTTAAGCCAGAGTGTTACGACTCCTCGAGGACCCGAATGTCCGGCAGATTCCGATACGCCTCTCCATAGTCGAGTCCATAGCCAACCACGAAGAGATCCTCGATCTCGGTGCCGAGAAAGGCGACGTCAACCTCGATCTTGCGCCGCGATGGTTTCGATAGAAGCGCCACAACCTGGATCGATTTCGGGTGCCGCGCCTCAATGAGTTTGATGACATCGGTCAGGGTGATCCCGGTGTCGACAATATCCTCGATCAGATAGACATCTCGGTCACGAACGTCGACAGTGATGTCCTTGACCAGCACGACCGAACCGGACGAGGTCGTGCTGGCGCCATAGCTCGAGACCTGGATGAAGTCCAACTCGACCGACGAGCGGATTCGCCTGGTGAGATCTGTGAGGAAGAAAACGCATCCTTTCAACACCCCGATGAACACCGGCGCTTTCCCCTGGAGGTCGATCTCGATTTCCTTGGCAAGACGATCGACCATCGTTTCGATCTCCTCGCTGCTCACCACAATCTGTCCCAGCATCTTCGTCTCCCTCACGTTGTCGGTCACCGCAAGTCGGGGTATCCTAAGGTGATGCAAGCTCCCAGCGCACGTTCCTTGAGCGTTCGGTATACCACGCTTTCTGACCGGTTCAGGTCACTATGGACGTTTTATCAGTTCCTCGGCGGGGTCCTCAAGCACCTCGGCGAAGGTCCAATGCCCTACACCTACAATTTTCAGGCCCTTCACGAGCGCCTGAATGAGCTTGTCCACACTATCGGAGTCGAGAGTTCCGTCAACGCCGTCCCGGAGCTGGATCAACTGGAGCGAGAGCTCGACCGAATTCATCGGGAGCTGGCTCGGATCGAAAGCCAGTTCGCTCCTTCGGTCATGCGCAAGTTCTTTGACCACATCAAGCGCCAGGACGAAAAGGTCCTTACGGCTCTGGCCAAGTTCTATCTGCTGTCGAACCACTTCGAACAGGACACCCTCGACAAGCTCGACATCCTCTTTACGCGTCTCGCGGAGACTCGGGGGGAGGACCGGCGGGCGGCGCCCAAAGACCCCGCCGACCTTTTGTCCAGCTTCAAGAGTCTCTCTCAGATCACCGATCTGCCGCCAATGCCTCTGGCAGAGGAGGCTCCACTCGCCGCGGCGGTGCAGGCAATTCGGATTGAGTTGGAGTCGATCGAGGATTACAAGACACTCGTCGAATCAAAGGTCTACGAGAGATACCGCCGACTTAAACAGCGCCTCGGGAAAACCGCCCTCCATCCATCGATATTGGTCGAGATCACGACCACCAATATTGTCGCAAAGAACAGATTCAAGGATCTGTACGAGGCCGAGGAAAGGAAGGTCGTCGAAAACGCAAACCGGATCTTAGACATCGAACGCTACCTCGATCGCCACCCCGAACTCGCGAGTGAAGGCCTCAAGAGACAGCTTGAGGAATTTCGAACAATTCGGGTGCGATACGAGGCCAGGGCACTCAAGGATAATGTGAAGCGTGACGACATCTCCGAGATGACGCGCTCCATGCAGGCGGTGATGGCGCAGTTCGACCCAACCTCGAAACGACCACTTCAGTCTAAATCCCTGGGGGCGACCGTCTCCCCAACAGCGCGCACCGCCTCACACAAAATCCAGCCGCCGGAGGAGGAAGACCTCCAGCCCAACAGCAAAACGACCGAAGAAATGATCGAGGGGACCTCGCTGGAGGACTTCCTCCCTCCCGATCCGCTCCTCAACGAGACCCTCCACAAAATCATGTTCGCTCTCGAAATGATCGTATGGGACCGCCTGCCGACTCAGATCACGTCTGCACCGGAGATACGCAACCTCAATCTGGAACCGAAGGAGATCGAGACCTATCGCAGGTTGGCCGAAGGAAATGTCGAAAAGGGCACTCCGGAGTGGGAGCTCGATCGGTTCTTCCTCATGAGTGCCGCTTTGAGGGTCAAGATGGAGGAGGAGACCAACGAGATCACACGTCTCGAAGACGCCAACAATCCTGATCGGCTGTACGAACTGCTCGAGCACTCAGCGCAGAGCCTCGAACGGGCGCGCGACTCGGATCGCCGCTTCCAGTGGTTCATCGATGACATGCTCTTCCGGGGCGACACCCAACAGCTGGAGTACATCTACCGATCACGATTCCGCTTCCTCCACGCCTACTCAGGTTTGTGGCTCGTACACCAGCGAAGCGGCGGATTGACTCCGCTGTAGTGGATCATCGTTTAGATTTCGCCGACGGTTGGCGGCCGGCCGGCTTCTCATGGCGCCTCGCCGCAACCCTTCTCGACATGGCCATGTACTGTGGCCTCTGCGCACTGCTTGCAATCCCGGTGAGCCAGAAATTCGATTGGAGCGCCGCCTGGGGAGGGATCGACCATCTCGCCAGGGCGACATCCGATCCGCAATGGCTGGCGCACTCCAGCGGAATTCTTGGTCTGTGGATCGCGCTCTGGTGGTGCTACTTCGTGGTCGGCTGGGGCCTCCTCGGGGCAACTCCAGGGAAGTGGGCCGTCGGTCTCCGGATCACCGACTACCGACAGCGGTGTCCGATCGGTCCAACTCGGGCCCTGCTTCGCCTCGCCGCCTACTGCGTCAGCTCGATGACCTTCGAGTGGGGACACATGTTGATGCTGATTCGCTTCGATAAACGGACATTGCACGACATCCTGGCAGGAACGCGAGTGGTTCGGAAGTCGGCGCCGGCGGTGCCGACCGAAGCTGAACCCGAGCTCGAAGAAGACATCGATAGCGATAGCGATCCCGATACCGATAGCGATTAACGCCGGAAATGCTATCGCTCGGATCACCGAAGCCACTAGTTGGCGACCGCCTCCCCCGATTCTCTACCCTCTCCAGCTGCAGCGGCTTTGTGACCGCGAAGACGCGAAGAGCGCGAAGACACACAAAAACCCATCTCTACGGCTATACGGCCTTACGGCATTTCGGCCTTACGGCTTTTCGGCTTTTCGGCGACAAAAACTAACGCGACGTCTGCTTCGTAAATGGCAGGTGCCGTATAGCCGTCTAACCGTATAGCCGTACGGCCTGCATGGTTTTCTGAGGTGAACTCTGTTCTACCGAAGAAAACCCTGCAGGGAATGCTTCTGATGTGAGCGGCGGAGTTTGTTCAACGCCCGGCTTTCGATCTGACGAACGCGCTCCCGGGAGAGTCCCATGATTTCGCCAATCTCCCGCAGGGTCTTGGGCTGGTCATCGGCAAGACCGAACCTCAACTCGAGTACCTTGCGTTCCCTGGCCGGCAACTCGGCGAGCGCATCGCCCAGCGCGCGTGAAAAACTCTCGCGAAGAAGCAGCTCGTCGGTATCAGGAAGTCCCGTCTGTTCCAGGAGATCGCCGAGCTCGGAATCGCCCTCCGAATCCACCGGCTCATTGAGTGAAAGCGACGATCGCGAAGCCCGGGTGAGGACCCGCACATCGTCGATGGAAATACCCAGTTCTTCCGAAAGCTCACTATCGGTTGGTGCACGAGCAAAGCGTTCGGCCAGAAGTGAACGAATTCTCTCCATCCGATAAAGCGTATTGGCCTGCTTCTGGGGGAGACGAAATGACCCCGCGTGTTCGGCAAGAGCATGGAGGATCGCCTGCCGAATCCACCACACTGCATAGGTGATGAACTTGACATCATGCCCTTCCTGAGAGGGGTCGTACTTTTTCGCAGCCTGGATCAGTCCGAGATTGCCCTCATGGATAAGATCGAGGAAAGGGACGTTCGGGTTCCGGTAGCGCTTGGCATAGGCAACCACGAAGCGGAGGTTCGACTCCACCATTTCACGAACGGCGTCTTCGTCGCCGGCCTGGATTCGCACGGCCAGCTCGACCTCCTGCTCGTGATTCAGCGGTGTATAGCGGCCAATTTCCTTGAGGTATCTACGCAGAGTCGCAACTCCGGCATCCTGCGCGGAGCCCCCGCGTCGACTCATTCCTCGTCCACGACCTTCAAAGTGGTGGTTTCCACCTTGACCAGCGAGTGAAATCTGGGAACCTCGCTGTGCTTTTGAACGGTCCGCCGGATCAGGTTACCCAACAATTCGTTCTCTTCCTGGAGGCGCCGGATCTGCTCCTTCAGGTTCAGGATGATGTCGACCCCCGCAAGATTGACACCGAGATCTCTGGTCAGGGCGAGGACGATTTCGAGCCGTTCACAGGTTTCCTGGTCGTATAACCTGGTATTGCCACGCGATCGGGTCGGCCGCAAAAGGCCTTCGCGCTCCCAGAGACGGAGGGTCTGAGGGTGGACGTTGTATTTCTCCGCCACCCAGGAGATCATCCGGTACTTTGGCTTCGACTTCATTTCCCTCCCCCACTATCCACGGTCAAAGCTATCGGACTGCGGCCCAAATCGGCGTAGCGCTTCGACCGTCATAGGGTGGCGTAGTTTTCACTGTACCAGAGCTGTGCCCCCAAGAGCGCTTGGGGTCGGCTATCCACAGCCGACCCCAGGCTTCGCAACTCTTCCCTTGGTTCAAAGCGCCGCCGGAATCAGCTCTCTTCTTCGGCTTCGACGTCGACGTACTCCGCATCGATCACATCATCGTCGGCTCCCGCCGAACCGCCGTCACCACCAGGCGCGGATTCGTCGCCAGGAGCGGCATTTCCGCCTTCCGCGGATGCGTTCTGGTAGAGAACCGCTGCCACCTGATGACTGGCCTGAGTCAGTTGTTCGAGCGCCTGTTCCATTTGCTCAGCCGAACCCTCTTCGAGGACCTTCTTGGCCTCGGCGATCGCATCGTCGACAGTCTTGACCTCGGCCTCTGGCAGCTTGTCGCGACTCTCGTTGACGAGCTTCTCGGTCGAGTAGATCAGAGCATCGAGCTTGTTTCGGGTGTCGATCTCTTTACGCTTCTGTTCGTCGTCAGCGGCGTGTGATTTCGCCTGTTCGACCATGTTTTCGATCTCATCATCGGAAATCCCGGACGAGCTCGTAATCTGTATCTTCTGCTCCTGCCCTGTGCCTCGATCTTTCGCCGAAACGTGGAGAATCCCGTTCGCATCGATATCGAAAGAGACCTCGACTTGCGGCACGCCGCGGGGCGCGGCCGGAATGCCGATGAGGTGGAACCGCCCCAAAGTGCGATTGTCTCCCGCCATCGTCCGCTCTCCCTGCAGAACGTGGATCTCGACCTGGTTCTGGTTGTCGTCGGCCGTCGAATAGACCTTGGATTTCCGCACCGGAATCGTGGTGTTGCGCTCAATAACGAAGTCGGCGACGCCACCCAGGGTCTCTACTCCGAGCGACAACGGCGTGACATCGAGCAGGAGAACGTCCTTGACCTCCCCCGCCAAAACACCAGCCTGCACCGCAGCTCCAATTGAAACGACCTCATCGGGATTGACGCCCCTGTTGGGTTCCTTGCCGAAAAAGTCGGTGACCTGCTTCTGGACCATCGGGATCCGGGTCGAACCACCGACCAGGATGACCTCATCGACATCCTTCGCCTCGAGACCGGCGTCTTTCAATGCCTGACGGCTCGGTTCAAGAGTCCGTTGCACAAATGGCTCGATCAGCTGCTCGAATTTCGACCTCGACAGGCGCAGATTGAGGTGCTTCGGCCCCGACGCGTCCGCCGTGATGAATGGCAGATTGATGTCGGTTTCCATGGTCGACGAAAGCTCCATTTTTGCCTTCTCGGCCGCCTCCTTGAGGCGCTGGACCGCCATCCGGTCCTTCGACAGGTCGACTCCCTGGTCCTTTTTGAACTCCTCTTCCATCCACTCGATAATGACCTGGTCAAGGTCGTCACCACCGAGATGGGTGTCACCGTTGGTCGACTTGACCTCCACCACGCCTGTGCCCACATCGAGGATTGAAATATCGAACGTGCCGCCGCCGAAATCAAAGACAGCGATGGTTTCGTCTTCCTTTTTATCGAGACCATAGGCGAGCGCAGCAGCTGTTGGCTCGTTGACGAGACGCAACACCTCGAGCCCGGCAATCTGCCCCGCATCTTTCGTCGCCTGCCGCTGGGCATCGTTAAAGTATGCGGGCACCGTGATCACCGCTTGCTCAACCTTACCTCCGAGGTAGTCCTCGGCTGCAGCCTTGAGCTTCTGCAGGATCATTGCCGAGACCTCCGGCGGCGAGTGCATCTTGCCCTCGATCTCGATGCGGGCGATGTCGTTCTCGCCCTTCACGACCTTGTAGGGAATGGTCTTGATTTCCTCGCCGACCTCATCAAAGCGACGGCCCATAAACCGTTTCACCGACGATATTGTGTTCTCCGGATTGGTGACCGCTTGACGTTTGGCCACCTGGCCGACGAGGCGCTCACCGTTTTTGGCGAAAGCCACCACGGATGCGGTGGTGCGATTGCCTTCCTGATTTGGGATGACGACTGGCTTGCCGCCTTCCATCACTGCAACCACGGAATTCGTGGTGCCGAGATCAATTCCTATCACTTGAGACATGATCGTATCCTCCTCAACTCTCTTCACACGGCAACAATATAGAACTTGAGTGATGTTTTGTCAAGTCTAAGGAAAAGACTTTAAGACAAACTGTTCCTGGAGCGCAGAGACGAGCTAGAAGAGCGCCTTAGGCGCGACAGATACACAGTCTCCTCCCTGGTGCTCTCGCCCCAGGGCTCGTTCAATTGAGGGTTCGGAAATCAACGCAGAGACGCGGAGCCGCAGAGGCGCAGAGGTTTTCTTAACGTCCGGAAATATCCCTCTTATTGACCAGTTTATATCTTCGTTGTTTGACCGCCTACGATCTGGCCGATTTTGAGCGCAAAGCTGCGAAGAAGGTCCTGGCAGGTCGAATTCCTTGTGGGGCCAGAGGTTACCACTCTTCTCTGCGGCTCTGCGTCTCCGCGCCTCTGCGTTCTATTCCGAAAAATCTCCGCCCGCGCTGACGGTACTGTATTTGCCACTCAACCACGGTTTGACTTCGGTCTTGAACAGCGTTTGCGAGGAAATCGATGGCAGACTGCCTGGGGTTGGCACCCGATGGTCAATATCTGCTGCCGCTCTGCGGCTTCACCGAGTTAGGAGCTGATCGCCGACGGCTACGGAACCAGTTGAACCCCTGGCCCCTCGGGACGCTCGGCCCTGTCAGCGGTCCCTTCCCAGGCCAAATGACGGCTCAGAATCAGGCTCTGGACCGGCTGACCAATGCTATCCGAGCCAGTAACGAGCAGTTTTTCACCTCGCGTCACCAAGCGATACGATCGACCCCATGGGTCGAGCGGCACGGCCCCCGGATATTCCTTCGCAAGTTGGTCGGCATTCTCAGGGTAGACGCCGTCGAGGTAAAAAGCTGTTTCGGCCTGCTGCGCCACCCGATCGAGGCTGATCCATGACACGCTCTGGAGAACGTATCGATCCCAGAGGTCTTCGCGAAGACTGAACCCGGGGTTCGCCGGATTCCGGTCTACGATCATCAGAGCAAAACCGAGAAGAATCAAGAACGGCACCGCGAGCCACGGCAGCGAAACCGGAGACCACCGCTCTGTTTTGGGCACCTCGACGTCACGACGCATCTCTCGCGCGATCTCTTCCTGAGTAGCCTCACGGATGAGCCCGCGATCGAGCAGCTCGGCGACCGCCTTGCAAGTTTCGAACTCGATCAAGGTGCTCTCGAGGATAATTTCGCTGACCGAATCCCTACCGTTGATGAGCGGATACACCGCCATCTGATTTGCGGTAATTTGGTTGTCCGGGAGCGATCCGGAATCGCTCGAGTCCTCGCCGTCGAAACTGAAATCGAGATCACCAACAAAATCGTCGCCACCCTCGACAACCTCGAGGTGACGCGACGAATCCAATTTTCGGAGAACGACATTGCGGTCCGGAATTCGCTGATCGATGAACGGCCACTCGTCCGTCATCCGGGCGCCTTCCATGATGATCGAGTCCGCCGCCATAGGTTGCAGGAGATCGCGGTCGTAGTCGATGTCGGTTTCTTGCGAGAAATGGTATTCGCCATCGGACCATCGGAAGACCCGATACACGATTTGTAGAATTTGCTGGTGGAGGGCCACCCGCACCGTCTCGACCGGCACCACGTGGTGATCGATGAGGATTCGACCGAGCCGTTGAAGTGTCTCCTCTTGACGGCGCAGCGCCCCTTCGAGCTCCGCTTCGGTCACCTCTCCCCGTTTGAGCAGAATGAGCCCGATCATGTCCTCGGTGTGCTGATTCAGTGTCGATGCACCAACGATGCAGCCGTCCTGGAAAGACACCGTCACCAGGTTTTCTTCGGCACGAAGAGTCAACACGCCTGTCTTCCGTTGCAGCGATATCAGCTGCAGGATATCGGCAAAGGAAAAGTCCCGAAGAGTACCTTCGAGCGCCATCCTACCTCCGGCTCCAGGAGGAGACGCCTGACCGCAAGACAATCAACCCAAACAGCACCAAAAACGCTGTCTGGAGGGGATGATATTCGGCAAAAGGTTCGATGCGGGGAACGAAGAGTGGAACTAGAACCAGTGCTCCGATCAGGAAAAGCCAAGCCATGAAGCCGGTCAAGAATCCACGAATTACTCGACCGTCAAGCATCGCCTGGCTGCCGGGAATAAGGAACCCGGAGATCCGCCGCACAAACGAGGTCCAGCCCTCCCAGCGGCGAATCTGGTCCATTTTCGCCGTCTGCTGCTCGATCGACACGACCTCTCGCTTCATGAATACCGACACGCACTGCGAGCAGTGGACTGTACTTTCTCCAAAACCAGTTTCCAGTCTATAAACCTTGCCGCACTTGCTGCACTCCTTGGACGGCGGATACATCCGCAGCCGGACCAGCAAGGCCGCGAGCCCGAGAATGGCGCCGACCAGAAACACGATCGAAATCCGCGAACCCAACTGTTTCACCGGATCGAGGGAAAGCGAATAGCGCCCTGCAAGGGCCATTTGATCAGCACTCAGACCCTCAACCAATTCTGCCACGTCATCACTGCCCAGACGCGGGTACCGGACCCGCGGATCGAGACCACGGAGACCCTCCTCCGCCACTTCGCGGCCGGCGATTTCCCGCGCTCTGGCTCGTGCTGAGTCTCCTTCGAGGAACCGACGGCTGAGGTCGAACGCGAGTGACAGGTTGTGATATGCAAATGCGTTTTGACGATCAAGCTCGAGAGCCTGGTTGTAGAGCTGGATGGAGCGCTTGGTGTTCCCTTCCTCAAGAGCGAGGTTTGCGACGAACACGAGCGGCCGGGAACTCTCCGGATCGAGAAGGGTCGCCTTCTGATACCCCACTCTCGCCAATCCCGGTTCGCCGTGCATTCGCAGGAGCTCGCCAAGGATGAGGTGGTAGCCCGAAACCTCTTCGAGCTCGGCACCGAGTTCGGAAAATTCGCGCAGGGTGGCAAAATCCGACTGCCGCTCATTCAGCATGGTGCTGACCCGATCCATGAGTGGCTCACTTTTCAGGACGTCATGTTGGACCCAGGCGAAGGTCGGGCCCGTCAGCGCCAGGACCAGGCACGCAATAAAAGCCCAAACCCTCAGGATCTGACTCATGTACGGCCAGCTCATGACAAAGAGATATACGGCCAACCACACAGGACCCAGTGCCGCGAAAACCGGAAGAAGAAGCAAGACAAAAGCAAAAATCCATGCGTTGGCTCTGCGGAATACCTTTCCGCCGAGATCTCTGGCATCGAAGATCATGCCGCGAAGGTAGCGAACCGTGACAACCAACATCATCGATATCAGAGTGGCTACAATAGCGATCACTACCCACAGCAATAATCCCGCACCAACCGCCCTCCTGGTGGATTCAAATCTGATGAGCGCGATCGACCCGACAATGGCCTCCTTGATCGCCGAGGCTGTCGCGCCCTTATCCAAGCTCCATCGCGCCGCGAGGAAATAGGATGATGGGTAGTCCGGGTCCAACCGCTTGGCCGCTCGGAGCATCGCATCACCATCCGCTCCGGGATGCGTCTCAGCCCATGTGGTCAGCGCCGCTGCAAAGGCCGGCATACGCCGGATCTCGAGTTCGACGGCTTCCTCCTGCAATGCCGTGATCGCCAACTCCGCGCCCACGACATCGCCATCGATGAGGCTCGCCTGGACCTCGTGCCACGTGTCGAGGAGATTCGCGTCCGCGGTGGCCGAGACCCCCACGATCACAAAAAAAGCGAGAATGAGCCTTCTCAGCATCAATTACTTTCTCTGCATGTAGAAGGTCCGCAGTTGATACAAGAGGCTGGACAAGAGCTTGGATTCGTCGGCAGAAAGATTTCCTGCCGTCTTCTCTTCGAGGATCCCCAGGTAGTCGATCATCCGGTGGGCCTCCGCCGGCTGAGCCGGCAGATCCTCGGCGCCGACCAGCAGGAGCTCCGCCTGTCCGGCAAGCAATGTCACGAGTTCGAGAAACTGTTGGGAAGATTGGCCGCGATGCTCCGGTGCCGGGGTCGTGGGTCCCGACTCCGGCGCCGGCGGGGCAGATTCGGATATGGGGTCTTCAGGAGGCGACGCCGGGGCGGTCGTCTCGGCGGTCGGCGCAGTTGTCTCCACGGGATCACCATCCGCGGAGAACTTCCGGCGATCGACCACTTTAATCGTTGGTGACTCCTGCCTCTTCTCGTCCACCAATCCTCCCCCCCAATCGTCAATTGTCCCGTTCCAAGAATACTACGTAGCCCTCAAACATGGATCAAACGTCAATCAACCTCCACTCCATTGACTTCAGAGTTGGCGGTGAAGACTGTTGAACGATTTTCTTATCGGAAGTGGGCTTTCCGTTTTTCAAGAAAGGCTGAGGTCCCCTCGAGCATCTCCTCGCTCGCAGCGCCGACCCCAAAAAGGGTTGCTTCGAGCAGGCATGCATCGTCGAACGGCAGATCGAGTCCGTGGTTGACCGCCTCAATGCAGTGACCTACGGCGAGGGGTCCATTGGCAAGGATCTTCTGCAACAAAAGATCTACAGTTTCGACAATCTCTGCCGGCTCGCACAGCGAGTTCACGAGACCGATTCTCTCCGCTTCTTCGGCACTTACGTTTCGGCCCGTAAGCAAAATCTCGAGAGCGCGGCCGCGACCCACGAGGCGCGGTAGACGCTGGGTTCCCGCGTATCCCGGGATCAATCCGAGCTTGACCTCAGGCTGGCCGAAGACCGCGTTGCTGGTCGCCACTCTGAGGTGGCAAGCCATCGCAAGCTCGCAGCCACCGCCGAGGGCAAAACCATTCACGGCCGCCACCACCGGTTTGGTCAGGCACTCGATCTGTCGGAAGATCGCCTGCCCCCGGAGGGCAAACTCCTTGGCTTCAACCGGCCCCAATGTGTTGAGTTCGCCGATGTCAGCCCCTGCAACGAAGGCTTTTTCTCCGGATCCGGTGACGACCGCAGCCCAGACCTCGTCGTCATCGCTGATGGATTCAAAGACATCTGAGATCTCGCCGAGAGTCGCACGATTGAGTGCATTCAATTTTTCGGGACGATTTACGGTCAGCCACAGAATGCCGTTACGATTCTCGGTCAACACGTTTTCGTAGCTCATGAAATCCTCCGCGAATCAGAAGAATCGGCGTTTGACGAAGATCACGTCACCCGAAATCACTGCCGGGTCGGCCAGGCGCCCCTTACGGATATGTGACAGGTCGAAGCTGAGGATCTTCTTCTCGCCACCCTCCTCGCGGTGAATCTCGATGACTTGCGACGCAAACTTGCCGACCCCACCGGCCTGAGACAGCGCCGGTATCAGGGTCATGCCGAGGGAGATCTCGTATTGCCCTGGCCGAGCCACCTCGCCGGAAATGAAATAGATCTGTTTTGGGGAAACAAAGAGCACGTCGCCGGATTGCAGGATGAGGTCCCGCCCAATTTCACCAGTCGACAGCTTTGCAGTCTCAAAAACCATGGGTTCAGGCGGACCTTCGGCCTCGATACGTGCGGTTCGACGAAGCTCGAGTACCGGACCCGCGCTCGATTTCAAACCGCCGGCCTTCGATAGCAGATCAGTCAGGGTCGTCCTGCCTTCGAGATAATACGTCCCCGGCGATTGCACTTCGCCAAGCAGGGTCACGGGCTGCGAAGCAAAGGATTCGACCTTGACCTTGAGCTGGACGTCGACGTAGAAGTCTCTTTCGAGCAGTTCTTCGAGGACAACGGAAATCGAGGCAGGCGTCATGCCGGCCACGGGGACTGGTCCGAGGAGCGGAAATGTGATCGCCCCCGACGCCTCAACCAGGAACTCACCCGTGATCTCGTCCTCCTGAAAGGCCGTAATCTCAATGACGTCCCCGATCCCGACCTCATAGCCGACGCTTTCGGTCTTTTGCTCTTCTTGCGCACCGATAGGCGCCACCACGAAGAAAACAAAGAGAAAAACAGTGAACCAGAATCTCATCACAGCCATCGTCGGAAGGTACCACATTCGCGCCCGGGAACCGAACCTCGTCAAGGGCAAAAACCAATAGAAATCTGCAAAACGCCAGGGGTTAAGAATGAAGGATCAAGGGAGGGTGGGCGGGCTGAGCGCTTGACTTATCACTTGTGACCTGTGCAGGAGACGGGCCTGGATGCGCAATGAGCATGATCGGGTTCGCCTCAGGGCGCGATGACCCATGAAACGAGCAGCGGCGTCAGAGAATACACCCGGGATGCCGCACCTCGGCAACACTGGGCATATTCACGTCGCCACAGACCCAGATTTCCATGAAACCCGCAGAGAAGCCTGCCCCGCAGGGCATTTCACGGGTTCACTTGTTCGCTTTTCAGAGGCCGCACGAAATCTCTTGCCATCCTGCGGCGAATGGTTCAGAATGAATGAGTGTTCATTCACTACCTAGCATCGAACCCACCCACAACGACGGGAGGCTGATCCATGGGCACTCATATTCAACGGGCCGCGGTCCTCGGAGCCGGTGTCATGGGCTCCGGAATTGCCGCCCACCTCGCGAACGCCGGCATACCGGTTGTGTTGCTCGATATCGTGCCGCCCGAGCTCACCGAGGAGGACGAGAAGAAGGGTCTCACCAAGGATGACCCGAGGTTTCGGAACAAGTTCTCCGCGGCTGGTCTCGAAGGCATCAAGAAGTCGAAGCCTGCTGCCCTCTACTCCAAACGGTACCTACCACTGATCGAGATTGGCAATTTCGAGGACGATTGGGACCGGCTGGCGGAGTGCGACTGGATCGTCGAGGTCGTGGTCGAGCGTCTCGACATCAAGCAGACGGTCTTCGCCCGGGTCGACGAGGTCCGCAAACCCGGGAGCATCATTTCTTCCAACACCTCTGGGCTTTCGATCGCCGGCATGACCGAAGGTCGGTCAGAGGACTTCAAGGAACACTTCCTGGTCACTCACTTCTTCAACCCGGTGCGCTACATGCGGCTCCTCGAACTGGTGGCCGGCGAGAAGACAAAACCCGAGATTCTCGACTTCTTCACCGACTTCGGCCGCTTCCGCCTCGGTAAAGGAATCGTCTTCGGCAAGGACACGCCGAACTTCATCGGCAACCGCATCGGCACCTTCGGCATGGCCGCGACCATCAATGCGATGGTCGATATGGACTACCAGGTGGACGAGGTGGACGCCATCACCGGCCCAGCCATGGGCCACCCGGGGTCCGCATCCTTCGGCACCGCGGACCTGGTGGGCATCGATGTCCTCGCTCATGTGGTCAACACGATCTACGAGGGCTGTCCGGACGACCCGCAGCGCGAGATCTTCAAGGTACCGGAGTTCGTCACCGAGATGATCACAGCTGGTTCGCTCGGCCGCAAGACCAAAGCAAAGGGCGGCTTCTACCGCATCCAGAAGGAGGCCGACGGCTCCAAAACCAAGTTGGTCATCGATTGGAAGACCGGCGACTACAGACCCAAGGTGCGGCCGGATATCCCGTCTCTCAAACAGGCCAAGAAGACCCACGATGTCAAGCAACGCATCCAGGATGTGGTCTTCGCCGACGACCGAGCCGGCGAGTTCGCCTGGCGGTTGATCCGCGACACATTGGCCTACAGCTCGGACCGCCTCGAAGAGATCTCCAACTCCATCGTCGATATCGACAACGCACTCCGCTGGGGCTACAACTGGGATCTCGGGCCGTTCGAGACCTGGGACGTCCTCGGGGTGAAGAAGGTCGTCGAGAAAATGGAGGCAGACGGCGTCAAACCGGCGTCGTGGGTAACCGACATGCTCGCCGCGGGCAACGAGAACTTCTACATCGAGTCTGCCAGCGGGCGCCAGTACTACGACCCCGAAAGCAAGGGCTACCTCGATGAACCGCGTCCCGAGTCCTTCCTCTTCTTCTCCGAGCTCAAGCGGGACGAGAAAAAGGTCATCTACTCCAACAAGGGCGCGTCGCTGGTCGATCTCGGAGACGGCATCGCCTGTGTCGAGTTCCACTCCGCTCTGCAGCCACGCATGAACCCGATCGACGAGTACATCGTCGAGGTCATGGCGAAAGGTATCGAGATCGGCGAACGCGATTTCCGTGGCCTCGTCATCCACCACCAGGGCGAGAATTTCTCTGCCGGCGCCAACCTGCTGGCGGTCCTCGAAGGTATCCAGGCCAACCAGTGGGCGGCGATCGACGAGATGATCCGCGCCTTCCAGGGCATGACCACCGGGCTTCGCAAGGCGAAGATCCCGGTCATCACCGCGCCCTTTGCCTACACCTTCGGCGGCGGCTGCGAGATCACCATGGGTGGTGATCGGGTCTGCGCCGCGGCCGAGACCTACATCGGCCTGGTCGAGGTCGGCGTCGGCGTGATCCCGGCCGGCGGCGGATGCTACTTCATGCTCGAGAGGGTGCTCGAGGGCATCGACGAACCGGTCCTCTCGAACCTGCCGTTGATCCGGATCGCCTTCGAGAATATCGGCATGGCCAAGGTCGCCACCTCCGGTGAGGAGGGGCGCGACCGCAAATTTCTACGACCCTTCGACAAGGTTGAAATCAATCGCGACCAGCAGCTGTGGACAGCCAAACGGATGGCGATCGCGATGGCCGAAGAGGGCTACACCCCGCCGATGACCAAATCGTTCCACCTCCCCGGACGAGAAGGCCTGGCCACTCTCGAGATGATGCTTCACAACATGAAGCTCACCCATTGGATCTCCTCTCACGACGAGAAGATCGCCCGTCACCTCGGACGCATCCTGACCGGCGGCGACACAACCATCAACGACACGGTTGACCAACAGACGATCCTCGACCTCGAGCGCGAGGCCTTCCTCTCGCTGTGCGGTGAGCCGAAGACCCAGGACCGGATCGCCTACATGCTGGTCAACAACAAGCCGCTGCGGAACTGAGAAAGAAGGAAAGGAGTCAGACGATGCGTGAAGCCGTCATCGTTTCAGCAGCCCGCACGGCCATCGGCCGCGCTAAGAAGGGCAGCCTTCGCGACACCCGCCCCGAGTACTTTGCATCGAAGATGCTCGAGGGGCTCGTCGAACGCACCCCCGGACTCGAAAAAGAAATGGTCGGCGACGTCATCATGGGTTGCGCCATGCCGGAGGGCGAACAGGGCATGAACGTGGCCCGGCTCATCACCCTTGCGGCCGGATTCCCGACCTCGGTCCCGGCGATCACCGTCAACCGCTTCTGTTGCTCGGGCTCGCAGACCATAGCTCTCGCGGCCGACTCCATCCGCGCCGGCAACGCAGATATCGTGATCGCCGGCGGTGTCGAATCGATGTCGATGGTCGCGATGGGCGGCAACAAACCAATCGCCTACCCCGGTCTCATGAAGTCGATGCCCAACGCGTATGCGGCAATGGGCACTACCGCCGAGGTGGTTGCGAAGAGATATGAAATCACGCGAGAGATGCAGGACGAGTTCGCTTACAACTCGCATCGCAAGGCCTGGGCGGCTCTCGAAGCCAAAAAATTCGCCGACGAGATCATCCCCCTCGATGTTCGTGTGCGCGAGAACGGGAGCTGGAGGGAGTTCGTCTTCGACACCGATGAAGGCCCGCGCGCAGACACCACCGTCGAGGGACTTGCCAGGCTGAAACCGGTCTTCGACCCGATGGGCACGGTCACCGCCGGCAACGCCTCGCAGATCAACGATGGTGCTGCCGCCGTGGTGATCATGGGCTCGGACGTCGCCGAGGCCATGGGCCTCGAGCCGATCGCCTTTGTCCGCCACTGGGCGGTGGCCGGTGTCGACCCCGACGTCATGGGCATCGGCCCTACTGCCGCGGTGCCCAAGCTGCTCGAAAAGACGGGCCTCAAGCTCGATGACATCGACCTTGTCGAGATCAACGAGGCCTTCGCCAGCCAATCGGTCTACTGCGTCAACGAACTCGGGCTCGATCCCGACACGACCAACGTCAACGGCGGCGCCATCGCTACCGGCCACCCGCTGGGTGCCACCGGCGCGGTCCTGACCGTCAAGATCCTCGGTGAACTCAAGCGCCGCGAGGCCAAGCGCGGCATGGTCACCATGTGCATCGGCGGTGGGATGGGATTCGCGTACCTGCTAGAGATGGCATAGCGAACACCAGTCGAAATGCAAGAACCCGGCTGTAAAGCCGGGTTTTCTTTTGTTCGACAATCGCAGATACGAATTCTGAATTCGGAAGTCGGAATTCGGAATTTCATCCCATCCCCAATGACCCGCTCGGGGGCGGGGTGGGAATTCCTAATTCCTAATTCCTAACTCCTAATTTGCGTTGAGCTGCTTTTCGATATTGCGGAAGATCTGCATCGAGATCGAGCGGTCGCCGAAGGTCCCGACCTTGATGCGAATCGATGTCGTATCAAAGTCGACCGATTCGAGGTTGATGCTGACCTTGGTGCCGACCGCCATCCGCGCCGTGATCTTGCCCTTGAGCTTGTCGACTGTATTGTCGATGCCGACAAGTTCAAGATCTTCGAGCGTGGCATTCGTGGCGTTGACCACATCCGGCACAGAGCCTTCGAGAGTCGAGCGAAGGACACCTTCAGCCTTGCTGTAGACAGCTTCGGTCCCCTCGGGTGTCACCACCGTGGACTTGCAGCCCACCAACAGACCCACACACACCATCACGATCATCATTTTCTTCATGGGGAGACCCTACCCGCTTGGCCAGGAAATGTCGAGATCGAAGGACGAAAACCCACACCCGATCCCGTTCCCGATGATCAGCGTCACATTTTCGGGGCAAGATCGGGCGCGGGTACGGGCACCAGGACGGGGACCGGGACGAACGGGATTTCCAACAGTCTTGTTTCGCGTTGGCGAGAGCTGTACCCTGCCGCAAGAGGTGTCATATGGCCGGAACAATCGCGGTGCGCCGAGAGACCAAGAGCCCGCTCGAGCGGCGTACGCCGGTCACGCCCGACCTCGTCGGCAGATTGGTCAAGGGTTCCGACGTCGAAGTGCTGGTGCAGCCATCAGCGCGCAGGATCTTCCCCGATAACGAGTACGTCCGCGCGGGCGCAACCATGGCCGAGAACCTGGGCGACTCGAAGGTGGTCCTCGGCGTCAAAGAAATCCCCCCGGACCTGTTTCACCCGAACACCGCCTACGTCTTCTTCTCTCACGTCATCAAAGGCCAGCCCTACAACATGCCGATGCTGGCCAAAATACTGGAGCTCGGCTGTACCCTCATCGACTACGAGAAGATCTGCGACGAGACGGGGAAACGGCTCATATTCTTCGGCCGCTTCGCCGGCCTCGCCGGTATGATCGACAGCCTGTGGGCTCTCGGCCAGCGCCTCAGACGCGAGGGCATTAGGTCCCCGCTGGCTTCGATCGAGCAGGCGCACGAATACGAGAGCCTGCACGATGCACAGGTCGCGATCCGCAAGGCCGGCGAGCGCATCGCCTCCGAGGGCCTTCCGGAAGAGTTGACACCACTGACCGTCGGCGTCGCGGGCTACGGAAACGTCGCCAATGGCGTGCGGGAGATTCTCTCGGAGCTGCCAACCCGTGAGGTGAAGCCCGGAGATCTCGAATCCACCTTCAAAGACGCCTCACCACACTGCCTCTACCAGACCACCTTCCGCGAGGAGGATCTGGTCGAAGCCAAAGACGGTCGCGTCTTCGAGCTCCAGAACTACTACGATCACCCCGAAGGCTATCGCTCGGTCTTTGACCAATATCTTCCGCAACTGACAGTGCTCATGAACTGCAATTACTGGGACGAGCGCTACCCGAGGCTGGTTACCAAGGAACAGCTCCGGGCGATGTGGTCGGGCGACACTCGGCCGCGGCTGCGGGTCATCGGCGACCTCGGCTGCGATGTCGAAGGGGCTGTCGAGTGCACCCTCAAGTGCACCGAGCCCTCCGACCCGATCTACGTCTACGACCCTATCGAGGAAACGATCAGCTCCGGCGTCGATGGACCGGGACCGGTGGTGCTGGCTGTGGACATCCTTCCGGCCGAGCTGCCGCGTGAGGCTTCGGAGGAATTTTCCTCCGCCCTGGCTACATTCCTGCCGGCCCTTTCCCGGGCGAATTTTGACGTCCCCTTCAGCGAGCTCGTCCTGCCGCCTGAGCTTCTCGGCGCTGTCATCGCCCACCGCGGCAAGCTCACCCCGGACTATCGTTACATCGAAGCACATCTCGCCGTCGCCAACGGGGTTGATTTGAGCGATCGAACAAGATAGGGTTTTTGGCGGTCCGTCGACGCACAGGCCCCCGCGTCATGCGAAGGCGGCTCATACGGCGACGGCCAATATTTAGCAGTCGCTGGAAGCTCCGGCTTCCGACGACCAATTTTTTATCCCTGATCTTTCCGGGTCGCCAGGCCCGGTTTTTTTGTTTGTTTCCGCCTTCAGGCGGAAACAAACAATCACGGCGTAGTTCGAAGAACGAAGCCGGATCTCCCAAGTCAGAAGCACTATCCGAGTACAGTTGTGGGGCAGGCGTCTCGCCTGCACTGCATCAACGACCGTGAAATCGTGAGGGCGGGATATATCCCGCCGCTACAGCAGCCGTTTCCGCTTGGCTTTGGTAGGGGCGGCATATATGCCGCCCTTGTTCAATACCATTGGAACCCCCCGAAGGCGCCTATCCGTCCGGGTGGAGAATTGCCTCGAACTCCGGGTGGCCTCGCAAGGGTTTGAGCTCGAGGCTGGTGTGCAGATCGACATCCCATGGATAGCCATGCGAGAAGGCTTCTCTGAGAA
>RCNF010000463.1_pt1 | contig 21705 bp, 17 predicted proteins | sample 2041311 | NCBI WGS metagenome assembly RCNF01 (sample SAMN09708228, study PRJNA481090) | Marine sediment metagenome, whole genome shotgun sequencing project. | biome: marine sediment; feature: ocean; material: sediment; isolation source: Sewage treatment plant 2 marine sediment (STP2) ... | reverse complement strand
ATAACCTGCCTGTTGATCGGGGAGCTTGCTATCGGTCATACCGCCGGAGCCGTAGATTGGCACCCCATAGAATTGGGCCATCTGCGCCGCGGCTGCTTGCATCATTCCGAACTCGACAGCGCCGCCCAGGTATCCCCCAGTGCGCATGTCTGCCACACCAGGAATATAGCCGGCCAGCACCGGCGTCCCTGGCCTTACCAGTTGCGTCAGCACAATGCCACTCAACTGTTCAGCATTGAGCTGTACTAATGTCCCAGCCAACGTAATCGGCGCGCTGGAGCCGGCCATCGGCGCCGAGGAGAGAACAAGCGGAAGCCCATGTCGACACCAGTACAGAAGGATATCGGCTACCTCATCGTCCAGGTGGAGAGGACTGACCATCCAACTGGTGATGCAAGAGATAAAGGGGCGCTCTTGCAGAGCTTCGAGGCTGCCCGCAATCCGCATTCCCATTTCCAGGACTTGCTCCGCTCCCCGGACGGAGTCCATGCCCCCCATCACGTGTTTGGTGGTGTTGACTAGACTAGTGTAGAAACGATTGACAGGTACATCCTCCTTCGGTACGTCCGTGGGGTAAAGGGGGATGACAATAAAGTCCACGTTCTCCAGTACATCAGCCAAGCGGACCAAATCCGCCAGGTCACTCAGGGTGCCGGGTCGGACGGTCTCAGCCCCGGGGTCCAGCACTTGGGTCGGTGAACCGCCGGTACCCGTATAGACTCGCTTGTCCTCCAGGAGGAGATCGTGAGCTGGATCACGACCCGCCAGTAGAACTTGGGAGGGGACCTTGTCTACTGCCTCCTCGACCATAGCGTGGGGAATGCGAACTCGGTTCCCATCCACCCAGGCACCTCCCTTGCGGAAGAGAGCCAGCACCTCCTCGTTGTCCACACGGATGCCAGTCCGTTCCAAAACGGTCAACGATGCTTCGTGGATCCTCCGAACTTGTTCCTCAGTCAACGGCTGATACTGTCCACCGATGAGACCTGTTCTCCGCATCGTCCCCTCCTAACTACGTGCCGCTTCCCGTTCGACCAGAACCTGGGCGATCTCCGCTTCGGCTGCTTCGGGCAAGGGAGGCACCTCATGCTCGTCCAGAATCTGCCGTGCCCGTTCGTTGGCTCGAGCCGCCATGTCCTTGCTTCCCTTCTCCACCCACTGGTCATACCGCATCCGGTCAATCAGTTTCGGATGCCATTGAGCCCATTTATAGTTATCCAGGGTATGTTTATCTGCCAAGAAGCCGCCACCAGGCCGAGCTCGCGCGATCGCCTCGCGCGCTAGGGTCAACCCGTTCACCAGCACACCTTCCATAATGAAGCGCACGTCACGAATGATCTCATCTGCAACCACTAACATCTCCATTGAGGAGGTAGTCCCATATTCAATGTATCCCACGTCGTGCACCAGGTTGCAGCGGGTCAAGAAGGCACTCATGATAGAAATGCTAGCCTCAATTCCGGCCTGAGCGTCCACAATCTTGCTGTCGGTTGCCCCTGCAGCCCCCCACGATGGTAAGCGATAGTACCGTGCGATATCGGTCCACGCTGCCATGCCCAGTGCCCACTCCGGGCTACCATAGCTGACGATGACCGATTTCATATCAAGAGCGGCTGTGTTCATCCCAAATACGAAGGGAGTGCCCCGCCGCACCAATTGGGTCAATACCAAACCCGCCAGACATTCGGCGTTGCCTAGGGCCAATGCTCCCGCCAAGGTGATCGGCCCACCGCCACCGGTATTGGGGGACGGAGGATAGCAGGCTGGGATCCCTTTCTCCGCGCAGAAGAGCAGCTTGTCCACCGATTCATCGGGAAATAGCAATGGGGAGATCGGCTCGGCATAGTGGAGCAAAAACGGCTTCTCTCGCAGCCTCTCCTCCCCCCCAATCACCGCACAGGCGATCCTGTGAATCTCCTCCATATCTTTACGATTGTTCGCAGTGTAAACGTTGGGCTTGACTGAGCCCCGGATCATCCCGATAAACCCGTGGATATAAGGATCTTGCGTTGGCACATCCGCAGGGCTGCCCATAGACATAATGAAGTCGATCTGATCCAGCCCATCGCACAGGTGAGCGACGCGCTGAACGTCCATAGCGGTAGCCTTCCGTCGTTCGCCCGTCTCTACATCTATGGTGAAAATGCAATCAGACCCGGAACCGAAGAAAACCTTGCCCGTCTCCAGCGGCATCACCATCTCGCCCAGGCGGTTGTACATCGGGACGCGCGATGGAGCGCTAGCTATGGCATCGGTGACCAGATGGGATGGGATCCTAATACGTCCTTCCGATTCCCAGGCTCCTGCCTCCAGCAACAATCTCCACCCCGCTTCGTTATTCATCACGATGCCTGTTCGGCAAAGAATGTCCAGGCTGGAATGATGGATCTCCAGGATTTGCTCCTCCGATAAAACTTGCAGTCTTGGACGCAGCGTCGTCACCTCAATTTGTTGAGTCATCTTTACCCTCCATTTAAGTTTTCGTTAATTTGCTCTTCCATGCGCCGATCTGGGCCATCCTTCTGCTGTGAAGACCAGTTCTGTCCCCAGGTAGACCTCTTGTTCCCTGCCCGCTGCGGCCATGACTCTCTGATCTCGCCACGTCATCTGAACCTCAACCTGCCCTGCTTCAGCCCATTGAGCCAATGCTTCTATCTGAGGAGAAACACTTCCTAAGCATAGGCCGTGGCCTCCTTCACGCTGGGGAAGTCATACACCCCAAGGGGAAGGTGGAGACGAAAAAGGCCGCCCCACAGTACCCGCAACTGCTGGACTAGTCTGCCAGCCACCGCCCCCACAGCCCTTGTGCGACCTCTCTGTACGGCGGGATCACCAGCTTAGTGCTCAATTGATTAACCAGGGGAGCGGTCTTTCTGCCCCTGGACTTGGAGCACCTCTTCCGCTTTCGGCTGGATCGGCACATCTCGCAGGACAGGTATGATCCCCCTTCTTTGTCAGGCTACCGACCTTTTGTCCTTTTGCGATAGGCTTTTATGTACTGCGCCGCATAGGCATCGCGCCCCAAAAGGAGGTCAGCCGCCAATATGGCAGGCCGCATCTTGCTCACATCCACAATGGGACAGTTCACACCAAACTGGATGGCCATCGCCAGGAAGGCCTGGGTGGTCGTCTCCCGCTCAGGTAAGCCGAAGGAGACATTGCTAGCCCCCAGAGTCATATTGACCCCCAACTCCTCTCGCACTCGCCAGATTGTCTCAAGGGTGACCCGTCCAGCTGTTTGGTCGGTTGCCACCGTCAACGATAAGCAATCAATCACCACGTCCACCCGCTCGATGCCCAGAGCCTCGGCCCGTTCCACGATCTTCCGAGCAATCTTCACCCGTTGCTCCGCCGTCGAGGGGATTCCCTCATCGTCCATACAGAGTCCGATCACCGCTGCCCCGTGTTCCTTGACCAAAGGCAGTACCTGGGCCAGGTGCTCCTCCTCGCCGGTGACCGAGTTGACCAGCGGTTTACCCTCGGGGGCTAGTTCCCGGTACACGTCAAGTGCCTCCGCCAGCGCTTGAAGGTTGGATGTGTCAATGGCAACCGGTACATCCACGGTCTCTAACACGAGGCGCACCGCTTTGGGGAGAAGATCCACCTCATCCACCCCAGCTGCACCGACATTGACGTCCAACACATCGGCTCCGGCCTCCACCTGGGCCATCGCTTCCTGTTTCACAAGGCTCAGGTCGCTGGACTGTAACGCCGCCGTCAGTCGCTTCTTCCCTGTGGGGTTGATTCGCTCCCCGATGAGGACTGTTGGCCGCTCTGGGCTGATGATCACTATCGATTTCGCGCTTCTCAACACGGTTTCCATGCCTTCACTCCTGATATCTTCACATCTGGTGTGCTCTCTAGCCAGCGAGGGGTCACGAGACTTGTCCCCTTAATTAAGCTAGGTATTGTAGGTGGCTCGCTAAAAAAGCTCCGGATGCCAGTGCCTGCCGGTAGTGCTCTCGCGTGCGCTTCTTGTCTAGGAAACTACCAACTGGTCCCACCTCATCAAGGATCTCCAGTTCGGTGAAGCCCCGTCTGTCTCGATAGCCAATATAGTGATGGTGCCCGGTGGTTGGTGGCCGCATCTGTAACATCGCCCTGCAGTGACTCAGGTGGAATCCGCGATCGAGCCTGGCTGTCCAAGGATGTACTGGATTTCCTGACGAACGGAGTCGGGCAATGGCGCTGGTCGATGACTCTCTATCAGACTCACCGTCCGCTCGCGCAGCCGATCTGCCAGCCGTTTGCCCCCCGCAGCGGCCCAGTCATCGGCTCGTCGCCGGTCCCAGAGAGTCGGCTGCCAGAATTCACGGAAGTGACACAGCGTGTGCTTCTCGGTCAGAAAGTTGCCCCCAGGGCCTACTTTATGGATCACATCTAGGGCCAATGCCTCGGCATCCAGGGAGAAGCCGTTGACGAAGCGGCGCATCATCGAGATGAGTTCAGCGGTGAGAACGATCATCTCCGGCGAAGTAGTCAGCCCCGCCTCCAAGTAGCCCACATCGTGTACCAGGTTGATGCCGGCCAGGAGAGCGACCAAGACCGAGAAGGTCCCATCCGCTGCTGCTTGCTCGTCAATTGTACAGGTATCAGAGTGGCCAGCGTAGCCCCAGGTTGGCAAGCCATAGAAGCGCCCCATTTCGACCGTGGCCACGCGGGCCAATTGAAATTCCGGCGCGCCATAGACGCAAATGGCCGTTTTCATGTCCATGTGGTGGAGGCCGATGCCGTAGACGAACGGAGCGCCCGGTCGTTTTAGCTGATGCACCACTAGGCTGCTCAGCACCTCGGCATTCCCCAGAGCCAACCCACCGGCCAGAGTGACAGGGGCTGTGCCGCCCATCATCGGTGCTGGCGAATGGACGATGGGAAGCCCCTGCTCTGCCATGTAGAGAAGCTTGTCGGTGGCTGTCTCACCGTGCTGAAGCGGCGTTGTCGGCTCAGAATAGAGAAGCAATGTGGGGTTAAGGCGCAGATGCTCCATTCCCCCGGCAGCGGTGGCCGCCATAGCCGTGATAGCCTCGCAATCGGCCCGATCATCACAGACGAAAACGATCGGCTTGGTGGTGTGTTCCAACATCAGGGCGAACTGGTGGCGGTAGGTGTTGGCCGCTTTCAGGTCAGAGGGGATGCCCATAGACATCACGAAATCCAGTTCCGGTAGAGCATCCACCACGTGGATGCAATCCACCACATCGGCCACGGTAAAAAGACGACGATTGCCATCACGCGGGTCTAGATAGTTAGGACAGTCGGAGCCAGAGCCGAAATTGACGTATCGTCCCTCCAGCCGGACCACTGCCCGATTGCCCCCCCGTTCACTGAGGGAGATGCGCGATGGTGACTGTCTCAAGGCCCACTCCACCAGTCCCGGCGGAAAGCGAACCAGATTGCGGTCTGTGACCACCGCATCGGTTTCCCGCAGCAATGAGAGAGCCTGATCATGAAGGATGCGCACTCCAGTACGTCGTAAGATCTCCAAAGAAGCGTGATGGATGGTCTCGCACTGCTCGCGTTTAAATAAAGAAAAGTGCGGTGAGATCATCTCTCTTCCTCCTTCCCCTCCCTATATAAGCATTCACTGGGCGGGCAAAATGCCGTTCGGGTGTTGGGAACTTACCGACATCTGAGCTCTCATCAAGGCAGGATCACCGTGCGAACCCCCGCTTCGCCTCGCTCAAGGCGATCCAGAACCTGGTTGATGGCCTCGGCATCGAGAGGGATGGTTGCTGTGATCACCTGCGAGAGATCCAACAACCGATGACGGACTATCTCGAGAAGCAAAGGCAATTCCTGAGCCAGATGGTCAGCCGCTCCGAGCACATGGGCTTCCTTCATCAGTAGGTCGGCATAAGGGGCAATCTCAAAGGACCGATCGGTGATGCCTACTACCACCGCCCGCCCAAAGATGGCCAGGGACCGAACCGCCTGTCGCATCGTCAGTGGCAGGCCAATCAATTCTAAAGCCACATCCACGCCCTTCCCTCCTGTCAACCGCCGGAGTTCCTCAACCGGGTCCCCAGCCTTAGCATTAACGGGGACAGCACCAAAGCGTTCGGCCACCTCTAGTTTCTTCTCGTCCACATCCACGGCGTAGACGTCGAGAGCCCCGAAGGCTCGAGCCAGTTGGACAGCTGACATCCCCAACCCGCCGACCCCGAAGATCGCTACCCTCTCTCCTGGTTTGACCTCTGCCTTTCGTAGGGCGTGGAAGGAGGTCGCGGAGGAGCACATTAGCACCGCCCCTTCCTCAAAAGAGAGTTCGTTAAGGAGAGAGAATGCGTTGCGGGCGGGCACGCTGATGTATTCCGCGTACCCTCCGTCTCGATGTTTACCGATCATCGCTCCAGAGGTGCAAAACTGTTCGTTGCCTGTGCTGCAGTAATAGCAATCCCCACAGGTCACCAGGTAGTGGAGGCACACCCGATCGCCAGCTTTCACGTTGCTGACCTGGGAACCGACTTCCTCAACGACGCCGGCAACTTCATGTCCCAGCGTCAGCGGGAGAGAACTGACGGGGGAGACACCAGCACGGTAATGGGTGTCGGAGTGGCAGATACCAGCCGCCTTGACACGTACGAGTACATCCTGTTCCCCGATACGAGGTATAGACACTTCCCGCATTTGCAGGGGCTGCCCTGTTTTCACCAAGCGAACCGCTTTCATCGTCATTTTGCCCCTCTGGGTCATCAGTGGTGAGCCCCCAGGCTGCTTAACTCGCGCAGGTCATAGACGTCTTCGAAATTCCAGACCATCTCTACCAACTTGTCCACATGAGCTTTATCCAAGACGAACCCCGCCAGCCAGCGGAACTTCCTTTCCACCTGCTCCTCATTCCACCCCTGGAGGAACTTAATCCCACCCTCCACCACCCCAGATGCAAACTGTCGTCCATCCTTCAAGGTGATGGTCACCGCGCTTACATACGCGCCTCTCGGATCTCCCACTGAGGCCAGACTGTATAGCTCATTGAACTCCTCCGATTCGACCAGTTCCACCTTGCTTGCCAGGTCGCGAACTTGTTCGTCACCTAACCGCTCCTCCAGGATCTGCTGGGGGCCGACCTCCTCGTCGAGCAGGAGCACGGCCAAAGGCCAGGCCAGGTTGAATTGGGCCTCCTCGGTGGTGCTCGGAAGTTCCGTGCCCAGCCGAAAGGCCTCGTAGAAGGTCTCGACCTGTATGTGAGCGATCTCCTCCGCTGGGATGTTGTGTCGATGCACCAAACCGCGGGCCGCATCTAAGGCGGCGTGCGCCCAGGCACAGCAGGCATATTCTTTCCAGGCGGTACCCTTCAATATAATATATCGCTGGCCAATGTCAGCCACCCATCCCCTGTACCGTTCAAAACTGAGAAGAGAGGGGATAGCTGTAAAGCCCCGCGCCGCCAATCCGGCGGCAGTAATGCCGGTCATCGTCCCCCAGCCTATGCCGTGCTTAACCATCGTAGGATTATCGATCTCCCGCATCATCGGCAGATTAGGAGCGTGATATTCCGCGATGCCTAGGGCGTTCTCGATCTCCTCCTCGGATAGCCTCAGCAGGTTCGCTGCCACTGCTGCGCAGGCTACTGAGCCCCACGACCCACACGCCTGGTAGACCAAATGGTGGTCGTGCCAGCAGTGGGCGGTGCGATGGGCCACCTCGTAGCCGACGACCATAGCGGCCATCATCTCCGGTCCGTCAGCCCCCAGTTTCTCGGCCCGAGCCAACGCCGTGGGAAAGATCTGGGCACCAGGATGCCCCTTTGTATACCGTCCACAACTATCAATGTCGAGGCCGTTAGCGGCACATCCGTTGGCGAAGGCTGCCCCGAAGGCCGACACCCGCCGGTCATGCAACAGAATGGCCGCCTCGTCCCCCGGCCAGGTCTCGACTGCGTATTCGGTGGCGATGTGGCTGATTCGCGTGAGGGTGCCCGACAGCGTGGCCCCCAGGTCATCCAACAGGGCTAATTTTATCTGGCGCTGCACTGACGATTGTAATGCCCCCCAGTGACATTCCTGAATGAAAAGAACGACGCGCTCCAACTCATTCATCCTCTCGCCTCCTAGTCTCCCTCCCGTACCTCAGCTGCTTGTAAGATAGTCTCTATCCGTCCAGCCACCCCCTTTGGGAGTGGGGACGGCTGGTGGGTAGCTAGAATCTCACGTAACCGAGCCTGAATGCGGTCATACATCGTTGGAGATCCTGTCGTTATCCAGTTAACCCATGGCTCGCGATCCATTAACTTGGGCAACCAGATCTCCGTCCGGCAACAACGCGCGGTCTCCTCCTCAGCCATAAAATGTCCCGCCGGACCCACCTTGTCAATCAGGTCGAGCATCAAGGTGTCATCGTTGACCTCGATGCCCCGCATGACCCGCCGAGTCATGGCGATGATCTCGTCGGTCATCACCAGCATCTCCAGGGAGCCGATGTCGGCGCAGTCAAGAAAGCCGATGTCATGGACCAGCGTCGCTCCGCTCAACCCCGATAGAACCACTTGGAATGTGCTCTCGATGGCTGCCTGCAGGTCTAGGAGTTTCGCTTCAGAGGCGCCAGCTGTGCCCATAAAGGGAATCCCTAGGTAGCGAGAGATGTCAGACATGGCAGCGCTATACAGGCTCATCTCCGGCGCACCATATGCTGGCCGCCCTGTGCGTAGGTCCATCGGCTGGGGCACGCCTCCGATGCAGACCGCCATCCCCCGCCGTTTAAGTTGGATCGCCGCTAGACCACTCAGTGCCCCAGCCAAGGAGATGACCAAGGACCCGGCACCAGTGATAGGTGCGGTGGCGCCGGATGTTCCTCCCCCCAGGTAGACAATGGGAACGTCGTGCTCAGCAGCCCAAAGCACCTTGGCCAGGTCTTCGTCTGTGTGAACCAAGGGTGACTGGAAGGTAGCGAAGATGGCGAAGTTGGGCCGCTGGCGAAATGCCTTCTCCCCCCCGGCCACGACCGTGGCTATCTGGTAGATGTCGGCGACCTGCTCGGCCGAGTAGGCCCAAGGGATCAATGGCTTGCCGGTGTTGGCGATCATCTCGGCGAACTCATATACCGGGGCCAAGGTAGGGGTCACGTCGCTGATCAGCCCCAGGCCCATCACATAATCAATCTGCTCTAAAGCATCGCACACGAGGGCTGTCATCCCCGGGTCTCCCCTACGTACCTTACGACGCTCGCCGGTCTTGGGATCCACAAAATAGGTGCAAGTCGGACCGGGACCGAAGTGCACTCGGCCGGGTATAACCTGCATTCGATGCCGGCCATCCCGTCCCCAGATGGTAAAGGAGCGGGGGTTGGCAGCGATGGCATCCTGGATGATGTGCGGCGGAATGCATACCCGGACGCCGTCCACCCGGGCACCTGCCTCTGCTAGCACTTCTCGTGCTTCAGCGTTCAGTACGTTGACGCCAGTGCGATTTAAGCACTCCAGCGTCGCCTGAAAAACTTCCTCGATCTGCCGATCCGAAAGAACGCGGAACTGAGGAGTCTGACGATCATGATAATTGGTTTCCATGCCTCACCTCACAGGATAGAGATATCAGAGCCCACAAATGCGAAAGAAGTTGCTCAACAGTTGTTTTCCTTCAGGATGTTCTTCGGAGTACTCCTCTGGGTGAAACAGAGTGCCGTATACCGGTCGCGTTTCATGGCGGATAGCCTGAATCGGAGATAACTCGCTCGCTGCCAAGTGGACAAACCCGGGCGGTATAGCCTTCAATTCACAATAGTGCTCCTCGCAAAAAACAGGCCGCTCTCCTACCCCCTCGAAGAGCGGGTCGGTGCGCAGGATATTGATGGGGTAAAACCCCTTCTCCTTCAGCATGCCTGGTTGGTGGTCGGGATCGGGGTCAGCCATGCCCTCAGGTAGCCGTCCCATAGGACCACAGGGTACGTCGTGGACAAGACCGATCAGTTGCATCCCCCCACAGAAGCCAAGAACTGGCCAGTCACCTTCGCGGATGATCCGCTTCAGGTCGGTGAAGGTGGTCATATCGTATTCGTCCCAATCAGTCTCGTTGCCACTGAGCAATAGTGCCTGCACCTTCCACGCCGCTAACTTCTCGGCTGTTACACGCGTGTAGTGCTGGATCAAGCACGGCAGTCCTGAGATTTCCTCGAACCGGAATTTATGGCGCAACATCGGAGCCAGATTTGGTTCGGAGCGGATATGGTCAGCCAGAAAGCGGCTATGTTCTAGAATCACGTAGCAAAGCATCGGTCACCACCAATTCATTAATTTGAATCACGTCAGCCGCCTGCGTCTCCATATAGAACCGGGAGTCCTCCAATGCGTTAGCTCACTCATTGGCGACCAAGTTGCCAGGTTGTTTGCCCCGGTTGTCCTGAAAGATACTCCCCGAGCGTCCAAGGCACGCCTGGATAGACTGCAGATGTAACCCTTAAGCTTGTAGAGGATGACGTCGTCCAGCTCCTGAGTTGTGTCGTAGGGAATGTGGCGGGGTTGGAGATGAGCGTGGTGGCGATCCGGAAATCCGGCTTCTCGGATCGCTCACCAGTTGTAAGCGGTGCGTGACCAGCCCTTTGCCAACGTAGCACCCATCGGGAGCCCTGGCTGGAAGTGAGTGGATGCATCTGTGTAGTGTCTTTTACCACGGAGCTCTTTCCCCGTCAGGCCACTCGAATGTCGAAGAGTTGTTGCCCTTCGAGACCACTCAACGCGGCCTCCACTTCGTCCACCGCGGTGGTGTTCAACTTGACAAGTGCATCCCACATCCCCGGTTCCTTGGGGGAGGGGACACCTCCGCAGGCGAGGATACCCCACTGATGCTCTGCGATAGTAGCCACCAGTTTCAACAACTCTCCCTCGACGTCGGGCATACGGATGACTGCGCGCACGCCTCGGCGGCGAGCGGCCAATAACTCCATGGTGAGGGCGTGCAAGTCCACCTTGGTGATGATGCCAAGCACGATCTCCTCTCGCAGCACCAGCAGGCAGCCGATCTTATGCTCGATCATCAGCCGTGCCGCGTGCTCGATGGTCGCGTCCGGTTCGACGGTGATCACATCCTTCACCATTACATCGCCCACCGTCAGTTGGGAGAAGGCGCGGTTAATCTCCCATAAATTAAGTCGCAACATCGCCGGAGGCTGGGCCTCCACCAGGGTTTGTTGGGTTACCAGCCCCAGCAGCCTCTTCCCCTCCCCAATAACCGGTAGATGTCGGATCTTGTTTTCTTCCATGTACTGCTTGGCCTCAGTAATCGGCATCGTCGGTTCAACCATAAGGGGATGCCTAGTCATAAAGTCTCTGACAAACACCTTCTACTCCTTCATTCAACGATAGTCACCACCGGCTCGACTTTACGCAGCTCCTCCAGTGGGATATAGCAGTAGATATAATGACCATCCCCAGCGTCCCGCTGGGGTGGCTCCTCTGTCTCGCAAATCTTGCCTATCTTGCGCGGGCAGCGGGTGTGGAACCGGCACCCGGAGGGCGGCTTGAGGGCGCTGGGCACTGTACCGCTCAGCCGGATGCGCTTTTGCTCCGCTCGGGGATCGGGGATGGGGACCGCCGAGAGGAGGGCCTCTGTGTAAGGGTGATACGGGGGGGCGTAAATCGACTCGGCGGACCCCACCTCGCAGAGTTTCCCAAGGTACATCACCGCTACGTAGTCGGAGAAGAAACGAACCACACTGAGGTCGTGGGCAATGAACAGCATGGTCGTGCCGAACTCACGTTGGATTTCCAACAGCAGGTTAAGCACCGCTGCTTGCACCGATACGTCCAGGGACGATACCGGCTCGTCGCACACCACTAGGTCTGGCCGGGCAGCGAAGGCCCGGGCGATGCCTACCCGTTGCTTCTCTCCGCCGCTTAGCTGGCGGGGCAATCGGTCGTAGTAGTTCTCATCCAACTTAACAGCATTCAACAGCCGGATCGTTTCTTCCCTCACCTGGTGGCGTGGCACCGTCTTGAAGCGAACGAGCGGACGGGCAATCTGCCGTCCCACACTGAAGGAGGGGTTCAGAGTGGAATCGGGATTCTGGAAGATCATCTGGAGCTCTTTTATCAGGTTCATATCGCGATCGGATACCGGGACAGAGATGTCAAAGCTCAGAAACTCGATCTCGCCATCAGTCAAAGGTTCTAAGCCGACGATGGTTTTGGCTAGGGTACTCTTGCCACATCCCGATTCACCAACAACCCCCAGTGTCCGCCCCTTCGGTATCTCCAAGCTGATGTCATCTACCGCCTTAACGTACTGTTTCTGCCCCAGGCCTACCAGGCTGATCAAGGTCCTTTGCTCTTGCAGGTAATACTTCTTTAGGCGTTCAACTTGCAGGATTGGTTCCTCGGCGCAGGGAGCGGTAGCGGCCAGAACAGAGATCAGCTCCTCCGGCGGTTCCCATTCTGTGCCGATGGTCTCCTCGGCAAAGTAGCAACGGGCGAAATGACCGTCGTCCACCTGGCGCAGTTCGGGTCGCTTATGCCGGCACTCCTCGCGGGCGAGGTCACAGCGGGGCTCGAAGAGACAACCCGGCGGCAAGTTCCTCGGTGAAGGGACCCGTCCTCGGATGGGGTATAGATAGCTGGATTGTTTGCTCAGGCCTAATTTAGGCACGCACCGCATCAGCCCCTGAGTGTAGGGGTGCATCGGCTTCAGGAAGATGTCATCCACCGGAGCCCGCTCCACTATCTCCCCTGCATACATCACCCCCACCTTATCGGAGACGCGGGCGATAACCCCCAGGTTGTGGGTGATGTACATTATAGCCGTGTCGAACTCCCGCCGCAGTCCGTCAATCAGGTCGAGTACAGCCGCCTCCACAGTCACGTCCAGGGCAGTTGTCGGTTCGTCCATAATCAGCAGCGCCGGATTGTTGAGCAACGCCATGGCGACGACCACCCGCTGTTGCTGTCCGCCGGAAAGCTGATGGGGGTAACGCATCATCATCGTTTCCGGGTCGGGCATGTTGACCTGGTTCAGCATGTCGATGCACTTTTCATAAGCATCGTCTTTGCTCAGGCTCCGGTGGACGATCAGTACTTCGCTCAACTGGTCGCCGATGCGCAAGCTTGGGTTGAGAGCGGACATAGGATCCTGATATACCATGGCGATCTGGTCGCCGCGCAGACTGCGGAGTTCCTCCTCGGTCCGGCCCCGTAGCTCCCGCCCTTGGAAGAGTATGCTGCCATCAAGGATCTTGCCATTACGCCCCAGGAAGTTAACCAGGCCGAAGGCCACTGTGCTCTTACCGCAGCCTGATTCGCCGACGAGGCCAAAGGTCTCGCCTCGGTTAACCTCAAAGGAGACGTTACGCACCGCTGGCACCTCGCCCTTACGGATTTCATACGATATGGCGAGGTTTTCAACTTTGAGAATCGGCGTCTTTGTACGGTAATCTTCCATACTCTACTCCCCGTCCGTCAGCGAAGTACCCTTCAACAACAAGGATGCTTCACTGACAACGATACCCTCAACTCAATAAAGCGGGCAATTTGGGCGAAGCCTGTTAGCCCGCGTTATGCAGTGTTTGACCACATCGTGAGAGTCATTCGTGTTGAATCTCAGTCCGGAAATCTGCTACCACCTGCGTCAACTCTCCCAAATGCTCTCTATCGTGGTCAAGCATTCCCTGCAATACGTCTAACACGGTAATCGTACCGAAGCTATCGTGGGTACCGGTGAGCGTAATTTTTGCTTTGGGTAGAGAACGGACAAAGTGCATTACCTTCCGTCGGGTGACAGCCCACTCACTCAGGGAGTTGCGCAATTCGTGCTGGCTGAAATCCCGGCCGGTATTAAAATACGACTCGTAGTTCGGATTCTCGTCCGCTGCAATCCGGGTGATCCTATCCCAATAGGCTTCCTTTTCAACTGTAGCAAGATGAGCTGCATGATAGCGAAATGACCACGTATCCGGCGAGGGCTGCCAATCTTGATTGTCAGCAACGGAATTCAACAAAGCAGTCAACTGTCTCTGGCTGGTTTTGAGTTTACTGATCAGTTGTTCACGTGTAACTTCAGACACCTTGAATTCTCTCCGTTCGATAGTCAACGCACAGATGCGATTCTATAACATACAACGGAGAATCAGTGAACATCAGGGCCATTCGCTCATTCGCGGTCACTTATAGCGCGTCATCTCTTCACGCAGACCATCGGCGAAGAGGTTAAGCCCCACCACCAGAGAGGAGATGGCCAGTGAAGGCCACAGGACAGACCATGGATTGAGCCAGATAAATTTGCGTCCTCGGGCGACCATGCTCCCCCAATCCGGTGTCGGCGGGGGCAGCCCTAGACCCAGGAAGCCCAGGGTACCGATGGCGAAGACGGCGTAACCTACGCGCAGCATGGCATCTACCATGATCGGTCCCCAGGCATTGGGTAAAATCTCTATAAACATGATGTAGAAAGGGTTCTCACCTCGCAATTCTGCTGCGGCAATATATTCACGGGTGCGGATGTCCAGGGTCAAACTACGCACCAACCGTGCGATCCCCGGAGCTCCCGCAATGGTAATCGCGATGACCACATTGATAGCAGAGGGTCCCACCGCAAAGATGATGATGAGGTAAAGAAGGATGGTGGGGAAGGCCATCATGGCATCGAGGATGCGCATTAAGACCTCGTCCAACAGTCCACCGAAATAGCCGGCAGACAACCCCAGAGTAGTCCCCACAGCCAGGGCGCATAGCACGGACAGTGGGGCCAGGACCAGGATAAGGCGGGCGCCGTGGAGCAGACGAGACAGGAGATCGCGCCCCAGATCGTCGGTCCCCAGCGGATGCTTCGCCGAAGGCCCCTCATTTGGCGCAGTATAGTCTTGCTCCAACGGATCGTAAGGTGAGATGATGGGGGCAAAGACAGCGACGAAGACCCACAAGAGGACGATGGCTAGCCCGATGAGGGCCACTTTGGAAGCCAAAAGGGGATCTAAGGTCTCCCGCAGACGTTGCCACCCAGATGGACGCGTCACTATCTCAACAGCTTCGGCTTGTTCACCATCTGCCGCCATCATCTCATCCTTTTCTTACCTTAGCTTCTGCTCCAGATAGCCAGCTCAAGCGTATCGAATGCGAGGGTTCAGGAAAGTATAAATAATATCCGCTACCAACTGAGTCCCCACCGCCAGAAAAACCATCACCATCGCCCCCGCCTCAATCGCAGAGAGATCCTTATACATCGCCGCATCATACAGATACTTTCCCAGACCCGGGAAGCCGAAGATCGCTTCCACAACCACGATGCCCCCCATCAGCCAGTTGACATGGAGCATGATGACCGTGATGGGGGCTATCAGGGCATTGCGGATAGCGTGCTTAAAGACGATGCGTCGGTAAGGCAATCCCTTAAGGAAGCCCGTGCGTATGTAGGGCTCTTTCATCACTTCCACCATACTGGCTCGCGTGATGCGCAGCACGTAGCCCAGCTCGATCAGCATGAGCGTCAACACCGGCAGGACCAGCATTTTGGGGTTTTCGAGAATCGCTCTCTCGCTCACGAATACGGTCGCGCCGGGCACCAGTTTCAACCAAGAGGCGAAGATCAGGATCAAGAAGATGCCTGTCGCGAACTCCGGAGTTGCTGTGGTCATCAGGCCGCCGACCGAAAGGATACGGTCGATCGCCTTCCCCTCATTAAGGCCCGCGATCAACCCCAGCAGGAGGGCCAGGGGCATGACAATCACAAAGGCGATCCCTGCCAGAATCACCGAGTTCTGGAGCCGCCGTAGGAGAGTATCAGCGACAGCGCGGCCGGTCCGGATCGATTCGCCCGGGTCACCGCGCAGCATCCCCTTCTGCAAGGGGATATACTTCCTGGCGCCACCTGTCTTCTCCACCCACCAACCCGCTGCCTTGGCACGCATCCAGTAGGTCTCACCAGAGCCTTTCTCCCACATGACGGCGTGGTTGTCTACATCTACCCCCCAGAACCTGCTGACGCCCTCTTCGTCCGTTTGCCACCTATCATTGTCGATGGATGCCTCAACGGTACCGTCCGGCTGCAGGTGCACGGCGATCAGATCCTCCCCCTCTAGTTTCCATCGGACCATAGTGCCATCTTCGTCCACTGCCCACCATTCGTAGAACTCAGTCCCCGGCTTCTGGATCCGCCTCAGTGGCATGTCGACTAAGCGCTCTGCTCGCCAATCGCTGCCTGCCAGCCAACTGATGTATCGAATGTGTAGCGGCTGATTCAGGCCCAACCGTTCCCGAAAGGACTCCTCCTGCTCCGGCGTGGCAAACGCCCCGAGGATATTCCGAGCCACATTGCCCGGCGCGATTTCAGCAACGACGAAGATGACGATGGAGACGATGAACATCGTCAGGAGCATAGTCAACAGGCGTCGAACGATAAACTTGACCATACCAAATGGCTCTCCAATAGAGAAGTGGGGAAGGCCATAGCATCGGCCGAAGGCTGATGCTTCGAGATCTCATCACTCGGGGAAGCCATGGCCTACCCCATCTTCTAGGACCGCGGACAGATCTACCTGGCGGCTAGGGAAAACCCCCTTGGCCGGCCAGAGGACCTAAACCTCCTTGAGCCAGATCTCGTTGAGGAGATCGTACTGGGTTGGGTGTCCCTTGAAGTTCTGTACCTTCTTGTGGGCGATGGACCCAATATATTGCCAGTAGGGGATGCCCACGGAGCCGCGCTCGTACTGGATATCTTCGAGCTTGCACATGATCTGCCGGCGCGCCTCCACATCGAGGGTACCCTCGGCTTCCGTGAGTAGTGCTGAGAACTCCTCGTCCACCCAGCGGGTCTCGTTCCAGGGCACGGGGTTGCCTTCTTCGTCGGCGGTGTAGGCCAGTCTCAGAACCATCGTGCCCAGCGGACGGTGCGTCCAGGGCGTGATGCCAAGATCAGCCTCGGTCCAAATGTCCCAGTAGGCGGAGGTGGGCATAGTGTTGATCTCAATGTTAAGGCCGGCTGGAACGGCATCCTGCTTGAGTATCTCCGCGTAGGAGACGACATCTGTCCAGTCGGAGCATACGGATATTTCGACTGTGAGCCCGTCTGGGTAGCCTGCCTCCTCCAAGAGAGCCTTAGCCTTTTCCGGATCGTACGGCGGGATCGGTTTCTCACAGTAGGCTGGATGGATCGGCGCCACGTGGAAGTCCCCCCCTGGGAGTCCCTCACCAAAGTAGGCCAGGTTCAGTATCTTCTGGTGGTCCTGACACAACTTCAGCGCCATCCGTACCCGTTCGTCGGTCCAGGGTTCCTTATCCACTCGCATGCGTAAGACCCGGGTCTGGCCCGTGGGTGTGCCGATGATATTTGCGTTGGGATCGTCCTTCAGAGCTAGGGAGACGGGGGCTTCGGGCTCGCTGATGATATCCACCTCCCCGCCCTGGAAAGCCGCTATCCAGGCCGATACCTCCCCACCTAGGTCGACATATATGATCTCGTCAAGGTAGGGCAGCGGTTTGCCGTCGGTGCCCATCTGCCAGTAGTCCGTGCGGGCCTTGAGCATCACGCGCTCACCCTCATAGTACTCCTCCAACGTGTACGGGCCGGTGCCGACCGGAGACTTGATGAAGTCACCCTCGAAGGTGCGGTGATTCATGATCTGCGCTGGATAGTGAAACAGGTGCTCCGGTACAGCTATCTGCGCCGAGTCCAGGTACAGCTTGACTGTGTAGTCATTTACCTTCTCGATGTTGTCGGGGCTGAGATAAGACATCAGTCCCAGGATGGATGACCCCACCTCCGGGTCTAGCCAATCCTTCATGGTAAAGACGACATCGTCCGCTACAAAATCATCACCGTTGTTCCACTTGATCCCCTGGCGAAGGTAGAGAGCCCAGGTCTTGAGATCCTCACTAGCCTCCCACTTTTCCAACAGGTAGGGGTGAGTAAGGTTGTTCTCATCGGTCAACGTCAGGTACTCGGCTACATGGCGCATGGGGTTGGAATTGGCTACCCAAGAGAAGCGGGCAGGGTGATCAACGCTCCCCACAGTGCCACGTACGCGCACTGTGCCACCGCGCTGGGGGCCCCCCAACGGCGTTGGTGTGGGCGGTACTTGGGTAGGCGGTACTTGGGTGGGCGTGGCTCCGGCAGGTAGTTCCGTTGGGGTTGGGGTCGGTGCGCAGGAGGCGAGGAACGCCTGGATGCCACCCATAGACAAGCCCAAAAGGGTTGCGGTTCGGATGAACTCCCGCCGGGTCATTTTCCCCTTCTCGTACTGATCTTTCAATTCGGGAATCGCCTTATGCATCTTACTATCTCCTCTCTAGTTACCGATAGTCAACGGTATGAAATAAGTAATAACGCACCTCCTCTCAGTTAGTGCAAAAAGCTCCCGCAACTCTGCGGGTCGCATCTGATCGTAGTTCCTTTACCCGAGCAGATGGCGGGCAACTTCAACAGCGCTGGCTGCGTCGCTGGCATAGGCATCCGCCCCGATCTCCTCGGCGAAGGCTGCCGTCACCGGAGCGCCTCCCACCATCACTTTTACTGTGGAACGTAGCTCCCCCGCCTCCTCCAACGCATCGATAGTCTCTTTCATCCCGGGCATCGTTGTCGTCAGTAACGCTGACATCCCAACAAAGTGAGGCTGATGCTCCCGCACCGCCTCTACAAAGGTCTCTGGCGCCACGTCCGTCCCAAGGTCCATCACCTCAAACCCGGCCCCTTCCAGCATCATCTTGACCAGGTTCTTGCCGATATCGTGCAGGTCCCCTTTTACCGTTCCGATCACGTATTTCCCCATCATCTCAACCCCGGTCTCCGCCAGCAGCGGCCGCAGCACATTCATGCCTGCGTGCATGGCCTGTGCCGCCACCAGCACCTCCGGGATAAATAGCTCATCAGCCCTGAAATCCCTCCCCACTTGGTCCATTCCTGCGACGAGCCCCCCAGATAGGATCTCTTTGGGGATCATTCCCTGGTCGAGCGCCTGCTGTACCATCCCAGCGACGGTCTCTTTCTCCCCCTGGTACAGTTTCTGCGCCATCTCTTGCAAAAGGTCCGGCATGTCTGTTTGTCCTCCTCTGTTAGTCTTATGTTCAAGCCGGGAGCAGAAACCACTCCCGTTCAGCAATTATCCAGGAATTATTACTTCACCGGGTAGAGCCTTTTCACCAGACATGGAAAACTTTTTATTTTGGAACTTTTAAATGCCAAGAGGATCCATTTTCCTGAATAGCGCGCTCAAAAATGGTCGCGTGGGTTTCGCTAATCTCATTTAGCATTATCTGACGAGCTGCAGTGGCATCACCCTTACGCAGGGCTCCGATGATAAGCGCGTGTCTGGGCTCCAGTGTCGTGCCAACCCGGCACATGACCATAAAACGAACCAATTTATCGTGCAAGCGACCCAACGTCTCAGCTAATTCTTGATTGCCAGATGATTGAGCGACCAAGTAGTGGAAGTGACGGTTCTCATCCATGTATCTATCGTAAGACTCATCATCTTCACCAGTGTATCCAGCATGGACATGTTCAAGTTGCTCAAGCTGCTCCTCAGTGATCTTCTCCGCGGCTAGTTCTACAGAGGCCACTTCAAGAATTTCACGTAGTTTGAGCATATCGTCCAATTGCTTTAGGGTGACGCGAGTGACAAAGTAACCTGAGCGGGGCTTGATAGTTACTAACCCTTCCTGGCTGATCATCTGGAGAGCATCGCGCACTGGTGTAACACTAGTGCCGTAGCCTTTGGCAAGAACATCCAACTCTAGCCTCTCACCTGGCTTACGACGACCGGCAATTATTGAGCGGCGCAGCTCCTTGTAAATCATTTTCTTTGAGGTACTGCTTGACTTTGAGCGAGGCATCAGTCGATCTTCGATCACGGTACGAAAACGTAGTAGAAATCCCTAGAAAATATTTCAATGTATTATTATATATCAGAAATATAAAATAATACATCAGCTACCGCGCATAATACATCATCTAATTACCTAACACCTGATCAAGGTTGATCAAGTGACAGCGCTGACATAAACAGTGACCATGCTTGAAGCCTGAACGATTTGGTCCGATAATACATATGAGAAGTGAGTTATTGCCTTCTAAATTGATTGGGACGAAGCTAATGATGGAAGTATATGTTTTCGTCTATAATTGTGGAGCGAGATTATTTCAACGAGGAGACGAGTATGCCTGTCCGCATTGGATCAACTGAACTGATTATTATTCTGATGATCATCATCTTGCTATTCGGTGTTGGGCGTATCAGCAAAATTGCCGGTGAGCTGGGGAGTGGGATCCGGGCATTCCGTGAAGGTATGACTGGTGACGAGGAGAAGGAGGCGGGAACCGAGGACAAATTGGCTTCATCGGAAAGCTGATGTTCCAGTCTCAAATCGACGAGGATCGACCTAAATAGTTTCTGTAAACGATATCTTTCCACTACACCGGCAATGTAGTGTGTATGAATATGAAGATTGGGAGTCACTGAGCGCATTTCTGAGGTGTGATTACGATTTTTTCTATACACGTCCATCTTGATATTGAGGTCGGGTAGGAGAATCCTTTCCCCGATCACAAGAAAATGAATATTTGTGATGCCGCGTCTGCTTGTGTTTCGAAGATCTGAGGTCTGACGTCCCGGGAATTTGCGATCTTAGCTCGATTCTACTATCAAGGGTTCGTCGAACTTGAAGACCTGTGATGGCCGAAATTAGACATCCGTTCTAGAAAATGTGCTTGAACATACAGCAGCTGGATGCTTTAAAAATTTTCATTTAGGGAACCTTCTTTCCTCCTGTAGATGAACAGCTCCAGAACTGATGAGGGAATCTCAGGAGTCCCCTAGCTTTACCCAGAGGGAGTAGTCAGGGTACTAGATTAGCCACAATTTTCCTATGGATATCTTTGGTATTGGCCCCCTTGAACTCATCTTCATTCTTCTGATCGCCATGGTTGTGGTTGGGCCCCGCAACCTGGGGAAAACAGGTAGAAGGATCGGCCGTTTCCTCAACCGTCTCTACCGTTCAGAGAACTGGAAAATGTTTAACGAAGCAGCTAGAAACCTGCGTAATCTTCCCAGCCGCCTCGCACAGGAAGCCGCTTTGGACGAATTGGACGCCGTGCGAAAATCCATCAAGGATACTGGCAAGGATTTCACTCGGGAGGTCCGAGACCTGGATGCGGGATTGCGCGCCTGGAAAGCCCCCTCTCCGGATACCGTTGACGTCAAACAGGATGCCCAAGATAAAGATACGGGAACCGATGCGGGTGACGGCTAAATGATCCGTGCATTTTTTCGCAAGCTGTGGCATCTCATCACCACCCCTTTTCGGTGGATCGCAAGACCATTCCTTAAACTGCGGGACTTCCTCAACTATGAGCCTGAAGACACGCCAATTGCAGATGTCTTCAGTCGGACGATTGAAGAACCATCGATCCTGATCGACCACCTGGAGGCGCTGCGCGGTCATCTGCTGCGCTCGATCGCCGTACTCATCCTCGCGGTTCTGGCGAGCACGCTCTTTGCCAAGCGGGCACTGGAATGGCTCGCGGGACCAATTGGCGGCCTCGATCAACTGCAAGCGATTGAGGTCACCGAATCAATCGGCGTCTTCATGCGGGTTTCATTACTAACCGGCTTTGTAATCTCATTGCCCTACATCGGGATTGAGATCTTCGCATTCTTGAATTCAGGATTGCGCCGACGCGAGAGAATCCTCCTGCTGACCGCAATCCCAGCAGCAACGATCCTTTTCCTGCTCGGCATAGCTTTCACTTATTTCATCCTGCTCACACCAGCCATCGATTTCCTCCTCCATTTCATGGA
>RCNF010000404.1_pt1 | contig 21716 bp, 12 predicted proteins | sample 2041311 | NCBI WGS metagenome assembly RCNF01 (sample SAMN09708228, study PRJNA481090) | Marine sediment metagenome, whole genome shotgun sequencing project. | biome: marine sediment; feature: ocean; material: sediment; isolation source: Sewage treatment plant 2 marine sediment (STP2) ... | reverse complement strand
GCGGAAAGACCGGTGATGAAAGCGGATGCCATGAAGTTGGCGAAGCTCGCCATCCCGACCGCGGCCAGGGCCGCCGCCCCGAGGACCCCCACCATCGCCGTGTCCACCAGGTTGAGCACGTTCTGTGAAACCATCCCGCCGATGATCGGCAGGGCAAGGGAAAAGATTCGCGCGCGACGCGTTTCTGTGACCATGAAACTCCGGTTATGGAGCCTAGCAGGAAATCTCAATCTCCACCCACGGTCGGTTGTTTGCGCCGAAGTGGATGGCGATCATCCGCTCGGGTCTGTCGTGACCATCTGAAAAACCTCGTCGGAAATCACCGCGGTCTGTGGCATCATGACCGACAGGACTATGGACCGGGAGGTCGAGAATGACTTGGAAGACGCTGAGGGTTGCGCTGTCGATCATATTCGCTGCTCTGGTGGTGGCTCCCTCGCAGGCTGCGGATGCTCCCCAGGCCGGAGCGGAGCGGGTTCGCGACCGTGCCATTTCGAAATCCGTGGCATGGCGACCGAAGACTGCGGAGTCCATCCTCAAGAAAAACCTGAAGTTCGAAAATTCCCAGCCGTGGTTGACCGCAGAGGCGCTCTTGATGGCAACCTTCGGCATCGGGCAGGACGAGGCGACGGTCAAGAAGGGCCTCGCGATTCTCGACAAACAGTCCAAGAAGGACCCGGGTGATCCCGTGTCGGAGTTCTACCGTGGAGAGGTGCTCAAGTGGGTGGGTGAATCCGACAAGGCCAGAGCCGCCTGGCAGAATGCCCTCAACCGAGCCAAAGCACAGGTGGCGAAAAACTCCAGGGACGCGCGAGCCCAATTTTATCTCGGCGCCTCCAAAGTCCGCCAAAAAAATGCCGTTGAAGCGCGAAAGGCGCTGAAGAAGGCTGCAAAGTACGGCTTTGACAAACCCATGGTCGATTTCCAGATCGGGCTCACCTTTCTCATCCAGAAGAACTGGGAAGCAGCCAAGAAGAGCTTTGACTCCGTCCACGAATTGGACCCGAGATACGCACATCTCTATTTCTATCGTGGGCTTGCCTGGGACAAACTCGGCCGGAAGGACAACTTCCTCATCGATCTCGATCAGTTCGTCAAGCTGGCGCCGAACTCACCGGAAGCCAAGACCGCCAAAGCCCTTCTCGCGACGAGAAAATAGGGCGTAACTCCGCCGGCCGACCATCTAGAACGGCCTCCCGATCCCGACGTAGAACTTTGGTTTGGTTGAGCTGATCCCGGTGTTGACTACCGGCCAGGCGATATCGGCCCACAGGGGTCCCACCGGAGTCGCCCAACGCACACCGATTCCGACCCCCACCGACATGTGGATGTTGGCGTGGCCCCAGCTCTCCCACACCTGACCGACATCGGCGAAGACCGCGGCCCTGAAGGTCCCCCACACGGGAATCCGCAGCTCCTCGTTGAGAATGAAGAGCGCCCCGCCGCCGACCGGGCTGTCCAGAATGGTCGGCCCGACCGTGTTCCGGTCGAAACCACGGACCGAACCCTGACCCCCGGCGAAGAACTTCGCTAGCCGATCGAGATTGGTTCCGTGCAGCGGTTCCACCACCCCGATCCGCAGGCTCTGCATCCAGGTGCTGGATCCGAAGACCCCCAAGGCCACGGATCCGTTGCCGAGGCCCGTCCAGTAGTCGAGATCCGAGCCGATGAGGTTGTTGCTGTAGCCGAGATCGAGGAGTAGTCCATGACCCGATTTCGGGTCGAAGGGGTAGTCGAATCGATCGCGCACGTAGCGCGCACCGATGAGACCGACCCGGGTGGTGTTGTCGATGGGAACGAAAAAGTCCGGATCGGGTACCTTTTCGTAGACATGGGTCGTCGTGAAACGATAGTAGGCGGTGACCTGCTGCCCGCTGTCGCCGTAGGCGTAGCCCGCGGATCCCTTTCGCCCGCTCCCGACACGACGGGTCGCATCGATGCTCCATGAGGCTTCGTCCTGAGCCAGGAGATCAGGGCTCTCCGGCGCGTCCCCGCTCGAGTAGCCGATGGTGGAGATGAACGACAGCTTCTTGCCGGGCAGGGGTGGGAGTGACGCGACGATGAAACCGAGCCACTCGGTCTGGTCCCAGCGGCCGCGGAGATTGAGGCCGAAACCGCGCCCGATGAGATTGTCGTCGCGCAGGCCGAATCGCGCCTGGGCGCCGCGTTCCGAGCTCCAGCCGCCACCGACCTCGGTGGTCCAGCGCGGTTTTTCGATGACATCGATCTCAACGTTGGCGCCGGTGCTGCCCTGCGGTACGGTTCGCACGTCGACTCTTTCGATGGGAGCGAAATTCGCAATCCGAGCCGCGGTCGCATCGAGATCAGAGTTGCGCAGAATCTCACCCTCTTCGATGGAGACACCCGAAACAATCGCGCGCGGGCTGGTGTGCTTCAGCCCGTTGACAACGACGCCCTCGAGGATCCGCTGAATCCCGGGCTCAATCAAGATCGACACCACCCATCCGCCATCGGGGATCTCCTCCGCCGAACCCCGAACAACCGCATCCGAGTACCCGGCGGCGTCGTAACCGGCCCGCACCTGGCTCGCGGCGAGATCGACGCTCAGGCGATCGAGGGGACTTCCGATCCTGAGCGGGAAGTCCTCGGCGGCGGTGAGACCGAGAGGATCGGACCCGCTGACGATCAACTCTCCGACCACTGCCCGGGGGCCAAGCTCCACCACCGCCCGGACCTCCGCCCGTTCGGCGCTGGTGGCCACGGTCTCCACCGACTCGACGCGCGCCTCGCGATAACCTTGATCGGCGAGGACCCGCTCGATCATCCTGATCGCCCGCTCTTCATCCTCGGACAGGATGGCCAGCTCGTTCGCTTTGCCGAGACGATTCACGACCGCCTCGGAAACCGACTCCGGCACCCCTTCCAGGAACGGACCGCTGAGTTCAGTCAGACCCTTAGGCGAGATCTCGGCCACCACCTCCTCGCCACGCCGTTCGATGACGATCGAGGCATCGGGGTAGCCCTCGACATCGAAGTGACGTTCGAGGAGGATCTGCATGTTCCGAAAGCCGAATGACTCGAGCGGCGGGTGTCGATAGAGCGCCGTTACCTCGTCCCGGATGCGCCGTGGAGGCTCATCACCCTCGAAGACAATCTCCTGCCGTTCGCCCGGTTCGCACTCAAAGTTCAGGGTCCAGGCGTTGTTGGACTCCACCGACTCGGCATGGACCCGAGCCTCCTGGTATCCCGCCGCCGCGAGCGTTCGTTCCATGCGAACGCGCGCGACAAACTCGAGGAATGGGTCGAACGGTTGCCCCCGTCTGAAGCCCGTGGATTTCCTGAGTTTTCGCTTGCTCAGCGGCCACTCCCCGTTGAGCCTCAACTTGCGGATGGTCGGCCGGTCGGCATAGAGCGACGAGCCACCAAACTGGAACCGATGGATGACGTTCCCGCCGACCTCGCTGGTTAGCGTCTTTTCATAGCCTTGAAACGCCAGCCCCTTGAGACCCGGCAGATTCCAGAACTGGAGCATGGAGGTCCGATCCTGGACGTCGGTGGTGTTGGTGGCGAAGAAAAGCGCCACGTTGTGGCTCACCCTCTGGCCGAACAGGAAGTTGTCGGCCGAGTCCTTTTCGGTCTCCACCGAGATCTCGGCGGGTTGCAGGGTCTCGTTTTCGAAGCCGAGGGCCCCCGCAATCCCGCCGACCAGTGCTTCGGTCGCCATGGTCGTGGTGTTGAGCCCGCCCTCGGAGCCCCCGAAAACCGCGATGTCGGATTCCGGCACGATCTCGATGATCGGATCCACTTCCGGGTCCCCGGTGAAAACCAAATTTCCTCGTCGCACCGTCACCTTCTGGCCGGCGAGGGCGAAACGCCCGCCCGGCGCGATGGTGATCTCCCCCTTGATTCTCGGTTGCGCCGCGGTGCCGGTGACACGGAGGACGTCCCAGCGGGCATCAAACCTGCCGAGGTTGTTCTCGACCCTGACGACACCGCGTCCGCGCACATCGAGATCGAGGAAGACATCGTTCAAAGGATCATCAATGGTCGGTTCGAGGGAGCTGGATCCGAAAAGGGCGCCGCCGAGGCTGACGTTCTGATCCCACAGACCGGCCACCAGGTTGAGTTCGCCGGCCACGGTCGCGATCCGGCCGGGCTCGGGTTCGACGGCGACCGCCCCCGTCCATTGGCTGAGGATGCCGCCGACAAAGACGACCACATGTTCGAACTCGGCGACGACGCCCTGGCGTGAAACGGGGTCCCAGCCGCCGCCGATTTCCATGGTTCCCTGGTTGACCCTCGCCCGCCCGTCGTTGATCCACAACGCTCCATCAACCCATTCCGCCGAGAGCACCAGATCGCGGATCCGAAGCGGGGGATCCCGAAAAACGAGGGCGCCTCCGGGGTGGTTGACCCAGAGTGAAACCTCCGGGCGCCGTAGGTTGCCTCCCATGGTCGCCGAGAGGCTGATGGGTTCGTGAATCTGAACCGGGTATGGAATGTTTCGAGCAAACCGTGGGGCCAGAAGCGCGTCGATGGATCCATCCATTTCGCCGGTGACGAGATTCACTCCCCCTTCAGCGTTGATCACCGTCTGAGGACCTCTGAGCGACACGGGTTCGATTTCGATCCTGTCTCCCGACGCACGCACCGTGAGCGGTTCCTCTGCCGTGAATTCGCCCCCGAGATGTTGCAGCCGGAGATCCCCAAACTCGGCAAGCACTCGAGTGTCGCCGGGTCGATCCGGGTGCCAGCTCGCCTCGAGCTCGAGATTCGCGGTCGCGTTGATCGGCGGTCGCTCGAGGCCGAGGAGATCGACGATCGTATTCGAGTTCAATCCATGACCGCGAGCCGAAATCCGTAGCGCCTCTTCGGGGGCCTCGGGCCACAGCCATTCCGGACGAGGAATCAGTCCGGCGGACACTTCGCCCTGCGCCCACAACGCGCCGGTGTCGGTGGTGACCTCATCGGTAATGAACGTCAGGACACCCTCATCAAAGGCACCGGCCACTCTGAATCTCGGAATGGGCGAAGCACCCTCTTCGGGTCGCCATTCGAGTTCCACCCGCCCTGTCGGATGGGCGATGGTCCCGTCGAGTTCCATTTCACCCGATGCCATACCCCGACCGATCTTGGAGAGCTCTGCGGGAGCCGACCCTGGGTCGATGTCGCGCCACTCGGCATTGACCGAGATTTTGGAATCGAGACCGTCAAAAACCGCCGCCCCTGATCCGACGATCGAGCCACCAAGTGCGGAGACGGAGACCTTGGCAACCTCGAGCACGTCCGGATCGAGGTTGAAGACCATGGCGAAATCCTGGCTTCTCCACTCCCCCATCCCGACATCGGATCCGTCGATATTGCCATCGACCGACCACCGGCCCTCGGCGAGGACGAAGTTTCCGGCGCCCGTCAGGTGGCCGGTCAGATCGCCGGAAGAATCGGGCAGCATCCCTCGGAGCGCAGCAAAGCGTTGGAGATTGTCGAGTTCGAGGCTCCACGCCCCTCCAACCCGGCGGCTGTCGATTTCAGCCGTGCCCTCCGCGGTGATCTCGATCCCGGCGGCTGTGAGATGTGTCGTGAACACCACCGATCCCGGATCTCCCTCGAGATGAGCCCGGATCGCTTCCAACTCAGTTTTCAAAATGGCAGGCGATGTCCACTCGAGTTCGGCGTCGTACCGGGGTCGATCGAGGGATCCCGAGGCGGTGATCTTCGCCACCAATGGCCCGCCATCCAAGGCCGGGACCTCAAGATCCGGGATCCAATCATTGATCAGACCTTCCAAGGTCTTTCCGCCATCGACCTGAAGATCCAATCGGGCCTCGATGGCGCCGCCGTCGTAGATTGCCCCCACTCCGGTGAGAGAAGCCCCGGGCAGATCCGCACGAGCCTCGCTGATGGTCCACGAGTCACTTGCTCCAGCGGCCTCGAGTTTGACGGTTCCCCTCGTCGAGACCATCTCGAGATCGACCCGACCCGAAAGGGCATCCAGGGCAAATGGGTAAGAAACAGTGCCTTCGATCTCACCCGTGAGCGATACCGGGCCGTCGAGCACGACTGCCACCTGCGGGGCGACAAAAGCGAGCACCCGTTCCACCGGAGCATCCGCCAGGTCCGCGCGAACGTTCGCGACCCCGAAATCACCAACCGATACCGAGGCCGAACCCCAGGGGCCGCCGGCCGCACGGATCGATGGAATGCCGTGGTTCAGACCGAGATCGAGTTCATCGATCGCATAGCCCGCGATCATGAGGCGATCCCCACGATGGACCGCGGACGCCTCGATCTCTCCGTCTTCCGAATAGCTGACGCGCCCCTCGAGATCGAGGACTCCGGTGGGATCGAACCCTGTGACCATGTTCGGGTCCCACCACGACAGCGATCGACCGACGTCGGCACGAACGGTGAAACTGCCGGCTCCCGAGCCGCCGTCGTCGAGTTTGAATCCACCCTGCGCGACAAGTGCGAGATCGCCCTCCCCGAGAGTGAACTCTTCCACGGTCACACCCTCGGCCGACCCGTGAGCCCGCAGAACGACCGGGCCGAGATCGAGGCTCCGGTCCGAACGATTGAGCTGCAACCCATCGGCGGTGAGGGTCAGTGCGGCGCTCCCGTCGATGAGCGTGACTTCGGTTCTCAGACCATCGATCCGGCCGAGGATGTCGAGCACCCGTGCTGCGCCCCGGCCACCGGTCATCTGAAGCCGGCCGATTTCGAGCACCCGCCATGGATCGACTGGGGTTTCGTTCGCGGCCGTCGTTGATTCCGGCATCTGCAGAGGGTGGCGAAGATCGATTTCGAGTCCGTGGATCGCGATGTCATCGATTCGGCGCGGGCTTCCCCAAACCCCAATCCAGGACCAGTGCGTCTCGAGACGTTCGATGGATCCGACCACCCGCTCCCCGGTGGAGATCGTGACGCCCTCAGCAACCACCCGCGCCGGCCACAATCGCAGCCGCGGGTTTTCGATCTCCACTTTCCACCCGGTCGCGGCCTCGGTGGAATCCAAGACCGCCTGAATCAGCGGCCGCTGGACAGCGCTTGAATGCAGAATGATCAGACCGCAGACAGCTACGGCGATCATGATCCCGACGATGAGGGTGAGCTTGCGGCGAATCTTCACGAACGGAGTCTATCTCGGTTCCTGGTAACTAGGAGTCCAACGAAGCGTGGCGCGGGTCACGCTCCACGGTACAATCAACCGATGACAATACCCTTTGTATGCGTCTTTATCGCCTTTCTCCTCAACCTTTTGAGCAAGGGCCCGGTGGCGCTCGCCATGGCCCGCAAACCCGGCGGGTATGACAACAAACACCCCCGGGATCAGGAGGCGGCGCTCGACGGTTGGGGACGACGGTCGTTTGCCGCTCACCTCAACGGTTTCGAGGCCTTTCCCGCATTCGCCGCCGCGGTCGTCATCGCTCAGATCAGCGGAGCGGACCCGGTGTGGAGTGCACGTCTGGCGGTGGGATTCGTCATCGCGAGAGTGCTCTATCTTCCTCTCTACATTCTCGATTTCGACCTCCTTCGCTCTACGGTCTGGACGATCGGGTTCGCTGCAACGTGCGGTCTCTTTCTCCTCCCGGTGTTGATCTGATCGTGCCGCGGCTTGGCGAACTCTGCCGCGCCCTGACTCGATCCGATGGCGTCGGGCTGGTAGCATCCCGCGATGATGTGAAACAGAGATCGAGATTCGTTTGTTGTTCAGGAGGACGCCTGCCACGGCGATTTCTCGAACCGACAAATCCAACCCGAGGTGAAAATGCCCCATGACGACAACCCGCAATCCATCACCGACATCGAGGCCGTTGAAACCCGCGAGTGGCTCGAATCCATGGACTGGGTGCTCCAGCACGGCGGCCCGAGTCGCGTCCGGAAATTGCTCGAAGACCTCCAGATTCATGCGCATAAGGCCGGTGTCGACATTCCGTTCTCGGCCGAAACGCCGCATATCAACACCATTCCACCCATAGAAGAGGTTCCCTACCCCGGGAGTCGCGAGGTCGAACGGCGAATCAAGAGCCTTGTACGGTGGAACGCGATGGCCATGGTGGTCCGTGCAAACTTCGAGGAAGACGGTATCGGCGGGCATATCTCGACCTATGCCTCCGCCGCCACTTTGTACGAAGTTGCTTTCAATCACTTTCTGCACGGCAAGAGCGAACACTTCGACGGCGATCAGGTCTATTTTCAGGGCCACTCGTCACCCGGAATCTACGCCCGGGCCTTTCTCGAGGGCAGGCTGAGCGAAGAGAAACTCTTCAATTTCCGCCGTGAACTCCGAGGCGGTATCGGCGGAGGCCTCTCGTCCTATCCCCACCCCTGGTTGATGCCCGATTTCTGGGAGTTCCCCACCGTGTCCATGGGTCTGGCTTCGATCCAGGCGATCTATCAGGCGCGATTCAACAGCTACCTTGAAGACCGCGGTCTCCACCCGACATCTGACCACCGCGTATGGGCGTTTCTCGGTGACGGTGAGATGGACGAGCCCGAGAGCCTCGGCGCCATCACCCTGGCGTCCCGGGAACGCCTCGACAATCTGATCTTCGTCATCAACTGCAATCTGCAGCGGCTTGACGGCCCGGTGCGTGGTAACGGCAAGGTCATCCAGTGGCTCGAGTCGGCGTTTCGAGGCGCCGGCTGGAATGTCATCAAGGTCATCTGGGGCTCGGACTGGGACGCCCTTCTCGCAAAGGACAAGACCGGCCTGCTCGTGCAGCGGATGAACGAGGTCGTCGATGGTGAGAGTCAGCTTTTCTCGATCTCCTCCGGAGACTACATCCGTAAGAACTTTTTTGGAAAGTACCCCGAGCTGCTGAAGCTTGTCGAGGGATACTCCGACGAGCAGCTGCGCCGGTTGCGGCTCGGCGGCCACGACCCGGTCAAGGTCTACAACGCCTACAAGGCCGCGGTGGAGCACAAGGGCGGTCCGACCGTGATCCTCGCCCGGACCATCAAGGGCTACGGCCTCGGCGAGGGTGGCGAGGGCCGCAACGTCACCCATCAGCAGAAAAAGCTCAACCAGGAAGAGCTCATCGAGTTCCGAACGCGGTTCGGGATTCCGCTCTCAGACGACGATGCCCGCGCCGCCAAGTTCTACCGTCCTTCGCAGGACAGTCCGGAGATCGTCTACCTCCACCAACGGCGCCACGAACTCGGTGGGCCCGTGCCCACTCGCGGTGTCCGCTGCGAGCCCCTCCAGACGCCCTCGAACTCGATCTTCGACGAGTTCAGTCAAGGTTCCGGTGACCGCACAATCTCCACCACCCAGGCGTTTGTCAGGTTGCTCACCAAACTCCTCAAAGATCCCCAGGTCGGCCAGCTCATCGTGCCCATCATCCCCGACGAGGCACGCACCTTCGGGGCCGAATCCCTCTTCCGCCAGATCGGCATCTACTCGCACGCCGGCCAGCTCTACGAACCCGTCGACGCCGGCACCCTGATGTACTACAAGGAGGCCAAGGACGGTCAGCTCCTCGAGGAGGGCATCACCGAGGCCGGATCCATGTGTTCGTTCATCGCGGCCGGAACCGCACACGCCACTCACGGCATCAACACCATTCCGTTCTTCATCTTCTACTCCATGTTCGGGATGCAACGCATCGGAGACCTTGTCTGGGCCGCCGGCGACATCCGGTCACGCGGTTTCATGATCGGTGGCACCGCCGGACGAACCACCCTCAACGGTGAGGGGCTTCAGCACCAGGACGGCAACTCCCACCTCCTCGCCTACACTGTTCCCAACCTCAAGACCTACGACCCGGCCTTCGCCTTCGAACTGGCGGCGATCATCAAGGATGGGATCAAGCGGATGTATGTCGACCAGGAAGACATCTTCTACTACGTGACCGTCGAGAACGAGCCCTACTCCATGCCCGATCAACCCGAGGGAAGCGACGAAGGCATCCTCCGGGGAATGTACCGATTCAAGGCCGGCGAGACCGAAGGGGCGGAAAACAGAGCTCAGCTCTTCGGCTCAGGAGCCATCCTCAATCAGGCGCTCGAAGCACAGGAAATCCTGCGTGAGCGATACAACGTGGCCGCCGATGTCTGGAGCATCACCAGCTTCAAGGAACTCTATATGGATGGCACCGACTGCGACCGGTGGAACCGTCTCCACCGCGAGATCGACCACAAGACACCGTGGATTGCGCAGTGTCTCGAGGGCAGCGATGGGGTCTATGTTGTGGCCTCAGACTATGTCAAGGCGCTGCCCGAATCCATCGGCAGGTGGTTCCCGAAGGCTCCGGTGGCGCTCGGCACCGACGGCTTCGGGCGTTCGGAAAGCCGGGCGGCACTCCGCCGCTTCTTCGAGGTCGATGCCGCGGCCATCGTCGTTGCGACCCTCGACTCTTTGGCCAGGGAGGGCAAGATCGAACGTGATGTGGTCTTCAAAGCCATCGCCGATTTTGAAATCGATATCGACGCACCGAACCCGATCACGGTCTGAGGAAAGATCATGACGACAAACATCAGAATCCCGGAACTCGGAGAAGGCGTCGACAAGGTCGATGTCGTGGCGGTCCTGGTCAAGGTGGGAGACGCCATCGAGGTCGACCAGCCGCTCATCGAAGTCGAAACCGAAAAGGCGGCGGTTGAAATCCCGGCCACCATCGCCGGCACGATCACCGAGATCCACGTCGAGGTGGGCCAGACCCTCGGTCCCGACGCACCGATCGTGACAATCGACGCCGACGAATCCGAGTCCGTGGCCGAATCCAAGCCCGCATCCCAGCCCGAATCAGCGGCGGGATCAGGTGCAGAGATAGAGACAGAGACCGATGACAGCGGCAGTGGCAGTGACAAAGGCAGCAATCAGAGACAGGAGCAGCCTCAGAAATCGGCGCCAGAAGCCGCTTCTGGGATAGCGCCCGAAATTCAAAATTCAAAATTCAAAATTCAAAATTCGCCTTCCCCTCTCGTGCCGGCGGCCCCCACGGTGCGGCGGTTCGCCCGGGAAGTGGGTCTTGACATCAGCACCGTCACGGGCAGCGGTCCCGGCGGTCGGATCTCCATCGACGATGTCAAAACCGAGACCACCCGTCGCCTGAGCCGCGGCACCGGTTCCGGGGTCGGTGTTCCGACCGCCGAGCTTCCCGATTTCACCCGTTGGGGCGAGATCCGGCGCGAACCCATGTCGAAGGTCCGCAGTCTGACCTCCGAGGCCATGACCAGAGCGTGGCTGACCGCTCCCCAGGTGACCAACCACGAGCTCGCGGACATCACCGAACTCGAAGACCTCCGACGCATCTTCAAGCAGCGTGTGGAATCCGCCGGTGGCAAACTCACCATGACCGCGATTCTGATCAAGGTCGCGGCATCGGCACTCAAACTGTTTCCCGACCTCAATGCAAGCGTCGACCCCTCAAACAGCGAAATTGTCTACAAAGACTATATCCACATCGGGGTGGCGGTGGACACCGATCGCGGTTTGCTCGTTCCCGTGATCCGCGACGCGGATAAAAAGAACATCACCGAAATCGCCATCGAACTCGACGATCTTGCGGGCCGTGCACGAACCCGCAAGCTCAGACCCGACGAGATGCAGGGTGGGACGTTTTCAATCTCCAATCTCGGAGGGATCGGCGGCACCGGATTCTCCCCCATCGTCAATTGGCCGGAAGTCGCGATCCTCGGCGTCTCACGCAGCCGGGTTCAGCCCGAGTGGGACGACGAGCTCGAAGACTTCGAACCGCGGCGGATGCTGCCGTTGTCGCTGAGCTATGACCACCGATTGGTGGACGGCGCCGAGGCGGCCCGTTTCCTGAGCTGGTTCACCGAGGCGCTTGAGCAGCCGCTGCTGCTGGCCCTCGAGGGCTGAGGTACAAATGAACAAAAAACAACTCGAGGTCTTTCGGCAGCGACTCCTTACCATGCAAGTCGAGATCAACACTCTACTCGGACGAACGAGCGAAGACTCCAAACCGGTTGACCTCGATCTTCCCATCGGCAGACTGTCGCGGGCAGATGCCATCCAGATGCAGAACATGGCCGAACTCAACCGGCGCCAACTCGAAATCAAACTCAAACAGATCGAAGGCGCGCTGTCCGCCTTCAAAGTCGGGTCCTATGGATCCTGCCGAAGCTGCAAAGGCGAGATCAACCCCGCACGCCTCGATGCCCGTCCCGAAACACCCTTCTGCATCGACTGCCAGGAGGCATTCGAACAGGAAAGATGAACCTCAACGCATTTCTCGGCGTGCTGCGAATACCTTTGGTCGGGATCGCAAGCACTCCGGTGGAGTCAGATCCGCGATCCCAGAGCGAGGCCGAATCATGAGTGATCACCACGACAACGATCCGCTGCACGGTCAGACACTGGAGATGATCGTGAACGCTCTGGTCGATCACTACGGCTGGGACGAGATGGGAGCCCGCATCAAGATCAGGTGCTTCATCAGCGACCCATCGGTCAAGTCGAGCCTGAAATTCCTGCGCAAGACCCCCTGGGCACGGAAGAAGGTCGAGGATCTCTTCATCGCGGTGAGCGCGAATCAGCACAGGAACAGATGATCGGTTTGAGGCTGCGGCATCTTTATCAGTCCAAACCACGAATGCGACCCAATCCGGATCGGCCCACCGCCACGAGCTTGGCGGATGAGGAAATACATGAGACGATGTCGCGGCTTTGGAGGTCTGCGTGAAAACAAATACTGTCGCCGCCACTTTCGTCATCATTCTCTCGGTGCTCTCTTTCGGTTGTGCCAAGCCCGACGCCGTCCCCTCCCCGGATCCTGAAGTCGCAAAGGCGACGAAGGTCGGATCGATCATCCAGCCCGAACCGCAGGAGACCCACTTTGGCGAACTCACCATGCTGACCGACGGCGGCGAGAACGCGGAAGCCTATTTCGCCTTCGGTGGCGACAAGCTCATCTTCCAATCAACCCGTTCGCCGTATGCCTGCGATCAGATCTTCACCATGAATCTCGACGGCAGCGATCAACAGCTGGTCTCCACCGGAACGGGCCGCACGACATGCGCCTATTACTACCCGGAGGACGACTGGATCGTCTACGCCTCGACCCACGAGGGTGGCGAAGCCTGTCCACCCAGCCCCGATCACAGCCGCGGCTACGTGTGGCCCATCCACCCCGACTATGATCTCTATCTCGCACGCCCCGATGGGAGCGAGATCTCCAAGCTGACCGAGACCGCCGGTTATGACGCCGAAGCGACGGTTTCACCCGCCGGGGACCGCCTGGTCTTCACCTCGATGCGTGACGGCGACTTGGATATCTACTCGATGAATCTCGACGGAACCGATGTCCAACGTCTGACCGATGGAATCGGCTATGACGGCGGACCGTTCTACTCTCCCGACGGCACCAAGATCGTCTATCGCGCCCGTCATCCTGAAGACCCCGACGAAATCGCCGACTATCAGTCCCTTCTCGGCGAGGGTCTGATTCGGCCGTCAAAACTCGAAATCTGGGTCATGGATGCCGATGGCGGCAACAAGCATCAGATCACCGACCTCGGCGTCGCCGCGTTTGCGCCGTTCTTCACCCCGACGAGCGAGAAGATCATCTTCTCGTCGAACCATGGCGATCCGAGCGGTCGTGAGTTCAACCTCTTCATGATCGGTGTCGATGGCGGCGACCTCGAGCAGATCACCTTTGCCGGTGGTTTCGACGGTTTCCCGATGTTTGCACCCGATGGCGAGACCTTTGTCTTCTGCTCCAACCGGAACAACACCGAACCCGGCGAGACCAACGTCTTTTTGACCAAGTGGAGGGACTGATCGAGAGAGTCTGCAGCTCACGGTCGACAATCCTGAAAGATCTTTGAGTTCGGACCGTGATCCTGCTAACGTCAGAGGGCCAACGAAAGATGAGAAGAGTGTGTTGAGAAAGAGTCTGGATTTGATCACCCGAACGTCGTAGCTGCCGGGAGTTGTGTTGAACCCTTGGTTGCGATTTTTTCTTTCCTGTCGCACAGGTCCGTGCCGCAGGTGATGCCGACCATTGGCCGACCGGGAATCGCCGCCCCCAGTCCCATAGGGGAGGTTCACGGTCGATCGAATCCACTTTCTGATCCTCCCTTTGCGAACCGACGATGGCTCCGACCATCCATATCGACCTACCCCAGCCATAAAACCCCGAAGACTCGCGAGTGGGATAGATCGCCTCGATCCCGTGCGCGACTGCTTCTGCAATGAACCCAGGGAGGCACGATGGACCAACCACAGGGATCAGCGACTGCAACCCGAGACGACGAGGCAGCTGCGGAGATCTGCCTGACATGCATGCACCTGCCGGGCTGCGAAACTCGGACAAAGCGAGATCATCCCATCCTCTCTTGCGAACTCTTCGAGGAGGGTGAGTGGGGTGCGGATATCGTCATCGGTCTCATCGACAAGCATCGAGATCAGCGCGGCGGTCTGATCTCGATCCTCGAAGGTGTTCAGGCGAACTACGGATACCTCCCGGAATCTGCGCTTCGCCTCGTAGCGGAACGAACCGGTCGTTCGCTCGTCGATATCTATGGTGTGGCGACGTTTTACAAGGCATTCAGCCTGGAACCGAAGGGGCGCCACCTTTGTTCGGTCTGCGTCGGCACCGCGTGCCATGTTCGCAACGCTCCCACGGTCGTGGAAGAGTTCAAGAACACCCTGGGTATCGACGCGGGTGGCACCACCGAGGACCGAGAGTATTCGTTGGAGACCGTCAATTGCCTTGGCGCCTGCGCCCTCGGACCCATCGTCGTAGTGGATGGTCACTATTTTCCGGAGGTGAACGCGAGGCAGGTTGGCGAGATCATCGAAAAGACCCAGACCGGCCTCGATTTCGTCGAGGTCACGACCGACAAGCGGGTCTTTCCGGTTGAGGTCTTCTGCGCGCGGTGCAATCGGAGTCTGATGGATCCTGACCACCTCATCGAGGGCCATCCTTCGGTCCGGGTGACGATCTCGCACGGCCGGAAACACGGCTGGCTCAGACTCTCGTCCCTCTACGGTTCCTACACCATCGAGTCCGAACACGAGATACCGGCGGACACCATCGCCCATTTCTTCTGCCCGACCTGTCATGCCGAGCTCGCCGGCGCGACCGATTGCTCAGACTGCGCCGCACCCATGGTTCCCCTCATCGTTCGCGGCGGAGGGATGGTTCAGATCTGCTCCCGTCGCGGCTGTACCAGCCACCTGCTCGACGTGAGCGGGCTCGGGTCGTAGGAGGTCAGCCGATGAGACAACTCACATCACTCGACGAGTTCGTTGGTTTCCGCTCTCGTGTCGCCAGCGCGAAGAAGATCAAGGCCGAGACTCCAACCCTGGTGGTCAGCGGCGGCACCTGCGGACAGGCAAGCGGCGCCAACGACATCATGCGGATCGTCAAACGCTGCATCCTCGAGCAGGATCTCGGCGATCGGATCAGCTTGAGAATCACCGGCTGCCACGGCTTCTGCCAAGTGGAGCCCTTCATCCTCGTCGAGCCCGGGCAGCACCTGTATCCGAGGTTGAAGATGGAGGACGTCCCCCGGGTCATTGACGCCGCCCTTGGCGGCGTCGTCGAACCGGAACTCATCTACACGGAGCCCTTTATCGGCGCGAAGTTCGATCGCCAAGACGAAATCCCCTTTTTCAAGAAACAGACCCGCACGATCCTCGGCACCAACCAGAAGCTCGATCCGATCCGGATATACAACTATGTCGAACGCGATGGCTACTCGGCGCTCGAGAAGGTCCTGACGAAGAACGACCCGAACTGGATCATCGAAGAGATCAAGACTTCTGGAATTCGAGGTCGTGGCGGCGCAGGGTTCCCGACCGGAAAAAAATGGGAGTTCGCCCGCGCGTCCGGCCAACCAGGGCAACCGAAATACGTCGTCTGCAACTGCGACGAAGGCGATCCCGGCGCCTACATGGACCGGAGTCTGCTCGAGGGCAACCCCCACTCGATCCTCGAAGGAATGATCATTGCCGGCATCGCCATCGGTGCGACCCAGGGGATCATCTATGTCCGCGGTGAGTACCCGCTGGCGATCAAACACACGATGATCGCACTGCGCCAGGCCCGCGAACTCGGTCTCCTCGGCGACGATATCCTCGGCACCGGGATCGATTTCGATATCGAGATCGTCCGAGGCGCGGGCGCATTCGTGTGCGGCGAAGAAACCGCCCTCATCCGCTCGGTTGAGGGGTTCATGGGCGAGCCGCGACAGCGCCCCCCCTTCCCCATCACCAGGGGTATTGACGGATTCCCCACGTGCATCAACAACGTCGAGACCCTCGCGAACATCCGGATCATCATCAATGGCGGTGGAGCCGAGTACGCCAAGGTCGGCACCCCCGGAAACACCGGCACCAAGATCTTCTCCCTGGTCGGTAAGATCCGCAATACCGGTCTCGTCGAGGTTCCCCTTGGGATGACCATCGGAGAGGTGGTCCACGATATCGGTGGCGGTCCGCCGGGCAAGGCGAAGATCAAGGCCGTCCAGACCGGAGGTCCATCGGGAGGGTGCATTCCGGCTGCGCGATTTGACCTTCCTGTCGACTACGACAGCCTGAAGGAGGCGGGGTCGATCATGGGTTCCGGCGGGATGATCGTCATGGACGAAGACACCTGCATGGTCGATGTCGCAAAATACTTCATGGCCTTCCTCAAGGATGAGTCATGCGGCAAGTGCTACACCTGCCGCAAGGGAACCCAACGGATGTACGAGATCCTCGAGGACATCACCGAAGGCCGCGGCACCCTCGATCACCTGCAATTGCTCGAAGAACTGGCCGTCGTCGTGAAGGACACATCCATGTGCGGCCTGGGTCAGTCCGCCGCCAACCCGGTCCTCAGCACCCTGCGTTACTTCCGCCACGAGTACGAACGACACATCGTCGACAAGAGATGCGACGCCTTTGTCTGCAAGGACCTGGTCGGGCCTCCGTGCCAGTCGGCCTGTCCGGTGGGGACCGAGGCATGGCGTTATGTCGCGTACATCGGGCGCGGCGAGTTCGAGGAGGCGTATCGGGTGATCCGTGAGGCCAACCCCTTCCCATCGGTCTGTGCTCGAGCCTGCGACCATAAATGCGAGGAACGTTGCCGCGCAGGCACCAGCGGAGGCGACCCCATCGCCATCAGAGCTCTCAAGAGGTTTGTGACCGATCGGATTGATCCATCGAGCTATCAACCGGTCCGGGAGGAATGGACCGACGGCGAACCACCACGGATCGCGGTGATCGGGGCCGGACCCGCGGGGTTGACTGCGGCTCACTGCCTCTCACTCAAGGGTTATCGCGTCACGATCTTCGAGGCCGAGCCCGAACCAGGGGGCATGCTCTACTGTGCGATCCCCGAGTACCGCCTGCCTCGCGAGGTGATCAGGAAAGAGATCGAATCCCTCCTCGACGAGAACATCGAGGTCATCTGCAATACCCGCCTCGGCGCCGATTTCACGATCGACAGCCTTCTCGATGAGGGATTCAGCGCCGTTCTACTGGCGCTTGGCGCCCACAAGAGCCGGCCTCTCGGTCTCGACAAAGAGGATGCCCCGGGGGTTTACCCCTCCATCGAATTTCTCAAGGCGTTCAACCAGCGCGGCGAGCAGCTCGCCAAGGGCCGCGTCGGTGTCATAGGCGGCGGTAACTCCGCCATCGATGCGGCCAGAACCGCTCTCCGCCAACGGGACGTTGAGAGTGTCGCGATCCTCTACCGTCGGACGAGGGCCGAGATGCCTGCCTTCGACGAGGAAATCGAAGCCGCCATCCAGGAGGGCATCACCATCGAAACTCTGGTCAGCCCCACCGAGATCAGGACGACCAGTGGCATTTTCTCGCACCTGGTCTGTGCCCGAAACAGTCTCGGTGCGCCCGATTCCAGCGGTCGCCGTCGACCGGTGGTCATTCCGAACAGCGAACACCTCATGGAGCTCGACACCTTGATCGTGGCGATCAGCGAGGACTCCGGGGTCGACTGCGTCGGCCCCGCCCGCGCCGGGGGGATCGAGGTGACCGATTGGAATACGGTGAAGACCGATTCCAAGACTCTTCTCACTAGCAGGGCGGGGGTCTTTGCCGCCGGCGACGTGATCACCGGGCCCAATACCATCATCGATGCCGTCGCCGATGGAAAGAAAGCAGCGGCGATGATCGACCTCCATGTCAAAGGCGAGGAACTGGTCAGACCGGCGAGATCGATCAAATCCCTGCCCTACATCGATCCGCCGGAGGAGATCGACGAGAGTGTGTCGCGGGACAAGCGTGTCGAAACTCCCCGCGCGTCGGTCGATTGGCGCAAACGGAACTTCGCTGAAGTCGAGGTCGGATTGTCGATAGCCGAGGCTCATTGCGAGGCCGGTCGCTGCCTTCGTTGCGATCTCGAGTTTGCCGAACGGGCAAGTCCGGAGACCCGGGGGGCTGGAGGGAGCACAGAATGATCAATCTCAAGATCAACGGTATTGACGTCTCGGTGGACAGGGGTTCGACCCTCCTCGAGGCGGCCCAGTTCCTCGGTCTCCCCATTCCAACCCTTTGCCACATGGAAGGACTGACCCCTTACGGAGCGTGCCGCCTCTGCGTCGTCGAGGTGGGTGATGAGCCGAACTCCAGACTCGTAACCTCGTGCACCTACCCGGCCGAAAACGGGCTCAAGGTGAGAACCTCGTCGAAGAGGGTGATCCGCGCGCGGAAGATGATCGTCGAACTGCTCCTCGCCTCGTGCCCCCAGTCAAAAACAATCCAGGACATCGCGGCGGCCCTCGGGGTGCGTCAACAGAGATTCAGACAGGAGCAGGAGGATTGCATCCTGTGCGGCCGGTGTGTCCGGATGTGCTCCGAACAGATGATGGCCGGCGCCATCGGTTTCACCGGACGCGGTGAGAGCCGGGCGATCGGAACGCCGTTCGACAGCAACTCCGAGGTCTGTCGCCTCTGCGGGGCGTGTATGTACGTCTGCCCCACGTGCGAGCTGCGCTGCACCTACACCGAACCTGACAAGGCGATCTGTGGAGGCTGCGCGAACCTGACCCCGCCCTGTGTCGACAAACCGCAGTTCGACGACATGATGTGTTCACTGCAGCCCTGTGTGGCCTGCGAGATCAAAGAAGACTGACGGAGGAGAATGATGTCCCTGTCCAAAACCAACGCCACCGCCGCCACCCTGACCAAGAACCGCACCGAGGACTCGATCGTTCCCGCATCGGGCATGTGCGTCACCTGCGTCGACGGCTGCATCGGGATGTGTGAGATCGGCAAATCCGCCTACCGCGGCCACGAGGTGATCTATCCCCAACCTTTCGGGGTGATCACCACCGCCGCCGAGAAGGTCTATCCGGTTGACTACTCGCACTTCAACATCATGGGAACCGCGGTGGGCGCGCACGGCATCGAGGCCGACAGCGACAAGGCGATCTTCCCGGCGGTCGACCTGGAGGTTCGCGTCGGCCACGACGACGGTCTCAAGTTCCGCTATCCGTGGATCATCCCCGGCATCGGTTCCACCGATGTCGCCAAGAACAACTGGGAAGGCCTCGCCATCGGCTCAGCCCTCTCGGGCACCGGTCTGACCATCGGCGAGAACGTGGTCGGAATGGATATGGAAGCGACCATCAAAAACGGCCACGTGGTCGATACGGTGGATCTCAAACGTAGGGTCAAGCTCTACAAGGACCACCAGATCGACGGTTACGGCGCCATCGTCGTCCAGGCGAACGTGGAAGACACCCGTCTCGGCGCCCAGGAGTACGCGCTCAAGGAACTCGGGGCCGAGGTGGTGGAACTCAAGTGGGGTCAGGGCGCCAAGAACATCGGCGGCGAGGTCAAGATCAAGGATCTTAAAAAGGCTCAGGAGCTCCACCGACGAGGTTATGTGGTGATGCCCGATCCAACGGAAGAATCGGTCATCAAGGCCTTCGAACGCGGGACCTTCCGTGAGTTCGAGCGCCACTCCCGGGTCGGAATGGTCGAAGAGGAGGGCTTCGCCCTACGGGTCGAGGAACTCCGTGCAGCCGGGGCGAAATACGTCTTCCTCAAGACCGGCGCCTATCGTCCGGCAGATCTCGCTCGAGCCATCGCGTGGTCTTCGAAGTACGGGATCGACATGCTGACCGTCGATGGCGCCGGCGGCGGGACCGGGATGAGCCCCTGGAAAATGATGAACGAGTGGGGCATGCCCCCCGTCGAGCTCCATTCTCTCCTCTACAAATATGCCAAGCAGCTCGCCGATGCCGGGCGGCCGGTACCAGCTCTGGTGCTGGCCGGCGGTTTCGTCTTCGAAGACCAGATCTTCAAGGGCCTGGCCCTCGGAGCCCCCTTTGTCAAAATGATCGGGATGGCGCGTTCGCCAATCGCGGCGGCCATGGTCGGCAAGACAATCGGCAAGACCATCGACGAATCTCAGTTGCCGGTCTACGTCGAGCGGTTCGGCAGGACCCGCGACGAGATCTTCGTCACCGCGGCCGATCTGCGTCAGCTCGTCGGGAATGACGAGTTCGAGAAATTGCCCACCGGCGCCATCGGACTCTACACCTACTATGAGCGGCTGGCCCAGGGCCTGCGCCAGCTCATGTGCGGCTCGAGGAAGTTCGCCACCAGCTACATCTCGCGGGACGATATCGCCAGCCTGACCCAGGAAGCCAGCACGGTGAGCGGCATCAAGTACACCCTTGACCTCGACCAGCAGGAGGTGGAGTCGATCCTCAACGCCTAGGAGCCGTAAGTACCCGACTCACGCGTTGATCAAGTCCCGAGCCATTCGAGCTCGAGCTCTATCGGTGTGTTCCAACTCCCCGAAACGGGTTCAGGGTCGTGAGAGCACAAGCTCGGCCAGGTCTCTCCCAATGGAGACGCCCCCGACCGCCACATCCGCCTCGACGAGATCAATGACGATCCACAGCTCGGATGGTCTTCGCTCCTCGTGTAGCCCACTTCGGACCTGCGACACTTCCGGGGTCATCGCCTCGATGGTGTAGGGGCGGTACTTATTCGTGATGCCTCGCACGCGGACCAGGACTCTCGGTGGCGACGAGAGGGTCTCCATAGAGAGAACGCCATCCTCGAGGCTTCCGTTGGCTCGGATCCTGATCACTGTCCCTGACTGCCCCCGCTCGACATCGATGTTCGTTACCGAATCCGCGCTGCCGAGTTGAACCACTGCCTGGGCGGGTTCGGGCTCGACTCTCTCGACAACAGCATCGATTGCGCTTTCGGACTCGTCGGGCTCGACGACAACAGCTTCCCCGTCGTCGCCCGATCGAGCCTCCTCCACCACATCATCTGCTGATTGCGGGACCTCCGCCGGATCGGCCGGCGCCTGTTCTCCCACCGGCCTTTGGGACTCTTCTGCGACCAGGGCACCCTCGGCCGTAGCCGATTCCTGAGTGGGTGTGTCCTCCCGAGACGCCAACCAGTCCTTCGCGTGCGGCCACAAGAACCCCCCACCCACAGCGAGAACAAAGAGAGCAGCCAATGCCAGTGGCCACCGTCGCCGCCGCGGCGGCGGTTGCTGGAAGTCATCTTCAGGTGTCACCGTAACGTCGTCGCGACCCTCGTCCGGAAGCAACGGGGTGGTATCAGGCTCGTCGTCGTGCTCGGGAATACTGACATCAAAGGCTGGGCTGCCGAGATCGCTATCGCCCACATCGTCCATGACCTCGGGACCATCATCAAAGGCGGGCGGCGGCAGCAGCACATCCGGTATCACGGCAGTCTCCTCGGCGATGGAAACCTCGTCGGTCTCGGCCGGTTCGAAGTCATCCTCGACGGGAAACGAAAGCTCATCCTGTTCGGCGACCAGGATCTCCTCGGGCTCGTCCTGAAGCTC
>RCNF010000458.1_pt1 | contig 21718 bp, 17 predicted proteins | sample 2041311 | NCBI WGS metagenome assembly RCNF01 (sample SAMN09708228, study PRJNA481090) | Marine sediment metagenome, whole genome shotgun sequencing project. | biome: marine sediment; feature: ocean; material: sediment; isolation source: Sewage treatment plant 2 marine sediment (STP2) ... | reverse complement strand
AGACCCTTCATGGGAGTGACACCGGCAAGAATAAAAACTTTTTCCGTAAGCCCCATATCGTTTGCCTGTTTAATCCATTCCCGCATCTTTCCCATATTATAAATGCATTGTGTCTGGATAAAATCCGCTCCTGACTTTATTTTTTTTGCTAAACGGTGAACCCTCCATTCGAAAGGGTCTGCAAAGGGATTTGCAGCAGCACCAATAAATATTTCAGGCGGAGAATCGATATCGGCTCCGCCTAAAAATTTTCCATCATCCCGCATTTTTTTTACCATACCGATAAGCTGCATGGAGTCAATGTCAAAAACTCCCTTTGCCTGGGGATGGTCTCCGAATTGCTGGTGGTCACCTGAAAGGCATAGCATGTTTTTAATTCCGTGGGCACTGGCCCCCAGGATGTCGCTTTGCATGGCCAGGCGATTTCGGTCTCTACACACCATCTGGTAATTAGGTTCAAGCCCTTCGGATAAAAGAATCAATGATGCAGCCCAGCTGGACATGCGAACCATAGCTGTTTGATTATCCGTAATATTAACGGAATCAACTTTTCCCTTAAGATAGCCGGCTTTTTTCTTGACTGCCTCAACATCTGTTCCACGAGGCGGCCCTACCTCACCGGTAAAGGCAAAATGTCCGGCTTTTAACACTTTCTCAAGATTACTCCCTGATTTCATATCAATATTTCCTCTGCATGTTAGTAATATCGCTGGTTATAAAAATTTAATTTTACTTTATGGCTGGTAACGTTCTTTATACGCGGGTTGTATAACCGTTCGAGGCGTCTGGTTTCGCCAGTCAGTAGGCGGACAGATCTCAATGATATTGTCAAGTCGCCCCTGTTTTTCCAACCTTTCATATATCTGAAACCATGCGCATGGTTGATCTTTGTTAATTTCGCAACTACCCTGATTTGTACCGCCACAGGGTCCATTAAAGAGACTCTTTGCACACATGGTTACAGGGCATATGCCAGCAGTCATTCCCAGTACACAGGTTCCACACCCACGGCATCTTTCCTCATACCATCCCACATCTTTATTAACACCGATAAAGCTGGTATCCACAGCCGGGAAAACTGGTATTTGAGGAAACCTTTCCGCCAGAAACTGGATTCCGGCACCGCACGCCATAGACAACAAGGCATCATATTCACCTGCTACATCGTCAAGTTCAGCTAAAAATTCCATGTCACATTGCCGTTCCAAAGTTGCCGCTCCAAGCTCAATGGGATTATTTTCCATTTTTCGTGCTATCATAAGTTCGGCATTTAAAACTCCCACCTCTTTTTCACCACCGGCAAGACAAACGGCAACACAAGTTCCGCAACCAACTGTTAAAACTTTTTTGTAGTCCTTTAATAAAATCTTAATTTCTTCAAAGGGCTTTCTTTGAGCAACAATCATTAGTCCTCCTGTTTTCTACCCCTTAATTCTTTATTAGCTAAACCAAATAACAAATACATGATTTATAATTTATACAAGAATTTTTTTATGTCAAATTATCCTAAAAGTGTCAAGAGAACTAATCTTATTATTAAAAAAAAATTACATTTGAACGTATGATTATATAATAATTGAGCATGTTATAAATAAATGTAAAGCTACTATTTTTGAAGAAAACGAAAGTGGTGAGCAGGTTGTACCTTTGAAACCAAAAAATGACCTTGAAACAGAGACCACTGCGTGATAGTGTTAACTATACTAAGGGCTCGCCTCGATACCTAAAAATGTAAATTTATTTTCGGAGTCTACGCTTACCTGAGCGAACCCTAAGGAGTTGCAAACTATGCCGGACAATAAATCCTCTGTCATTAACATCGCCCTTGTAGGGGGGAGAACTTACTGCAAGGAAATTCTTGAAAAAACCAACCTTGGGTTTATCGATTCCGAGGTTAGTTCCCGTATTATTGCTGTCGCCGATCCAAACCCGGACACTCCGGGAATGGTACTTGCCGGAAAACTGGGGCTTAAGACGTTGAGCGACTATTACGAACTCTATTTGCCGGAGAATCATATCGACCTTATTATTATTCTTACACCCGGAGAAGCCATCTTAGAGGATATTCTTGCAACAAAGCCGGACAACATTCGGGCCATGGCCTATTATACTTTCGAGATCTTCTGGAAAGCCATTGGTGTTCAGGAACAAAAGCTGAGGGAACGGAACGAAGAAGTTGAAACCATTCTTAACGGTATCCAGGACTTTATAATAGTTATTACGCCGGACAAGGAAATTATCGAAGTCAATGAAGCTTTTTTGCATAAGATGGGATATACCTTTGAGGAAGTGATCGGCCGTAAATGCTATGAGATTTTCCAGGGAGACAATAACGTTTTCTGTAACTCCGGTGATATAAAGTGTCCTTTAAGCGAAGTTATTAAAAACAAAAGATATAACCAGCAGGTTATGCCCAGGCTAAATCGTGATGGCGAAACCCGATATTTCGAAGTTTCGATTTTCCCCATATGGGAAAAAGATGGTAAGATTTCAAAATTTATAGAAGTCAGTCGGGATATTACGGAACGTAAAAAGGAAGCGGAAGAAATCACCAGGCGCCTTGAGCAGATGGTTGAAGAGCGGACTCTAAAACTAAAAGAAACTCATGAAAAACTGCTCCACCAGGATAAGATGGCCTCTTTAGGAAAACTCTCCGCTTCAGTTGTTCATGAGATTAATAATCCTATTGCGGGAATATTAAACCTTACCAAGTTGCTCAAGCGAATAACTGTTGACGGATCAATCCCGGCGGGAGATGTTAATGATTTCAACCAGTACTTGGAACTTATGGAGACGGAGATATGGAGGGTAAGCCGGATTGTCTCCAACCTGCTTACCTTTTCCAGACAATCAGAGATAGGGTTTAAAAAGGTAAACATCAACCGGCTGATCGAAAAAACACTTATTTTAAATTCTAATCTGCTTATGATAAATCAGGTAAGTGTCAAAGATGAGCTGGATTCCAATCTGCCGGAATTGATCGGCTCAGAGGACCAGCTACAGCAGGCTTTTATTAATTTTATTTCAAATGCGGCAGAAAGCATGGAAACATCTGGAAACGGTGTTCTGAATGTAAAAACACAATATTTACCTGTTGATGATAAAATCAAGATCGCATTTAAAGACAATGGTGTCGGTATTCCCCAGGAAAACTTTTCAAAGCTTTTTGAACCATTTTTTACCACTAAAAAAAAGGGCAAGGGGGTGGGACTAGGTCTTTCCGTTGCATACGGCATTATTGAGGAACATGGCGGTTCTATCCATGTTAATTCAAAAGAAGGAAAAGGAACAACTTTTAATATTAAACTTCCACTGAAACAGTTATCCTTTTCACAGAACCGGGACGGAGGTACCCATGAGCAGCACTAAGATATTTATCGTTGACGATGAATTAGTTATGCGCAAATCACTAAGCGGATGGCTGGAACGTGACGGCTATGAAGTTGATACTGCGGAGAGCGGAGAAGAAGCTCTAGAAAAATTAAAGGAGACCCGTTTTGACCTCCTCCTGGTCGATATAAAAATGGAAGGAATAAGCGGACTGGACGTTTTAAAGCATGTCAGGGAAAACGATCCTGATGTGGCCGTAGTCATGATTACAGCATATGGATCTATTTCAACTGCAATTGAAGCTATAAAGAATGGAGCCTATGATTATCTGCTAAAACCCTTTGATCCTGATGAGCTTGGAGTGCTCATCGAAAAGATCGTTGAACAACAGGCACAGGCGCGCGAAAATCTTTTTTTAAGGGAACAATATAAAGAACGGACACGGTTTGAAAGTATGATCGGTCAATCAAAACCAATGCAGGAGGTCTTCAACCTTATCCAGGATGTGGCGCCCATGGATTCCACGGTTTTGATTACAGGTGAAACTGGTACAGGCAAAGGGTTGGCAGCTAAAGCTATTCACACCAACAGCCCCCGCAGCAACGGTCCGTTTGTGCTGGTCAACTGCGGTGCCATCCCTGAACATCTTATGGAAAGCGAACTCTTCGGTCATCAGAGAGGGGCTTTTACAGATGCCAAGGAAACTAAGAAAGGACGACTGGAACTCGCCCATGATGGCACCCTTTTTCTGGACGAAATCGGGGAGATCAGCATGAGAATGCAAATAGATCTCCTTCGGGTGCTGGAAGACCGTGTATTTTATCGTGTTGGCGGCACTCAGCCTATTGAAGCTGATTTCCGGGTTATTGCAGCGACAAACAGAAATTTAGAAGCAGCGATTAAAAATGAAATATTTCGCGAGGATCTTTATTATCGCCTGAATGTAATAACCTTTCAAATGCCCCCTCTCCGTGATCGCAAGGAAGATATACCGCTTCTGGCTGAACACTTCCTCCGAAGGTTTTCCCAGGAGACAAATAAGCCTGTTGATAAGATCAGCCGCGAGGCAATAGACGAAATGATGCTTTATGAATGGCCCGGTAACGTCAGGGAACTTGAAAATGCCATCGAAAGGGCGGTGGTTGTGGGAAAAGAACGCGATGTTCGTCCTGAAGATTTGCCTTTCCGTTGCTCCGATGACCCCAATTTCATTCCCCAAAACGCTCTAAAGGATATTGAAAAGGCCCACATTAAAAAGATGCTTGATAATAACCAATGGAATATAGCTAAAAGCTCAAAAATTCTGGGTATTGACCGCACTACTCTTTACAGCAAAATCAAACGCTATAATATTAAAAAATCGGATTGATTACCTTATCAGAACATAGCATTGTTATTTCGCCGGTCGGAACTATAGACAGCGACCTTTTTGAACCTATCAGCATAGAGCTCAACCGGATTTTTGGTTACAAAACCGAAATAATACCCCTTTTGCAGGATGTAACCTTTGCCTTTGATCCAGGCCGCAAACAGCATCATTCTACGCCTATTCTGGAAAAACTTGCTAAGACAGCCCCGCATCAGGCCATTAGGGTGCTTGGAATTACAGAAGTGGATCTCTTTATCCCGATTTTAACTCATGTTTACGGAGAAGCGCAGCTGGGTGGAACAGCCTGCATCATTTCGACCCATCGACTGGCTGAAGGTCTGTCTCTTGCGGCTGATAAAGATACCTATTACGATCGGGTTATTAAAGAAGCGGTTCACGAACTGGGTCATACATTTAAACTTCGCCATTGTAAGGATAATGCCTGTATCATGCACTATTGCCGGAGCATAAAAGATGTGGACAGAAAATCAGAACAGCTTTGCCGGTATTGCAAAACTCTTTTAGAGGATGAAATGAAAAGAATAGTTGTAGCTCACAGCTCATAGCTGATAGTCTAAATGATGAAAAATCCTTTTCCCTATGAGCTATGAGCTGTCAGCTATGCGCTATTAGGTATGCAGGAAAAGCTTTGTTAGCCTTCCCCATCCGATTTCAGGCATTTTTCCGTAAATATCATTCCCCAGGTGTCCGCCGTCCGCTGCCATGGGAACTGTATCTTCTATAACCTGGTAAAGGCGATCGACCTCTTCTTTCAAAAAATCTTCTGTTTCGCTGCTTATCATAAGATTTTTCAAATCATGACGAAGATTGTTGGAATGAATCCTTAAAACCCAGCCTTCAGAGTAAGGATGCTGATTAGCCAGGGTTCCCTTTTCTCTCAGGGCGGGATTAATGGCTGTAACAACTCCGCTGACAGGAGAAAGTATTTTAGCTTCGTGCCGGCCACGATTTATTATGATATCCGGACGATTCTGTTCTACTTCCTTGCCCATAAGAGGGGCTTCAATCCGGTCAAGGGGGCCAAGCATACGCAGGGCAAAATCATCCATACCAATTCTGACTGTAGAACCTTCTTCCATCTTTACCCATGTATGCCCATGGTGGAGATAGAATCCTTGTGGCACCTTAAACCCTTCGACATCCATCACATCAATCGGCTTTACAACAGCATGCACATTGTACTGGTCGTCAAAATACTGGTCGAATTCGCAGTTACCGCATAAGTATTCATTGGTGCAGGCTTTGAAATTGATGCGCTCCTTCATATGGTGAAGGCAGGGCCGCTTCCATACCGGCAGTTCTTTTAATCTTTCTTTCCAGAAAACAATTTTTCCCTGTCTTCCTTTCGGCCTTTCACCGAGCTCTTGAAGCTTTTGGTTTTTAGCGGCTACCCGACGTAGAGCCCTGTCAAAGCGGCATGTGGAGCAAAGAAAATCACTTTTGCAAAACTTGCGATGAATTACGCCGGCCTGCATCCAGATGCAGGGGCTTGATTCTTTTTGGAATTGATTATCTATGCGTGTTGCTTCCATTATTTTTACCTCTCCAACTTTACTGTCAGTGGTCAATAGATGGTGGCTCATTGTAAATTTTCTTGCCCATCTCGGATCAGTGTTATCCTCTTTGTTTATTAACAACAAGCCACGAACAACGGACAACAGGCAGCTATCAGGTCTTAAGAAAGGCTTTTGTCAAATTATTCCAACCGAGGTCAGGAAGGTTTCCGTATATATCTTCCTGCAGCAGGCCACCGTCCGCCGCCAGGGGACCGGCCACATCCTCAATCATATTTTCAAGCGTAGCGACCTCGTTGTTTATCCAGCTTAAGCTGTCTGCATCCGTCATAAGCTCTTTTACAGTTTTTTTGATATTCGGGTTGCGCAGCATGAAGAGCCAGCCATCTCCATAAGGTTCGCGGTTGGCCAGTTCCGGGTTTTCTCTGACCTTTGAATTGACCTCTACTATCACTCCGCCTACGGGAGAAAGAACATCAGCTAGATTTTCTTTGCACTTCAGCCCCCAACCGACTTTGCCCTGATCAAATTCCTTTCCCATAAGAGGAAGGTCAAGACCATCTGCTTTTCCCAGAAGCTTAAGTGCGAAATCATCCAGACCGATTCGAATATAGCCACCGCTTTCAATTCGTGCCCAGGTATGACCATTATGGAAATAATAATCCATGGGAACGTCAAATCCTTTGACTTGCTGCATTTCAATTGGCATGCTTTTTGTCTTTGTGGTCCAGACGTCTTCAAAGAACTGGTCAAAATCGCACGTGGAACATTCAAAGTCATAAGCACAGGCTCGTTTGGCGATACGATTGGTCAGACTGTGCCTGCAAACCCTATCCAGTTCGGGTCTTCTCCTCATGGCATTCTGCCAGCTTATATTTTTGCCTTTTTCTACACTCTTTTTCATTCCCAGATCATATTTGCAGGTAGTACAATCATAGAAATTGTTACAGTTTTTAAAATCAACAACACCTGCCTGCATCCAAAGACATGGATTTGCTATTTTTGCCTTTTCATCCGGTTTTACCATCCATACCTGACCGCCTAAAACAGCCCCTATCTCGTTTTTTTCTCCGAGATCCTGAGTTTTACCTTTCCTGTAAGATGAACCGTATCCGTTACGAGTATTTCCTTCTTTTTTTGTTTTTCCTGCCATTGTCTTTCTCCTTTGTTTGAGATGTATTTGAATAATTTATTCTTTTTCGTGTTTTGTCTGTTTTATAAAGCAAGGAGCGTGCCACTCAATTGAGATAATGAAAAAAAGGAGGTAACCATTTAATAAAATTGTATTTAGTAAAGTAAAGGTGTGGTTGGAAGGGTTTTCAATAATAAGGCGTGGATGTGGAAATATTCTACAGCTTGATAAGAGGCGAGGTTCTTATTTTTTTAATAATTTGGATTATTCATATTATTTTAAAGAAGTTAAGGTAAGTGTAGGGATTTTCGACAGCACGGTTGAATTTTTCAACATAGCTTACTCAACACCATAGGATTTTAGTTTTCTTCGAAGTGTGTTCAGCCCAATCCCTAAAAGTTTGGCTGTTCGGGACTTGTTTTGTCCTGTCTTATTATAGATATCTATAATATGGTTTTTTTCAATCAGTGCGAGGGGAGCAACTGAGGAGTTTTCAGATGGACCCACAGAGGATGATATTGCTTTGCTTTTTTTCAAATGATCAGGAAGAAAATTTGAAGAAATCGGTTTCCCCTGTGCCAGGTTTACTGCTGACTGGATAATCGACTTAAGCTCCCTGATGTTTCCGGGATAGTCATAATCCAGCAGCAGGCCAATAGCTTTTTCCTCGATATATTGGTTTTCAGAAGTGCCGCCGTACTCCTGGAAGAATTTTTTTACCAGCAGAGGAATATCTTCTTTCCTTTCCCTGAGAGGAGGCAGATGAAGCCATCCGCATCTGATTCGGTAATACAGATCCTTACGGAACATTCCCCTGAACATCAGCTTATCCAGATCTTCATTGGTTGCTGTGATAAAGCGGACATCCGCTGTCTGATGATTGCTTGAGCCCAGCTTCATATATTCTCCGTCCTGCAAAACACGCAACAGTTTTCCCTGAAGCTCAAGGGGCAGGTTGCCGATTTCATCCAAAAAAAGAGTTCCTTGGTTCGTGTGCTCCAGAAAACCTGCACGTCCGTTTTCCGCACCCGTAAAGGCTCCTTTTGTATGTCCGAAAAATTCAGCCTCGAACAGGCTGCCGGTCAAAGAAGCCATGTTGACCGGAGTAAATTTGAATTTAGACCTTGGGCTTGTGCAGTGAATTGCCTTGGCAAGGAGTTCCTTTCCGGTACCGCTTTCACCTGTGATTAAAATCGGAACATCGCTCCTTGCATGGAGTTCCGCTTCCTTTAATATCCTGAGCACTTTATGTGACTGGGTGATGATTGGCTTAAAAGTATCGGCGTATATCATTTTTGGAAGGGAAGCCTTTTTCTTAACGTCCAGAATATCAAGCAGGCGCTTTCTTTCCAGAGCACGGTGTATAGTCAGGATAAGATCTTCTCTTGCAATTGGCTTTAGCAGATAATCGTAAGCTCCCTTTTTCAGGCAGTCCACTGCTACCCTGGCATCGTTTACCGCAGTTACCATGACACACTCAGTGCCGGGTGAAGTGTTTTTAATCAGTTCCAGAAGTTGGATTCCATCCATGTCGGGCATGGTCATATCTATCAAAGCAACGTCAAAGACTTCTCCCCTTTCAAAAAGAGAGGCAGCCTTCAGCGAATCAACTTCGGTGCGAACATTTTTATAACCGGTTCTGATTAGCTTTTCTTTTAATATCTCAAGGAAATCCGGGTCATCATCAACTATAATTATGGTGTTATCCATTTAGGCCTCGTTGAGTAGTTGAGTGGTTGAATAATTACTATTACCCTAATTGAGCGTAACCGCTCAATGTCAATAGTCCGTTGTCAGTTGCAGCAGGGCGGAACTGTCAGCTATGAGCTGTGAGCTATCAGCTATATGATAATCCAATATAGACTGTTCCATAATGGCATAGTTTTTATAACATTGTTGAATTTAAATGGTTTTCTTATCATATATGCCAAATTGGCACAATAGCTATGTTAATTTATTTATAAATAAATATTTTCAAACCAAAACTTACCATGCATAATATATTAAAAATATTAGACTAATTAACTATTACCAAGTTTAATATCCAAACGGCATAGAAGTTGCTGTAAAGGCAGCATAAGAATACAAAGATAAAAAAGCCGGAGGTAAATTTATGCATTTAAAAAACAAATTTGACGCAGGAGAATTTGCCATTCTTGCGGAGATGGAGCCACCCAAGGGGGTAGATGTATCCGGGATGGTTGCCAATGCTCAGAGGGTTAAAGGTGAAGTGGATGCTTTTTTGGTACCGGAAATGAGTAACGCTGTTATGCGGATGAGTTCCATGGGCGGTGCCATGATTTTGCAGGCAAAAGGAATGGATACGGTAATACAGCTCAATTGCCGGGACAGAAACAGGATCGCACTTCAGGCGGATCTTCTTGCGGCCTTTGGCTGTGGCATTACCAATGTAATGGCAGTTAAAGGAGAAGATCCAGGCTTTGGAGATCACCACCAGGCAAGATCGGTTTACGACATTGATTTGCCGGAACTGCTGCAGGTAATTACAAGTCTTCAGCAGGGAAAGGATATGGCCGGAATCGATCTTTCAGGTTCTCCGCAATTTCTTGTCGGTTCCACGGTTGATGCAAGCGCAAAAGGGAAGTCCCCGGAGTTGGTGCTTGAGGAGATGAACAAAAAGGTCGAAGCAGGCGCCCAATTCTTCATAACCCCGCCTTTATTTGACCTTTCCGCGATACAGCCTTTCCTCAAACGGGTGGATCCTGCAAAAGCAAAAATTATTCCCACTGTTCTGTTACTTAAATCACTGGGTATGGCCCGTTATATGGTTCGTAACGTGGATAATGTTTTTATTCCAGATTCCCTGATAACCCGGATCCAAAAATCGCCTGACAAGGTGCGTGAGTGTACTCTTATTGCATCTGAAATGGTCGCAACCTTAAAAAAAGAAGGATTCAGCGGCGTTCTTCTATCCACAATCGGATGGGAAAACAAACTTCCCCAAATACTTGAAAGGATTTAAGGAATAAAAAAGATGAAGGATGAAAATAGTAAAAAAGAAATCTTGGGATCAGTTATGGTTGTTGGCGGCGGTATTGCCGGTATGCAGTCCGCCCTGGATCTTGCCAACTCAGGATACTATGTATACATGCTTGAAAAGTCTTCGGCTGTCGGCGGAATGATGTCCCAGCTTGACAAGACCTTTCCCACAAACGACTGTGCCATGTGAGTGATCTCACCTAAACTGGTCGAGGTCGGCCGGCATTTGAACATAGAGCTTTTGACAAATACGGAACTTGAAGAACTTAGCGGAGAGGCGGGACATTTTACCGCAACCGTAAATCAAAAGGCGCGTTATGTGGACATTTCCAAGTGCACAAGCTGTGGTGAGTGTATAGATGTATGCCCCATAGAAGTTCCAAACGAATATGATAAGGGACTTTCAAAAAGAAAAGCAATTTATAAACAATACCCTCAGGCTATTCCAGGCGCCTTTGCCATAAGCAAGATAGGAACAGCCCCATGCAAGGCTACCTGTCCGGCTCATGTAAGCATACAGGGTTATATTGCCCTGATCAATGAGGGGAAATACCGCGAGGCTCTGGAGCTTTTTAAAGAGGATCACCCTTTTCCCGGCATATGCGGCCGGATATGTCATCATCCCTGCGAAGAGATCTGTACCCGCAACGACTTGGACCAACCCCTGGCCATTCGCGAACTGCACCGTTTCCTGGCTGATTGGGAATTGGGCCAGGACGCAACCTACATTCCGGAAACGGCTGAACCGCGCAAAGAAAAGGTGGCTATTGTTGGTTCGGGTCCGGCAGGACTGGCGGCAGCCTATTCCCTGGCAAGAAATGGCTATCAGGTGACGGTTTTCGAAAAATTACCGGTGGTGGGCGGTATGATGGCAGTGGGTATCCCGGAATATCGTTTGCCGAGGGATATTATAAAAGGCGAAATCAAAGTGATCGAAGAAATGGGTGTAACTATTAAAACCGGGATAACTTTCGGTAAGGATATCACCATAGAAAGCCTTAAAAAAGACGGTTTTTCGGCTCTGTTCATGGCCATCGGGCTGCATGGCGGCCGCAGGCTCGGCGTGGAAAACGAAGATGTTGATGGTGTTCTTCAGGGGGTGGGCTTTCTGCGCGATAGCGCCATGGGTAAAGATGTTCCCATTGGCGAAGATGTCATCGTCGTTGGTGGCGGCAACGTGGCCATCGATGTGGCGCTGACTGCAAAACGCAAAGGGGCCAAGAACGTCACACTGATCTGCCTGGAAAAACGTGAAGAGATGCCCGCCTGGGAGCATGAAATCGAGGAAGCACTGGAAGGCGATATTAAGATCATTAACAGTTTCGGACCCAAGGCGTTTTTCATTGACAAAAGCAACAAAGTCTCCGGTATTGAATTTAAGACCTGTACCGCCGTCTTTGACAACGATGGTCGCTTCAACCCATCCTATGATGAAAACGAATGCCAACCGCTGTTCGGCGACACGGTGATCATCTCCATCGGCCAGAGCACGGACCTGTCATTCATCAAGGAGCAGGGTATCGCTATTACACGGGTGGGCGGTCTGGAAGCCGATCCGGTAACTTTGCAGACACCCATTGACTGGGTGTTCGCCGGCGGTGATGCGTTTTACGGACCCAAGTCGGTGGTGGAGGCCGTTTCATGCGGCAAAGAAGCTGCCGAGAGCATTGACCGTTTCATCAACGGTCTGGATCTTAATGAAAACCGGGAAAAGACCTGGGAATTTGAAAAGCCGGATATCTCTCTTGAGCCCAACAAACCCAGAACTCAGGTTCGCTGTCTGGATCCGGCTGCCCGGGAGTGTAATTTCCTGGAGGTTTCTTACGGCTATGATGAAACAGAAGCGAAAAAAGAGGCCGAACGTTGCCTTAAATGCGGCATTTGCTCAGAGTGTTACCAGTGTGTGGGTGCATGTCTTGCCGGAGCAATTGATCACAGCATGGAAAATGCAACCAGGGAGATCGAGATCGGTTCTGTGGTCCTTTGCCCGGGCAACGATGTCTTCGACCCAACCATGCTAAAGGAGTTCTATCATTATAAAAGAAATCCAAATGTAATGACCAGTTTAGAATTTGAACGGATTCTCAGCGCATCTGGTCCCACTATGGGCCACCTTGTAAAGCCGTCGGACGAGCAGGAACCTAAAAATATTGCATGGTTGCAGTGTATTGGGTCAAGGGATCTGAACCGGTGCGGTAACGGTTACTGTTCTTCTGTCTGCTGCACGTATGCCGTTAAAGAAGCGATGATCGCAAAGGAACATTCCGGAGGCGATCTGGATTGTGTGGTTTTTAACATGGATATCCGAACATTCGGCAAAGATTATGAGAAATATTACCTCAGGGCAAAGGATAAGGAAGGGGTTAGGTTTGTAAAAGCCAGGGTGCACACCATAGATGAAGTCAGGGATACCGGCGAACTGCGCATAAAGTATGTGGACGAAAACGGCGGTATTCAGATAGAAGATTTTGACATGGTCGTTTTATCGGTTGGGCTTGAAATTTCGCAATCGACCGTGGATCTTGCCCGGCGGCTTGATGTTGATTTGAATCGATACAATTTCGCCGATACCCAACCCTTTACGCCTGTGGAAACTTCGCGTCAGGGGATCTATGCCTGTGGTACATTTCAGGGGCCGAAAGATATTCCAAGTTCGGTTATTGAGGCCAGCGCCGCGGCCTGTGCTGCCGGGAGAAATCTTGTAGAAGCCCGAAATACTTGCACTAAAAGTGTTGAGGTCCCGGAAGAAATCGACGTGGATGGGCAGGAGCTGCGGGTAGGTGTATTTGTCTGTAAATGCGGCATCAATATTGCCGGGGTTGTGGATACCGAGGCCGTAGAAGAGTACGCTGCTTCCCTTCCACATGTAACCTACACAAGCCAGAACCTTTTTACCTGTTCCCAGGATACCCAGGACCAGATGAAAGAGCAAATTTCAGAACATGATTTAAACCGGATCGTGGTGGCATCGTGTACGCCGAAAACACATGAAGGCATTTTTATGGATACGCTGGAGGCTTGCGGCCTTAACAAATATCTTTTTGAAATGGCCAATATCCGAAATCAGGATTCATGGGTGCATAAAGACGATCCGGCTGCCGCCACGGAAAAAGCAAAGGACCTTGTAAGAATGGCCGTGGCCAGGGTAGCAACCCTCTTTCCCCTCCATGAAAAGGTTATTCCTGTAAACAAACGGGCTCTGGTCATCGGCGGCGGTGTGGCCGGAATGAATACTGCACTGGGCCTTGCTGACCAGGGGTTTGAAACGGTTCTGGTGGAAAAAGAGGCGCAGTTGGGAGGCATAGCAAACCGTCTCACAAAGACTATAGACGGAGCGGATGTGAAAAAATACCTTGAAGAGCAGATCAAGAAGGTAACTTCCCATTCAAAAATCCAGGTTTTGACACAATCTCTTATTGTCGGTTTTACCGGATTCAAGGGAAATTTCACTACAGAAGTTCTGGTGGGACCCGGGATGTACGAAAGAAAGATCAACCACGGGGCTGTTGTCGTTGCAACAGGAGCTAATGAATACCAGCCCAGCGAATACCTATATGGGGAAGATTCACGTGTAATGACACAAATCGAGTTGTCTGGACATCTTGAAAAGAAGGGCTTGGACGATTTGAATCAGGTGGTGATGATCCAGTGTGTGGGCTCAAGAAACGATGAAAATCCCAATTGTTCCCGTGTCTGTTGCCAGAGCGCCATCAAAAACGCCCTTCACATAAAAGAACTAAATCCACAGGCGGACATATATATTCTTTACAGGGATATCCGTATGTACGGTCTTTTAGAGGACTATTACACAGAGGCCAGGAAACTTGGAATCATCTTTTCCCGATACACTCCAGAGGACCCTCCAAAGGTGGAGGCTTCGGACGACGGATTGCAGGTCACCTTCAAAGACCATATACTGGGTCAACCTCTCCAGGTCAGTGCAGACCTGCTGGCCTTAAGCGCAGGGGTGAGAGCCGAAGACACCGAAGAACTTGCATCCATATTGAAACTGGCCAGAAATACAGAGGGACACTTTATGGAAGCCCATGTAAAATTAAGGCCGGTGGATATGGCCACTGAAGGGATATTTGTTTGTGGTATGGCCCACAGTCCCATGCTTCTATCAGAGACAATAGCCCAGTCCCTGGCTGCGGCATCAAGAACCACTACGTTTTTGTCTCAGGATCAGCTTACCCTGTCTGCTATTACGGCCAGGGTCAATACAGATCTATGCGCTTCCTGTCTCATATGCGTCAGGTCATGCCCATATGGAGTTCCGGTGATCAATGAAGATGGTGTAAGTGAAATCGATGATGCTTTGTGCCACGGATGCGGAGTATGCGCGGGTGAATGCCCTGCCAAGGCCATTGAACTTAACTGGTACGAAGATGATCAGATACTGTGCAAAGTAGACGCTTTGCTTGAAGGAGTTATGTAGGAGGAATTTTATGGGAAAAGATTTTGAACCGATCATAATAGCATTTTGCTGTAATTTCTGAGGTTACACAGCAGCGGACCTGGCAGGTTCAATGCGATTGAGTTATCCGACAAACATCAGGATTGTACTTGTTCCTTGCACCGGGAAGGTGGATATTCTTCATATTCTGCGGGCATTCGAAAAAGGGGCGGATGGTGTGTATGTTGTCGGGTGCATGGAGGGGGATTGTCACTATAACAGCGGTAACTTCAGGGCCCGTAAGCGAGTCGAGCAGGCGCAAAAGCTTCTCGATACTATCGGTATCGAAGGGGAGCGGGCACAGATGTACAACCTGTCGTCAGGGGAAGGCCCCAAGTTTGCCGAATATGCTGTGGAGATGGACGAAAGAATTCGAAAATTGGGTCCAAATCCTATAAAGTCGGCAAAAAAGAAAGCTGCCTGAAATGGTTGGCGATTTTGGATTTTAAATTGAAATTTTTCAATAATTAATGAAAGAGAGGTATTATGATTGTCGCGGATAAAAAGCCGATTGAGGAGATCGTAGAAGCAATCAAAGATAAAGAAAAAATCCTCATTTTAGGTTGCAACGAGTGCGTTACGGTCTGCGAGGCAGGAGGAAAAAAGGAAGTGGGTGTTATGGCTTCAGCCCTTAGAATGTATTTTTTAAACCAGGGACGGGAGGTCAGTATAGACGAAAGGACTTTGGAACGACAATGCGATCACGAATACCTTGAAGAGGTTCGTGATGTGATTGACCAGTATGACTCTGTAGTCTCTCTTGCCTGCGGTGTCGGCGTCCAGTTCATGGCCGAAAAATATCATACCACCCCTGTCTTTCCAGGCGTGAATACATGCTTTATGGGTGTTACTGAAGAGCGAGGTGTATGGTCTGAAAGGTGCCAGGGTTGTGGAGAATGTATTCTGGCAAGTACTGCCGGAATTTGTCCGGTTTCCCGGTGTGCAAAGAGGATTCTTAACGGCCCGTGCGGCGGGTCAACAAATGGGAAATGTGAAATTAATAAAGAGTTGGACTGTGCCTGGCAATTAATCATCGATCGGCTCAAGGCACTGGGAAAACTTGATGACTATGAAAAAATTACCCCTTTAAAAGACTGGTCAACTGAAAGGGCCGGAGGGCCCAGAAAAGTTGTCAGGGAGGATGTGCAGCAATGAAAGCAAAGACACCGAGTAAACTTGAAAAGATTCTTGCAGCCGGTCATCTTGCCGTTACCTCCGAGTGCGGCCCCCCGCGCGGAAGCGATCCGGAGGTAATTATCAAAAAGGCCGAAATGATCAAGGATCATGTGGATGCAATCAATATTACCGACAACCAGACATCAGTAACGCGCATGTGCAGTCTGGCCGCCTGTATTCGCCTTAAGCTCATGGGCCTGGAGCCGGTACTTCAGATGGTAACCCGCGACCGGAACCGCATCGCCCTGCAGAGCGACATTCTCGGAGCGGCTTCTTTTGACATTAATAATATTCTCTGCCTTTCAGGTGATCATCAGAGCTTCGGGGACTGCGCTCAAGGACAGAATGTTCATGATATTGACTCTATACAATTGGTTCAAACAGTAAGGCACATGCGGGATGAAGGAAAGTTTTTGGGAGGTGATGATATCAATCGCCCTCCGAAGATGTTTGTGGGGGCGGCTGCAAATCCCTTTGCCGACCCGTTTGAGATCCGCGTTCCCAGGCTTGCAAAAAAGGTTGCGGCAGGAGTCGAATTCATCCAGACTCAGTGCATATACAACCTCGACAAGTTTGAGCAATGGATGAAAATGGTCTGTGACCGGGGACTACATGAAAAGGTTAATATACTGGCAGGCATGACCCCGATGAAGACTGCGGGTATGGCCAAGTATATGAAAAATCGTGTTCCCGGCATGGACGTGCCTGACGAAGTGGTTAAACGTCTGGCGGACACGCCGAAGGAAAAACAGAGCGAGGAAGGTATTAAGATCTGTATCGAGGCGATTCAACGGCTTAAAGAAATAGAAGGAGTGCGCGGTTTTCACGTCATGGCTATTGAGTGGGAGGAAAAGGTGCCTGAAATCGTGGAAAAAGCGGGCCTTTATCCCAGGCCTGAAGTTGATTAGGCGCTTAGCTGTAATTTTTGTGTATTTTGTCACAAAAAATTCATAGAAAAACACCTGCTCGGTTCCGGCTTTTCCGGATTAGGGGTCTATTAAAACAAAAAAAGGGAGGATATAATGAGCGAAAAAAAGAGAATTCTTGTAGTCGATGATGAACCTGATTTCGCTTCCATTGTTCAGGGAAACCTGGAAAAGGAAGGCTTTGAGGTTGAAATCGCATACAACGGTGTTGAGGGACTGGAGAAGGTACATGCAAACCCGCCTGATGCCATAGTGCTTGATGTAATGATGCCTGAAAAGGACGGGTATGAAATGTGTGCGGATCTGAAAGGGGATGAAAAATACTGTGACATTCCTATTGTCCTTCTGACCGCTGTCGCGTCACATGTGACTTCAACACGCTATTCACACGCTGATGGCATGAGTACGGAGGCAGACGATTATATTGCTAAACCGGCTTCTGCAGAAGAGATCACCAGGAGCGTTAAAGATCTTCTAGAAATGGGATAGAAGATTGAGGTTAAGCTGATAATCTTTTATGGCATTAAAAGGAAGACTTGCTCTGATAAATGATATGTGTTTTTGTCCGACTAAATGCTGGATTTGCATGAATCATTCTTGTGCGGTTTGGATTTCAAATGAAGGTTTTTTGCATATTAAGTGATGAGCGGGCTTTTCGTTTAAAATCGCCTGACATGTTTTCGGCGGTAATGAACCGATTAGGTATAAAAGGAAGCTATGTGCCTTTTGCCGTTAAGCCGGAAGACATCGGGCAGGCTATTCACAGTATTCGAATTTTGAATATCGCAGGCGCAAATATAACTGTGCCATATAAAGAAAAAGTCATACCTTTCCTTGATGTTCTTTCTGAAGGAGCCAATATCATTGGCGCGGTCAACACTATTGTTTGCGATGGCGATATATTAAAAGGTTATAATACCAATGCAATCGGTTTTATGGACGCACTTAGCGACGCGGATTTTGATGTTGAAGGCAAGACAGCGCTCGTTTTTGGAACAGGCGGTGCAGCAAAATCAGTTGTATTTATTTTAAACTGGCTTCGAACAGACTCAATTATTGTTGCAGGCCGCAGAAAACAAAAAGCTCTGGAAATTGTCGATCGTTTTAGTGGAGATGCTATGCCGATTTTCGATTTTCCGGATCGGCCGTTTCCAGCTAACATTGTGGTCAACGCAACTTCTGTTTCCAGCACCGATGAATCGCCGGAACTGGCTGCGGTCGTGGAAAAGCTTGAAATTCCGGAATGTGAACTTGTATTGGATCTTAATTATGGCTACACTCAAAATTTTTGGCAGGATATGGCCAAAGCCAGGGGTATTCGATTCTTGGACGGTCTTTCCACACTTGCCTTTCAGGCAAAACGAACCTTTGCTCTCTGGACAGGCACTCAAGTCCCATCGGAGGAGTTTCTGAGAGCACTTGATGAAAATGCGTAAAATTTAAAAAAGCATAAATTATTCTTTTACCGGGAGCAGAACCGTGAAAACGGTTCCCTTCCCGGGAGTGCTTTCCACGTCGATAAAACCGTTCAAAGAATCCACAAGCCCTTTTACTATGGGGAGTCCGAGTCCAGTACCGGTGATATATCTGGTGTTTTCGTCTTTGACCCTGTAGAACCTTTCAAATATCTTTTCAAGGTGTTTATCTGCTATGCCGAATCCGTTATCCTTAACCCTTATGCGGATATTTATCCCTGCCAGGTCAACATCGATTTCTATTTTTCCGTTTTTATGAGTATAATTGATGGCGTTGGCAATCAGGTTGCCAAAGATGCTTTCCAGAGCAATGGGATCAGCTATCAGCGGAGGTAGGGGAGCTTTGGGAACATTCAGGATTAAAGACTGCTTTTTGCCCCTTGCACGGGTTTCAAGAAAATCTACTATATTTTTCAGGGTTTCTTCCAGATGAACCGGTTTCGGCTCGTGACATATAATTCCTTCCTCGATGCGGGAGAGATCGAGCAGATCGCCTATCAAAGCGATCAGTCCATGGGTCTTTTCCTTGGCACGGGTGAGTATGTGCTGGTCATGCGTAGTTGTTTCTCCCACCATGTCCCTTATAACAAGCGCCAGTTGTTCATGGATCGTTGAAAGGGGGGACCGAAGTTCGTGGGAAACCTTTGCCACGAATTCCGATTTAAGCTGATCCAGAACCTTCATATCTGAGATATCCATCACATTTACCACTGCACCCAGGCATTCTTGGTTTTCACCCATTACCGGTTGGGCCTTTGCAAGAAGATATTTTTTGTCTGAGAGGGCAAACTCATAATCCGGGATATCATCATAATCGATATGTTTTCCCTGAGAAATTTCCTTAACAAGATTGCAAAGGTTTTTGTCCGGTACATAGTCTTCAATGGGGTTGCCCGGTTTCAAATCAGAGTCTATTTCGAGGAGTTGCCGAAAAGCCGGATTCATCAAAACTACCTGCCCTTTGGTGTTGGTCACCATTGCACCGTTGGGAAAAGATTCGAGAATTGTATGAATACGACTTTTTTCGGTATCCAAATCCAGCAGAGTTCTTTTTCTTTCCCGTTCCAGCTTTTCTGCCTCACGGGTGAGCCGAATTTTTTCCCAGGCACGATTCACCACGATACGCATTTGATCCGGGTCAAAGGGTTTCGAAATAAAATCATAAGCCCCCTGTTTCATGGCTTTGGTAGCCGTTTCCACTGTGGCATATCCGGTGATTATGATTACAAGTATTGTTTCATCTATTTCCCTGATTCGCTCAAGAACCTCCATTCCACCCATGCCAGGCATTTTTAAATCGAGAAAAACGATAGAGGGTTTTTCTTTTTCCAGTATATTAAGGGCCTGGTCGCCACGGGATGCCGTCAGGACTTGGAAACCAATCTTGGAAAGGATCCGCTGAGATCCATCCCGTATGTCCTTTTCATCATCCACTACCAGTATGTGGGTGGTTTCAATACTATTTTTCAATTTGATCTCCTTTATTGCTCTGAGTTGCAATGGGAAACTCGATGATAAAGGTAGAGCCCTGACCGGGCATGTTTTTGGCCAGAATTTTTCCACCATGGTTTTCTACAATCCCGTACACCATACTGAGCCCAAGACCGGTCCCTTTTCCTTCTTCTTTGGTGGTAAAAAAATGATCGAAAATATGAGGTAGAATATCTTCGGGTATTCCTGGACCGGTGTCGGATATTTTTATTTTTATCCAATTTTGTTGTCGCGACCTGCAGGTTTCCAAAGTCAGTTTTCCCTTTCCCTCCATTGCCTGGGCCGCATTTATGATTAGGTTCATGAACATATGGTTAAGTTGCTGGGTATCAGCCATAATAGGAGGAAGTGAAGAAGTCATGTTTTTCTCTATTTCAATATTATGAAAAAGGGTCTGATTTTCAAGCAGGAAAAGGGTTCTGGAAATAGACTTGTTTATATCGTGGGGTTGCATGACATTTCGAGTCTGTCTGGTAAACTCAAGAAGTTCTTTAACAGTATCACGGCATCTCTCGGCATCTTTCAAAATGCGCTGCAAATCCTCTCTGGCTCCTTCTTCAAGGTCGTATTCTTCCAGAACAAGCTTGGTGAAAAGTGTTATTCCTCCCAGGGGGTTGTTTAACTGGTGGGCCACGCCTGCTGACAGCTTGCCGAGGGAAGACATTTTTTCCGATTGCATGAGTTGGAGCTGAATCTTTTCCATTTCGTCTCTTATTTTAAGCTCTTCTCGCAAATCGTGGAAAAAACCGATCCGATGGTTGCCACTTCATTTTTACCTTCATAAACGATTGATGCGTTTAAGCTAATCGGAATGGTTTCACCGTTTTTAGAGAGCACATTAACCTGATATGATCTGAGTTTTCCCTTTCCACTGTTTTCAGTGCTCCGGAGTTTTTTCATCACATCATATTCTAAATTATCCGGATAAATATCCCTGATATTCAGATGATTGATGGCTTCATCTTTAGTGTAGCCGAAAACTTCCGATGCCGTCTCGTTGAAAATAAGAATATTACCTTTTTTGTCCGCTGCGATGACACCGTCAACAGCACTGAAGATGAGATTCCGCAGAAGCGCGTTGGACTGTTTCATCTTTTTTTCGAGTCCGCCGATGGTGGGCAGGTCAAAATCCATGCTTACAAAGGCTTCAATATCTTCTCCGGAATAGATAGGATAGGAATAGTAACACGGCATCCGGCTCAGGTCTAAAGAATCGTCCGGTTTGGGTATTAAGGCCGGCTTGCCTGTTTGTGATGCTTCTTCAACAGCGCAGTTGATACAGGGAGATGACCGATCATGGAAAACCTGGTAGCACTGTTTCCCAATAACTTCATTTCTGGGTTTTCCATCGGACCCATGACTGGCAGCCAGGATCTTAAATTCCGGTGAAACCACAATGAGTCTTTTTTGGAATGTATCTATAACCTTAAGGAGATAGTCCTTTTCATTATCGTTACGCATTAAACCCCTCCATCTATCTCAAATATTTAATAAACATCTTAAAAAAATACAACCATTAATTGTGAGCAGAAAGGACGATATTTTTTTAGAGCAGGCACAATATCATTTTATTCTGCAGAAGCTTGCCAAACCTGATCAGCCTCGAAGAAAGAGAAGTAAAATGAAATAATGGCAGAAATTAGAGAACGAGACAAGGCACCCAATTTAAAATTGAAGAATCAGAAGGGATAAACCTATGTAGGGGTCATCGTTGACATTGAGGACAAAAAAATGTGCTACGTTGATATTGAACGATTCGTTGAATGGGGTGATCGCAGTTAGGACACGGCTGACCTGTTTTACCATATACATTTAAGAAATTTTGAAA
>RCNF010000403.1_pt1 | contig 21721 bp, 15 predicted proteins | sample 2041311 | NCBI WGS metagenome assembly RCNF01 (sample SAMN09708228, study PRJNA481090) | Marine sediment metagenome, whole genome shotgun sequencing project. | biome: marine sediment; feature: ocean; material: sediment; isolation source: Sewage treatment plant 2 marine sediment (STP2) ... | reverse complement strand
CGGGCGACCAACTGGCCGTGAATGCCTTCCCAGTAGTCGGCCTCGATCCCCTTGTGGCACTGACCGCAGGTCGAGGGGATGTTGAAGTGGTTGATGCTCGATTCCTGGGACCCCGGAGACATGATCTTGTGCGCGCTGCCTCCGGTGGAGTGACAGTCGTTGCAGCTCGCCGCGACATAGACGCCACCCTTAGTGGCCTTGCCGTGCACCGACCGCGCGTAGATCTGGATCGGGTGGTCGATGAGGATGTCGTACTTGGTCGTGATGTCGAGGTTTTCGTGACACTTGCCGCAGGTTTCGGGGAGATTAGTGGGGTGGACCGAAGACCTTCTCGCAGTCGAGGGCAGAATGTCGTGGTCGCCGTGGCAGTCAGAGCAGTGGGGCATGTCCTCGCACGTTCCAAGCACCGCACGACCGTGCGACTGATACTCCTCAGAGGCCTGGTCGTGGCAGGTGCGGCAGCCCTCGCAACCAACGTAGAAGGGTTCCTCGGCCTCTCGGTGGGGGACGGTGTCGCGGTCGATGTGGCAGTCGAGGCACTCGAGCCCGTCGTGCACGGAGTGTTCGAGATTGATCTGGAACGAAGAGCCGTGATCGCTCGCCTCATGGCAGTCGCCGCAGATCGAGCTGTCGATGGGCTCGTACTCCTCGACCTCCTGGGCGCCGGCGAATCCCGCCGTCGTGACGAAGGCGACGCAGAAGACCGCCATCGTGAATCTCGTGTTTCGTTTGGATCTGAGGACGCGCGGACCGAGTCTCAACATTGCCATGACTCTGACCTCCACTCTATTCATTGTGGGGCCTTTTGGGCCATTGTCAAGTGTTAAGTCTTTTATTTTGTGAAAGTTGAATAGTTGACCGTATAACCAATCAGGCAAGTAGCGTAATGAGAACGACTTCTGACAGCCGGCGGTTCGAATGCGCTAGGTTGTGCTGATCCACACCCGCCGAGTCCTCGGTCCATCGAGATCGACAAAGAAGATCCCCTGCCAGATCCCCAGCTTGAGCCGGCCGTTCTCCACCGGAATGGTCACCGACGCACCTAGGAGAGTGGCCAACAGGTGAGAGTCGGAGTTTCCTTCGGCGTGAGCGAAAGGAATCTCCGGGACCATGGCCTGGTAGGCAGCGGCGAGATCGTCGGCGACATCGGGGTCGGCCGCTTCATTGACGACCACCGCCGCCGTGGTGTGGGGCACATAGACGTGGCAGAGAGTAGCCGCCGGGTCAAGTTCGGCCAGCGCCGACGCAACCTTCGATGTGATGTTGACGAGCTGGGTGCGAGTGGACGTGCAGACCGAGATCTCTTTCATGGTGTCGTTCTCCAGGCATCGGCGTGGATCTGGCGGTAGGCATCGGAGAGAAAGACCACCCGACGGACGTAGTTATAGGTTTCCGGGATGGGGATCGATTCGGTGAAGGACTCGGCTTCGGGCCATCTTTTCCACCACCGCCGGACCCGTCGATCACCGGCGTTGTAGGCGGCGAGAGCGGGCTCCGTCGCTCCGAAACGACGGATCAACCACGCGAGTTCCTGGGCGCCGAGCCGGATGTTGATAGCAGGGTCTTCCAAATCCGGCCGGCTGCCGAGCCCCAGCTTCCGAGCGTGGAGCCGTGCGGTTGAAGGGAGGAGTTGCAGCACGCCGCGGGCGTTGGCTGGCGAACGAGCGTGCGCGTTGAAAGTGCTTTCCTGCCGCGCCACAGCGGCGATCAGCCACGGATCGACTCCGGTCTCGCGAGCAGCCTGGAGGATGTGATCGGCCCACCGCAGAGGGAGATATGCGCGGGCGGCGTCCGCTGGAATGTCGGCGATGGCGACCGTGCTGATCGTCGGAAAGGCGGCACGGATATTTCGGATGGCGGTATTGGAGCGACCCGCGTCGGCAGCCAGAACAGCCGCCGACAGCGCCTCGGACCGTCCCGGGCGGCGACGGCGGATGTGTCGCCGCCACTCATCCGAGGCCTCGGCCGACCCGGCATTGGTGAGCAACCACGCAACGGAAGAAGGTGGATCCGTGGTGCCGACGGGATCTGATGCCGGGGAGTACGTCGACCCGGAACCCGCGCCGGTGTGTCGCCTCGCCCACCGTCCGTAGACGTCACTGATCTTCGCCTCGGCCAAATCCGCCAGACCCTCGTTGGCGGGGTCGCCGACCGATCGCCAGTAGTGGAGGCACCGTTCGTGGTTCGGCAGGGCACTCGCCATCCCGTCGATGATCTGCGGGTCGGCCCCCGATCGAGCGAGCGCGACGCCGAGTCGCCGGCCTAACCAGGTCCTCCGCCTGTGCTCCCAACCCGATGTCTCGAGTTGGCGCCATGCGTCCAGAGCAGGAACGAGCTTGCCGGCCTCGGTGCCGCACTCGAGTATGAGGATCAGCGCCTCGATGCGGGTGGGACCTTCGGTCGGAACAGCTGAACTTTGAGCCTCGTCGAGGCAAGTCTGAAACAGTTTCACTGCGGCGCGATCGGGCATTCGGCCCCAGGCGCGGCGACGGTACGCCTCTGCTCGAAGACCCAGTTCCAACGGATCGGACTCGCGACGCACCGGAAGGGCGTTCAGAGCTCGACTCGGTGATCCGGCATCAAGCTCGCAACGGGCGAGTTCGATACGTCGTTGGGTTTCCTGCTCTCCCTGTCGTCGCTGTTTTCTCAGTTCGGCGGCGCCGCGGGATCCGAGGCCGGCCGCCCGCCACGCCGCCGCACGGGCCATCCAGTCTTCGTGTTCAAAGGTGTCGAGAACGCTGCGTTCGAGGGTTGATGAATGAGACCGGAGGCGCTGCGGTGCTTCGCGGGCGAGTCGGAAAGCCGCCAGCGCCGCAGTTGTTTCATCGCCGAGATCGAGAAGCTCGACATCGGCTCGCTGGCGAATTGAGTCGGGCGCGCCGATGAGGACGACGACCGCGGCTTTGTGGTCGTCCTCGGCGACCAGCGCGTTGGCCAGGGCCATGGTGGCGTGACCCCTGAGGTCGTCGGGGGGTTGTGCTTCGAGGAACGCACGCCACCGGGTGGAGTCGGCGCCGCTGTTCCGAAGACTGTCGTACCAAGCCCCGAGACGAGCCCTTTCGAGAGTGGGACCGGGTCCCGCCGCGGCAAAAAGATCGCCCGCGCCGGCGGGGTCGTCATCACGGGATGCAAAGGCGCGTTCCAGTAGGTCCAAGCGGTGGGAATCGAGTTCTCTAGGCGGAGGGCCGCCGCACGCCATCACCAGGGTGGCCGAGATTGCAAAGAGAACCAGGGCTCGCGGAACTGCCGGTGTGTGAACCCTCACATACCGAGGAGGTCGGGGTCGCCATCGGCGAGGACTCGGACCAACTCGTCCTGGAAGTAGTCTTGGCTCTCCCGCACCTCGGCGGAGATGCGCTTGTCGAACATCTCGCGGCTGCGATCGATATCCTCCCGCAAACGATGGTAGATATCCTTGGATTCGCGGCCCCGCTCGACCTGCTCCTCGTTGTAGAGCTTGATCTCGGAGACGAGGAGTCGAGCGAAGCGGCGGGCCTCTTCTCGCTGCGCCTCGTCCTCGGAAACCTCCATTTCGGCCTCTGCGGGTGGAGGTTGTACCGGCTGGACCGGTGGCGGCTCATCAAGGAACTTCGATCCCGAGGATTTGGGCTCTTCCGGCTCGGGCGGGGTCACCGGCATCTGGACTTGGCTCGGCGACTCGACCGCAACTGGTGGGGCGGTTTCCTCTCCGGCGGGTTCAGGCTCAGGTTCCGGTTCGGGCTCCGGCTCAGGTTCGGGCTCAGGCTTCGGCTCCGGCTCAGGTTCCGGTTCCGGTTCGGGCTCCGGCTCAGGTTCCGGTTCCGGTTCGGGCTCCGGCTCAGGTTCCGGAGCGAACTCGGGCTCGGTGATCGTCTCGGGATCGAACCCCTCGGTGTCGACCGAATCCTCAATCTCCGCCGCGGCCGGTTCTTCCGCTTCAGATCCTGCGGTGATGATCTCGGCCTGGCGTTCGATCTCAGCGACAGCTTCGGTCACGACCTCGTCTTCGGAGACCATGTCGGAATCACCGAATCCCGACACGTCGATCTTCATGGTTGCCGAGGGATCGATCTCCGATTCGACGGTCTCGGTGTCGGCCGGGCCGATGTCTTCGGTTTCCTGGGTGACCACCGCGACCGGTTCCGGCTCGTCCTCGACCACGGACGCTTCGGCTTCGGCATCACTCTCGGGCTCGGGCTCCTCATCCCGTGGTAGGGCTTCGGGAACAACCGCTTGGGCGATATGACCGATCTCCACCGCTTCAGCGAGGAAGGGAGCGGCTGTCTGGCGGTACTGAAGTGTGTCGATAAGCCAACAAACCTGGGCAACCAGCATCTGGGTGGTATCGGGATCCCACGGCTGGTCGTCGAGCCGGTCGACATAGACCGTGCCCATCAGTTTCCCGCGCAGCACCACCGGGATCAAGAGGATTTCACGGGGCTCAACCTCGTCGGCAAACCAGCCTTGAAAGAGATCGTCCTCCGCCGGGGCAAAGCGAACCGGCTGTGAGACTTCGAGCAACTTTGACAGCGCCGGACTTTCTGCAACATCTCCCTTCCAGGATCGAAGAACCTCGCCATCGGCAAAGCCGATCCCGCTCCAGGCCGAGACTTTGCCCTCGCGAAGAACGAGAACCACAGAGCGCGCGGCATTCTCGGAGATCGCGGGAAGGAGTTCCTTGAGCAGCTCCGACTGGCTCTGAGCCCCGTCCAGGGCTCGCATGAGACTGATGGATGCCCCATGGTGTCCGCTACCCGCCGCTTGTTCGAGAACTTCAATCTTGGATTCGAGTTCGGCACATCGATGCTGGTGAGCCTCGGCCTGCTGACGGTAGGAATCCAGCGCCGCGTCGATCTCGTCAACGGGGAAGAGCTCGTTGGCCGATTCCGGCAACGCTCCCTGAACAGAAGACTTGGCCTCGGTGATGAGTTCCTCGAGGTTCTGAACCACGAAGTCGAGACGGCTCGTGATGGTCTCCATTCCGCGACTCTGCGTCTTTCTGATCTGTTCAAGAATCGCGTCATACCGATCCATGGTGCCTCCTGACTGACTCGCAACACGTAACTTCATTATCCCCGGCGTCCTGTACTACAGTCAAGATCCGTCCGGGCGTTCAATCGATCTCTCCCTGAACGGATACAATGAGTGGTCTGGACCCGAAGAGCATAACACTCGCGCGGTCTTTGGTGACGAGATCAGGTCTGTTTCCGACCAAGAAAAGCCGTTGTCACGAGACTTCGATTCTGTTAGCGTTTGCGCGGAAGGGAGAGGCCATGAAGAGTTTCCGTTTACTGTCCGTGTGTGTGGTCCTTGTAGCCGTAGTGGGACTCGTACAGGGTTGCTCTCGGGGCCCAAGCGAGGAAGAGCTCGCGCTTGCCGCGTTCCAGGAGCAGTATGCCGCCCTCGAGGCGGGGTACAACGCCCTGGTGGAAAAGCGTGTCGAGATCGACGTCGCGGAGGCGGCGCTGGTTGAACTGCAAGCTATCCCCGAGAACGAACTCACCGATGAACAGAAGGTCGAACTCGAAGAGATCCAGACCGGACTCGAAGCATCCGCGGTCGAGAGCGAGGCGGGGTTCGAGGAGGTTCAGGGCCTGCTTGCCGACTTTCTCAACATCGGAATCAACGACTATCCTGGGTCCCAAGAAACCGCCGCTGCCCTGCTGGCCTATGCCGATGAGGCCATTCTGGTCGCCGATGACATGGTTGCGAAGTCCGGTGACTACAAGAAGGCCATCGACCATCTCAGCACTGCCGAAGGCTACTTCAACGCAGCCGGTCTGACCTCGTACCACCCATTGGTCGCCAAGATCGCCCAATTCGACGACTGGCGTTTCATCACCCAGGAGCGCTTCGACGAAGTCAAAAAGGGCATGACCAAGGAAGAGGTGGTGGCGGCTGCCGGTCAGGTCTATTTCAGAAATATCCAGGAGAGCCAAGCAAAGGGTGTGGAATCCTGGCTGTACAAGAAGCGAGAGGGCGGCGCTGCAGCCTTCTACTTCAAGACCAAGAACGGCAAAGTCTACGACAAGAATTGGGAAGCGGTGGCTGCGACCACGGTTGTCGAGTAGCTATTCCGGTCGTCGTGATGGCGCTGTGAGAGTCACAGCCGATTCGCCGCCGGGTGTGTGATATCGATCTTGACCGACGACGCTCTGCGATGTTAGCCTGAGCGTCCGAGTGCGTGTGTTGGCCGTGAGGCCTGCGCAAACAGCATGGAGAGGGGGTGAGACCGCCAATGCCTACAGGAATTTACGTTCGCGATAACGAGTCCTTTGAACAAGCGCTGCGCCGTTTCAAGCGCAAGTGCGAAAAGTCTGGCATCCTCTCCGAGGTCAAACGCCGTCGCTTCTACGAGAAACCGTCGGAGCAACGCAAGCGGCAGATGATCCAAGCCCGAAAGAAAATGCTTCGCAAGTTGGCGAAGCAACGTAGGGCGGGTCTGCTCTAGCCCTTGCAACGTTCGCCGTTTGCCGAGCTCGAGTTCGATACGACCATGAAGCTAGTGGCGGCCCATGCGCGAACGCGCGTGGGCCGCTTTCTTCTCAGCGCCACCGGCGGGTTCCCCGCCGTCGGTGAAGCGCTCCGGCGCGCGGCCTTCAACTCTGCGCTACTCGAACTCATCACCATCGATGGTCCCTTGCCTCTCGACGGCATCGACGAAGCGGCCGCATGGCTTGAGCCCGAGGCGCCGACCCCGACCGAACCAAAAGAGTTTCTCGCCCTGTTGTCGTTGGCCAAGCGAGTTGCCGCCGTTCGCCGGAGACTGGCCGATGTCTCCGATGAGCAGGCCATCCTCCGCGGTGTCGCCGAGGAGCTCCCGGATACGACGGGTTTGGTCGCCGTGGTTTCGCCGTTGCTCGGTCGCGACGGGCGCATTCCCGATGATGCGTCTCCCGAGCTCGCCCGGCTGAGACGGGCATCGGGCCGTCGTCGGCAGGATCTGCTGCAGGTGCTTTCGGGGGTTCGCCGGGCTCACGGAGATGCGGTCACCGACGCGCCGCCGACTCTGCGGCGGGACCGCTACTGCCTGCCGGTCCGTTCGGGGGCGCGATCGGAGATCCCCGGTCTCCTCCTCGACACCTCGTCGAGCGGGGCCACCGCCTTTATCGAACCCTTCGAAGTCGTCGAGTTCAACAACGCACTGGCCGAGACGGCGGCCAAAGAGCGGCACGAATTGCAGCGGATTCTCCGGGTGATCGGCGAAGCGTTCACCGGCGCGGCCGATGAGCTCGCCGATGCCGTCGAAACCCTCGGCCGGCTCGATGGCGCTCAGGCGGCGGTCCTTTTCGGGAAGGCCGCGGGCGGACGCATCGTCTTTCCCGAGGCCGGAGCAGAATTGCGGCTGGAGGGCGCTCGGCACCCTCTGCTCGATGGTCGCCTCAGGGATCTTCGAATTGAAATCCTCGGTGATGCCGAGCGCCGCCGCACCCAACGACCGGTTGTGCCCCTCGACTTCGCACTGCCCGCCGATGTGCGGACCCTGGTCATTTCCGGTCCCAACGCGGGCGGCAAGACGGTTGTGCTCAAGACCATCGGGTTGATGGTGCTCATGTGCTACCACGGGATTCCGCTCCCGGTTGACGCCGGAACCACGATTCCGGAGGTTGACGATCTCTGGTGCCATGTCGGGGACGAGCAGGACGTCACCGCCGATTTGTCGACCTTCTCGGGCGCCATGGCGGCGACGGCCAGGCTCCTCAATGACGCCGCCGAGAGCACCTTGGTCTTGTACGACGAGTTGGGCGCCGGGACCGATCCCCTCGAGGGCGCTGCGCTCGGCTGTGCGCTCCTCGAGACGCTCACCAGTCGCGGGTCACTGACGGTCGCCACCACCCATCTCGCATCCATCGCGATGGTGGCGTCATCCGCCGATGGCTTCGAGAACGCCGCCATGGAGTACGACGAAGCCAAGGAACGGCCGACCTACCAGTTGGCGGTCGGCCGGCCCGGAAGATCGCGGGCCCTTGAGATCGCCTCGAGGATGGGGATTGCTCGTGATGTGCTGATCCGTGCGGAGGAGCTCCTCGGCGGCGATCACCTCGAGCTCGACCGCTGGTTGCGACGGTTGGAATCCCTCGAGCAGGAGTTGATCGAAGAGCGATCCGACCTCGCAATTCGCGAGTCCCAGATTGAAGGGCTCAGACTCGATGCCGGGGCCGAACTTGCTCGCCTTGAAAAGGAGCGGGCGCTCCTGCCGGTCGAACTCAAGGCCGAAAGAGAACGTCTTCGGCTTCGGGCGAAGCAGCAGCTCGACCGGGTTACCGCCAAGCTCGAGAAGGCCACCAAGGACCTCAAACCCATGGGCCGTCGCAGCATCCAGAAACTCCGCGACGAAGCGTTGGATCTTGGCGTGCAGCTCCGACCCGAGTCACCGGCGGAACCTGAGGGTCCCCAGATCGGCGCGCGGGTACGGCTCGTGGGACTCGGGGGCGAGGGCGAAATCCAGGCCGTTCGGGGATCACAGGTGGCTGTGGTCATCGGCAACAAGCGGGTGTGGGTCCCGATCACTGATGTCGAGATCCTGCGTCGTGGAAAAAGGGCACCCAACAAACGGGTCGTCCATATCGAGGTTACCGAAGAAGCCCCCCAGGAGCTCATGCTCATCGGCTTCGACAGCGAACGTGCGCGCGAGGATGTTGAAAGAGCCCTCGATCAGGCCTTCGCGGCGGGCAAGCGAATGATCCGAATCGTCCATGGCCACGGCACCGGGACGCTGCGCCGTATGGTCGCCGATGTCTGTCGTGAGCACCCCGCCGTGAAGAGCTTCAAGCACCCGCCCGGCAACCGGGGCGGGACCGGCGCCACCGAGGTTGAGATCGAGGAGTCGGGTTAGGTCTTCGCGGCCGCTACGGCTCCCACGCCGAGGTATCGCCCGACTCGAAGCCGTCGGTGAAGATCGACTGCTGATCGACGAGGATCACCGCGGACTCCTGGCAGGGACCGGAGCTGGCGACGGTGGCCCAGTAGAACCGGGTCTCATAGGGGCTGACATCGATGCTCGAGGTGGTCTCTCCTGTGTTCCAGAGATGGCTGTCGAAGCTCCCCGGCACTGACAGGATGGTGGGATCGCCCCAGGTCATGGTGATCACCGGTTGGGCGCAGCCGAGGTTGGATGTGGTCGCCATGACCGGTTCGCTTGGATCGCTGGTGGCCAGGTTCTGATTCTCGGAGTGCGGAAGGGTGTAGGTCGTCACGGCGAGGTCGTAGCTGACTCCCGGGTCCAGTGTTGTGGCGGGGATTTTGAGAACGGTCTTGGCGCTCGACCATCCGACGGAGAGCCATGCGCCTCCAGCCGTCGGGACGACGAAGACCTCGAAACCACCTGGATCGTTGTAACTCGGCGCATCCCAACTCAGCCAAATGGTGTGATCGCCGACCCAGTCGATGGTTGGGTTGTCGGGCGCGACGGTCTGAGTGCTCTGCCAATCACCGCCGACCTGCTTGGCGTTGAGGAACGACGCCAATGCCGTGTCATCAGTGTAGAGAGCATTCCAACGAAGATCCGATGCGCCGTTTTGGAGCCATGACAAGGCGCCGAGTTCTGCAGGGATCTCCCCGGTGAGTTGATTGGAATCGATGAACAGTTCCATCAGAAACGCGAGACCCCCCAGCTCCGGCGGAATCGGGCCACTGAGTTGATTGGAGTCCAGCATCAGGCTCACCAAGTTCTCCAGGTTTCCGAGCTCGGGTGGGATACCCCCGCTCAGCCTGTTGGAGCCAAGGAAAAGCTGGGTCAGGCTTGCGAGATCTCCCAGTTCCATCGGGATCGCTCCGCTCAATTGGTTGAGCGACAACGACAGAAATCTCAAGTTTGTGAGATTCCCGATTTCCGGCGGGATCGGACCGTCAATCTGGTTTGCCGTCAGGACCATCGTCTCAAGACTTGCGAGGTTGCCCAGTTCGGGGGGAATCCTCCCTTGGAGCTCGGTTGTGATCAGCCACAACGTCTCCAGGTGAGCCAGCCTTCCCAGTTCCGGCGGGATTTCCCCAGCCAGGTGGTTGTAACCCAGGTTCAGGTCCCTCAGGTATTCGAGGTCTCCGAGCTGTGGAGGCAGAGGCCCTTGCAGATCATTTGAGTAGAGATTCAGCCCAGTGACGCGGCCTCCGGAACAGGTCACCCCGTGCCAGGTGCATTCGGAACCAACGGGATCCATCCAGTTGGTGTTGACGCTCCACAACGGACCACTCGTGCTGTCAAAGAGTGTGATGAGCGCGTCGCGTTCGATCTGCGGAATCTGGGCCGCCGCAGTACCCGCGGAGATGAGGATGAAGGCAGTGCTCAGAATCGATCGTCTCATTGAAACCTCAATCTCGACTTTGTGAAATCAACGACCAATGGCTGGGTCTCAATTGAATGTTACGGAGCTGTCGGCAGTGGCGTTGGGTTTTGGTGTAGATCTCGGGTCCTCGCGCAAATCCTCGGCGATGAGGCGATCTTCTGCGCCGCACCGGCGGCCAGTTTATCAGCCCCGGCCTTCTGGGCCGCCTTTGGCGACCCAGCGTCGCACGGGCAGCGTGGTCGTTCGGTAGTTGATTGAAAGGAAAGCGACCACGTTGCCCGCGCGAGCGGCGGCCTATCTCGTAACCGGAACAGATGCTCCAGATCGTGTTTGCCGAGGTTGCCCCCCTTGACGTTTTCCGTGGCGCGATTTGTTGTGTGAGCGTGCTTGGGAGAAAAACGTCAAGGACGGCACGCCCGGTGGAGGCGGTTTACCGCGTGTCCGGCTGCGGTTTCGGGTGGAGGGGACGGCGCGAACCAGGGCCGCGTGGCGTGGTGCCATTTGTTGCATTGTTCGGCGGTGAGCCTTTCCAGAGAAGGTAGAGCGTCGATGCCGATCAATGCAACGGGTGGCTCCGGAGAACTCGTCACGGGAGTTCCTGGATCGGACCGTGACCCGTTCCTCAACTCCGGCCTTCTGGGCCGCCCCCGGCGTCCCAGCGTCGCGAAATCAGCGTGGTCATTGGGTGGTCAATTGGAAGGTCTGTGACCACGCTGATTTTGCGAGCGGCGGCCTGCTTCTCAGCTGGAGCGCACTGTAACCAGCGCTGAACCCGTGGAGTGCCCGGCACGGACATTGTGCGGAACGGCACGCGGCTCCGGGACGTCTTACCTGCACAATGCCGAGCCCGGCACGTCCCGGTGGAACGCGGTTTTCCATCCGGTGCGCCTGGCGTGGTGCCATTTGTTGCATTGTTCGGCTGTGAGTGTCTCAGGCGAAGGTTAAACGTCGGTGCCGATCAATGCTACGGGTGGCACCGGAGGACTCGTCACGTGCGCTCCAGGATCGGCCGCTGTTCCTGCCACTTCCCCGGTCACTGCCCCGGGAACGGACGCGGACACGGAAACGGCCACGGTCACGGTCACCGGATCGGGATCGGGAACGGAAACGGAAACGGAAACGGAAACGGCCACGGGATCGGGATCGGGATCGGGATCGGGAACGGACGCGGGGACGGGAGCTGCCACGGCCACGGCAATGAGCATGCGAGAATGCTCCAACGATGATTGACGCCGATCTCAACCCGCAGGTGATCGCCCAGGTCCGTGACGCGACGGATCTGGTGGAGGTGGCGGGCGATCACGTCAAGCTCAAGAAGCGCGGCCGAAAGTACGAGGGGCTCTGTCCCTTCCACGAAGAGAAAACACCGTCCTTTTCTATCGATCCCGAAAAAGGGCTCTTCTATTGCTTTGGTTGTCATGCGGGGGGCGACGCCATCAAGTTCGTCATGGAGCTCGATCGGTTGAGTTTTCCCGAGGCCGTCGATCGACTCGCCCGCCAGTTTGGGGTTCACTTGCCGCCGGCGAGTCCCGATGCCCGGCGCCGGCGTCAGACATCGGATCGGCTCCGGACAGTGCTCGAAGAGGCGCAACACTGGTTCACCGAACAGCTTGATTCTCCGGCCGGCGCCGGTGCTCGGTCCGAGCTCGAGCGCCGCGGCTACGGCAAGGAGACCTGGCGAGATTTCGGTTTCGGGTACGCGCCCGATGACTGGCGTCAACTCCTCGAGCACCTGGAACGCCGCCACCCCCAGGGTGTGATCATCGAGGCGGGGCTTGCCGTCCAGCCCGATTCCGGGAAGAACCCCTACGATCGGTTTCGCGGCCGTCTGACCTTCCCCGTCCGCGACAGCGAAGGTCGGCTCATCGCGTTTGGCGGCCGCATCCTGGGTGATGGCGAACCGAAATACCTCAACAGCCCGGAGAGCGTGCTCTTTCACAAGCGCTCGACCCTCTTTTGTCTCGACCGCGCCCGCCGCGCCATCGCCGACGATGTCGAGGCGGTCGTGGTGGAGGGCTACTTTGACTGTTTCTCACTCCACCTGGTGGGAATCATCAACGTTGTGGCCACCCTGGGAACCGCGCTCACGTCAGACCACGCGCGGCTGTTGCGGCGGCGCCTCGGCGCCGATGGCAGGGTGGTGTTGTGCTACGACGCGGACTCAGCCGGGAGGCGGGCGGCGGCGACCGGGGCCAAGGTCCTTCTTGAAGCCGGAGTCGCGGTCGCCGTGGTCGGTCTGCCACCGGGAACCGACCCCGATGATGTCGTCCGCTCCCAAGGCGGCGACGCCATGCGTGAGATCCTCGTCAACCCGTCGTCCCTGGTTGATTTCCTGGTCCAGGATCTGCCCGAAGAACGGGCCGCACGGCAGCGCGGAGCCGCAGAACTGGCGACGCTGATCGGTTCCGCGAGGGATCCCCACATCCGTGACGAACTTTTTATGGAGTTGACCCAACGGATGGGTTTTTCCGAGGCTGTGCTCCGCGACCTCGCGCGGCAAATGGGTGGGCGGCGGGGACCCGTTGCGGCGCCAAGGGCACATCCGAGCCTCGGCAGTGGTGAGTTTTTTCTTGCCCGCATCATCCTCGATGGGGACGCTCGTTGGCGACGCCTGGTGGCCGATCAGGTCGACCCGGCGCATCGCGGTGACGAGCGGCTGAGTCGTCTCATCGAGAATCTGAAGATTTTCAGTGGGGACGATGCGAACGATGACGGCGACTTCGTCCGATGGCTACAGGACTCGAGTGAGGACGAAGAACTCATGATGCTGGTCGCCGAGGTCAGCACGGGGGCGGGACCGGAATTGACCGAGGATTCGATCCGGATCCAGCTTCAGCGGGTGATGCTCGAACAGTGGAAGGCCGAGGCCCGTGAGATCACCGCCGCGGTTCGGCGGGCGGCGGATCGCGATGACCTTGGGGCGGTGACCGAACTGCAGCAGAAACTGGTAGAGGTGAAATCACGGAAGCCTGATTTCTGACTCGGTTATTGACGGTCGAATCGGCATAGATCCGGCCAAATCAGGAGTTTTTTTGTCGATTTTGGTCTCAGGGGTTGCCAAAACCGGGTTTAGAACCCATATTTCCTCAGATGGCGATTGGACCTCAAACAAAGGTTTGTTTCGATCGCGAAGTGCCCGCCACGCTCTCGTACCCGATGGACGTATCTCTGTGAATGCTTCTGTGTGGGAAGTGAATGCGGTCAGAACGTGTTGTTTTACCGCGTGCGGGGTTGTCCGCTCGCGAAAATGGGGACCGAGGGCACAACGACAATACGAATACGATTCGAGGTGACACTTCATGGAGCAGCCGCGTGTACTGGCTGAGGAAAAGTACCCCGAACTCAATAAGCTGATCCAGACCGGCAAGGATCGCGGGTTCATCATGTACGAGGAGCTCTTCGAACAGCTTCCCGAAGAGGTCACGGGCATCGCCGAGAAGCTCGATGACATCTATATTCGCCTCGGCGAACTCGAGATCGACGTGGTCGAGGCCGACAGCGTCGAGCCGGAGGCCAAGGACGGGGAGAAGCCTGCCGACGCCAAGGGCAAGAAGGAGGGTGCCCCTCCCAAGCCTCAGGCTCGTCCGGCGACCGATCAGCTGGAGAAGACCAACGACCCGGTTCGCATGTACCTGCGCGAGATGGGGACGGTCAAGCTCCTCGATCGTGAAGGTGAGGTCGAGATCGCCCAGCGGATCGAGAGCGGCGAGGCCCGGGTTTTCATCGCCCTGTCCAAGGAGCCGAAATTGCTCGAGCTCTTTTTGAGGACCAACGAGCGGGCCCGGCGCGAGCGCCGCGGCGTCCGCGAGTTGCTTCAGGGCCACGCCATTGAACTCGAGGAAAAGGCCGAGGATCGAGTTCTTGAAAACCTGGGCATCTTCAGGACCATCAACCGTCTCGATGACGAGTCGAAGGAACTCAAGCGTCGTCTGCGGCGGTGCAAGAAGACCGGAAAACGGCACACCGAGTTGTCCGAGAAGATCGAGGACAACACCGCCGATATCGCGCTGTTGGTTCGTCGGGCGGATTTCACGACGACGACCAGGAATCGACTGCTCACCTTCCTCGGTGAGGTCGAGCGCCAGTTCTCCATTCCCATCCAGACCATCAACCGGGACCGAAAGAAACTTCTGCAGGAACGCAACAAGGAGCGGCGCCAGTTCTACCAGGCCCGGATCGGCCGCTACGAGGACGAACTCGAAAAGCTCGAAGAGCGGTTCGAGACGCCCTACGACGATCTCAAGATTCTCCTGGCCGAAGTCCGGCGGGGCGAGGGCAACACTGATCAGGCCAAACAGGAGCTCATCGTCGCCAACCTTCGCCTGGTGGTCTCCATCGCCAAGAAGTACACCAACCGTGGGCTCCAGTTCCTCGATCTCATTCAAGAGGGCAACATCGGTCTGATGAAAGCGGTGGACAAGTTCGAATACCGCCGCGGATATAAATTCTCGACTTATGCCACGTGGTGGATCAGACAGGCGATCACCCGCGCCATCGCCGATCAGGCGAGGACCATCCGGATTCCGGTCCACATGATAGAGACCATCAACAAACTCACCCGGACAACGAGAATGCTGGTCCAGGAGCTCGGCCGTGAGCCCACCGTCGAGGAGATCGCGGGCCGGATGGAAATGCCGGTCTCTAAGATCCGCAAAATCCACAAGATTTCCCAGGAGCCGATTTCCCTGGAGACCCCCATCGGCGAGGAAGAGGACTCTCACCTCGGCGACTTCATCGAGGACACTAACTCGGTCTCGCCCATCGACGCGGTGATCATGCGGACCCTCAAGGACCACACCGAGTCGGTGCTCAAGTCGTTGACGCCGCGCGAGGAGCAGGTTCTCAAACTGCGCTTCGGCATCGGTGACGGCACCGAGCACACCCTCGAGGAGGTCGGACGAACCTTCAACGTCACCCGCGAGCGGATCCGCCAGATCGAATACAAGGCGCTGAGAAAGCTCCGCCACCCCACGCGGGCGCACCTCCTCAAGCCGTTTTCCGAGGGGAACAACTGATCCTTGCCGGCCTGTGGCCGGCTCGACCGTGAGTCGTGAGTCGTGGGTCGCGAGGGGCATTTGTCCCGCGATCTACGACTCACGACCTGCAGTTTTTTTCGGGTCGTCTTGACGGATTGCACTATGTTCTCGCATCATGGCATTCCCACAGCGTCCAACTCCCTGCTTGTTCTTCGACCCCGTCGGAGCTAGAATGCGCTGGGCCTATAGCTCAGCGGTTAGAGCCGCCGGCTCATAACCGGTCGGTCCCAGGTTCGAATCCTGGTGGGCCCATGGCCTGTTGTAGCGGCTGATGGCAGCGGTATCGAATTGGTTCTTTTGAACTTTGCAACAAGGGGTAGCGGTGAACAACGTACGTCAAGATCTCGTTCTGATGGTCCGACTCCAAGAACTGTACGATCGCATCGCCGAGGCGATTCGAGAGCGCCAATCCCCTCCGCTTGAGGTTCGGGAACTTCATCAAGCCAATCTCGACCGCCAGGCCGAGCTCGAAAAGATCGAAGAGCAAGTGCAAGGGCACGATGAGGAGCTCAAGACGGTCCGTAAGAAGGAAGACGAGAGCAAGCTCGAGCTCGAGCATTTTCAGCGGCAAAAGGGGATGGTCACCAACGAGCGGGAGTTCACCGCGGTGATTTCAGAGATCGATTATGCCTCCAAGGCCCTTGAAGAGGCGGCGGCTCGTCGGCGTGAACTCGAAGATGCCAACATTGCTCTCGCCGCGGAAATCGAGGAGAGGCGGAACGCCCGGCCTGAAGAAGAGGCGGCGCACAAAGACGTGGTTCAGGCATGGGAGAAGCGAAAGAAAAAGCTCATGGCGCAGGTCCATAAACTCGTGAAGGAGACCAAGGCCATCGAAGCCGATGTCGCTCCCAAGAACCGCGCGCGGTTCCTGCGTCTGCTCGCATCGAAGAAGGGTACCGCGGTGGCGGCCGTTTTCGATGGTTCCTGTTCGCTCTGCCATTTCGCACTGCGACCCCATCTCCAGCAACGGGTTCGTCGTTGTGAGGAGATCATTACCTGTGAAACCTGCCACCGGATCCTCTTCATCGAAGAGGTCCTCGACGGGGTGAGTTCGGCCACCGAAAGCGCCTGAGCCGACAATTATGGCGGTTGGCGATCTTGCGGGACGCTTGGCGGCGGTGCGCGGCCGGATCATTGCGGCCGCCGAGATCGCTGGTCGCGATCCCAACGAAGTGACCCTGATTTCGGTATCCAAGACGCATCCGGCCGAGGTTGTCGATGAGATCGTGATCGCCGGCGCTCGAGATCTCGGAGAAAACCGCGTCCAGGAGGCGAAGGGGAAAAAGCCGGAGGTTCGTGCGGCCAGGTGGCACCTCATCGGCCCGCTGCAGCGGAACAAAGCCCGGGCCGCCCTCGACGTCTTTGATGTGATTCACACGGTGGATCGTCCGGAGATCGGTGATCGCCTCCAATTCCTTCTCGAGGAACACTGGCCCGGACGGGTGATGGATGTCCTGCTCGAGATCAATGTCGGTAGCGAACCGCAGAAGGCGGGCGTGATTCCCCCCGATGCGCGAGAACTCCTGGAGGCCGTCTGCCGTCATGATCGGTTGGCGGTGACCGGAATCATGGCAATCCCACCCTTCGAGGCCGATCCCGAGGCCTCGCGGCCGTACTATCGCGGGCTGAGGGAACTGCGTGATCGGCTGCAGGACGAGACGGGCCACGCACTTCCGGAGCTGTCCATGGGGATGAGCCACGACTTCGAGGTCGCGGTGGCCGAAGGGGCGACTCTGGTTCGGGTCGGCACTGCGATCTTCGGGCCGCGTGGCGGCTGACCACGGGCCGAGGGATCAGGGAGCGAATATGATCGGCGCGGGTTGAGATTCTCCTTGCTCGCCGCCGAACGTTGTGAAAAAATTCTCATCAGCGAAAATCGTGGAGAACACCATGGATATCGACAACGTGATTCCGCCGGAACAAGCGGCGCATACCTATCGGTTGGCCGAAGAAACAGCACCGGAATGCATCGAGTTTCTCAGGGACCTCGTCACCCTCCCTTCGCCGAGTCGCGGTGAGCGACTCGTCTGCGAGCGGGTCATGCGGGAGATGGAGAAACTGGGCTATCGCGATGTCCACCTCGATGAGATGGGCAATGTGCTTGGTCGCTTTGGCAGCGGCCCCCGGGTGCTGGCATTTGACGGCCATGTCGACACGGTTGGGATCAGCAATCCGACCCATTGGAAATACGACCCGTTTCGGGGTGTCGTTTCGGGTGGGATTCTTTTCGGGCGTGGCGCCTCGGATCAGAAGGGTGGCCTGGCGTCGGTCATCCACGGTGTCGCCCTGGCGGCCAGAATCGGTCTGCCCGACGATTTTTCGATCTGGGTCACGGCGACGGTCAACGGCGAAGACTGTGTGAGTTTGGCCTGGCAGTACCTCATCAACGAAACCGATCTCAGACCGGAGGCGGTGGTGGTGACCATGCCCTCCCACCTCGGTGTCTGCTCAGGACAGCGCGGCCGGATGGAGATCGAGGTCGTCACCCGAGGGGTGTCCACCCACGGGTCGCAACCCGATCGCGGCACCAACGCCATCTATCTGATGAATCCCATCGTCGAATCTCTCGCCGAACTCCACGGAAACCTCGTGACCGATCATCCGAACCTCGGGCGCGGCTCCATCGCGGTGACCGAGTTCCGCTCACAATCCCCGTCCTTGACCGCGATCCCCGATGAGTGTCGGGTTCACATCGACCGCCGGCTCACCATTGGTGAGAACCCCGAGGACGCTATTGCCGAGATCAAAGAGTTGGCCGCAGTCAAGGAAAGCGGCGCCGAGGTCAGGCTCCTCGACTACAACCAGCCGTCATGGCGCGGCTTTGCCTACCCCACCGACAAGGTCTTTCCGGCGTGGGAGACACCCATTGACAGCCCGGCGGTGACGGCCGCCGTCTCGACCGCCCGTCAGGTTCTCGGCCGAGAACCGCGGATGTGCCGGTCGAAGTTCTCCTCCAGCGGGTGCGCCACGGCCGGGCTCTTCGGTATCCCGACAATCGGTTTCGGACCTGCCGACGAGATCCATTCGCATACGGTCAACGACCAGATCGCCCTCGCCCAGCTCCAACCAGCCATGGCTTTCTACGCCATGTTCACCGAGATCTATCAGGCCGCGACCGCCGATCGCAATCCGTAGGGTGTAGGTCATTGTTCTTGGATCGTGTCCTAGCCGTGGGACGGCCGACCACTAGGTGCCTCAGCGGTGGTGGATTCAGCTCACTGGTTGAAACGCAAGGATCAAATCGAAGGCTTCGCTCGCAACGCGATGGGGCCCTGTGCGACACCCAACCTGCGGTGGCGACGGGTCAGCCGGGGCGGTCGGATTTTTGAAACACAAAGGACACAAAGGACCACGAAGAGTCCACGGAGCATCTCATTTCTTGACCCGGGCTCCCTCCGACCTTGAAGGCACACAGGGCCTTGCGATGAGTCAAAAACCGTCCTTTGTGCTGTCTTTGTGGATCTTCGTGTTCTTCGTGTTTCAAACTTGTGCGCGGATGTTGTCGAGACCGCAGATGCCATGGCGGTCTTTGCGGCGAGACTGTGATGTGCGATGGAATCTGTGTTTATCTGTGTGATCTGTGGGTTGCAACGGGATGAATGCGATGATCCAGCATCCGGCTACTGCAACAGCCCCACCAGGTCCGAAACAGATGCGATGGGAACCGTCGGCAACGGGAGTTTCGCATCTGGCGCCCGCGCCGGCAGCGCGACCCTGCCAAAACCAAGAGCGGCGGCTTCTCGGACCCTTTCGGCGGTTCGACTCACGGCCCGGACCTCGCCGAGGAGCCCGATCTCACCGAAGATTGCGAGATCGGCGGGAAGCGGTCGGTCTGCGGCCGATGAGATCAACGCGGCCGCGACGGCGAGGTCGAGTGCCGGTTCCCTGAGCGACAATCCACCGACGAGATTGAGAAAGATGTCACGGTCGGCGAGGCGGATCCCGGCGTGTCGCTCGATGACCGCAACGAGGAGGGCGAGGCGTGAACCGTCGAAACCCTGCGCCACCCTCCGGGGAGTGCCCAGGGCGGATGGCGATGCCAGTGCCTGGACCTCGACGAGGAGCGGTGCGGTGCCTTCGAGCGCAGCCGCGACAACGGATCCCGGCACTCCCTTTCGACGGTCCTCGAGCAGCCACGCAGATGGATTCTGGACGCCTTCGAGCCCGTTTCCGGTCATGGAGTAGAGGGCAAGCTCGGCCACGGTCCCGAAGCGGTTCTTCCCCGCACGCAGCACGCGGAGATCGTGGCCGGGTTCGCCTTCGAGGGAGAGCACCACATCGACGAGGTGCTCGAGCAGCTTGGGACCCGCGATATGGCCCTCCTTTGTCACATGGCCGACGAGGACGACCGGAATCGCGCGGGTCTTGGCGAGGTGCTGGAAGCGAGCGGCCACCTGGCGGACCTGGCTCACCGAGCCGGCGACGGCGTCAATGTCGTCGCTGGTCATTGTCTGGATCGAGTCCACGACGATGAGTTGTGCAGAGCTGTCCTCGAGTTGCTCCATCACGGCGTCGCACGAGGTTTCGGGAAGGAGCAGGAGGTCGGGCTCGAGACCACCGATACGACGCGCGCGCAAGGCAACCTGTTCGGACGATTCCTCGCCGGTGACGTAGAGGACCCGGCCGCGTTTAGCCGCCGTGGCCGCCGCGACCTGGAGCAGAAGGGTCGACTTGCCGACCCCGGGCTCGCCCGCCACCAGAACCAGCGATCCCGGGACGAGACCTCCGCCGAGGACACGGTCGACGCCGTCGAGTCCGGTGGGTGTGCGGTCGGTTGCGACTGCGGCGGCTTCAGTGACGGGCACCGCGGTGGCGCCGCGCCGGGCCGGGGTGCTCGTCACCGAGCCTCGTTTGCGGCTGCGTTTGGGGGCTTTGGGTTCCTCTGCGAAGCTGTTCCACGCGCCGCATCCGGGACACTGGCCGAGCCATTTGCTCGACTCATGGCCACAGTCGGTGCAGAAGAAAATGATGTCTTTGCCGGAGCGTGCTACCACGGAGCGTCACCCTCGTCTCGGGACATGTCCGCATTCTCGAACCGGGTGAACTCGTGCTGGAAGACGAGGTCGATGTCACCGATGGGGCCGTTGCGCTGTTTGGCGATGATGATCTCGGCCTTGCGGGGATCCTCGGCTTCACGATCGTAGACCGACGGCCGGATGATGAACATCACCACATCCGCATCCTGCTCAATGGATCCCGACTCCCGGAGATCCGACAGTTGCGGCCGGTGATCGCCACCGCGGCGTTCAGGCTGACGGCTGAGCTGGGAGAGGACGAGCATCGGCACATCGAGATCCTTGGCGATGGCCTTGAGACCGCGGGAAATTGCCGAGACTTCTTCGTTGCGGCTGGAAAAACGTGAACCGCCCGACATGAGCTGGAGGTAGTCCACCATCACCAGATCGAGGCCGGACTCCTGTTTCAGCCGTCGGGCCTTGGCCGAGAGCTCGAGAACGGTGATGCCTGGGGAGTCATCGACCCAGATGTTGGCTTCCTGGAGCGCCTGCGCCGCCATCTCGAGTTTGGGCCAATCCGATTTGGCGAGATAGCCGCCGGAGAGTCGTTTCTGGTCCACTCGACCCTCGGCCGACAGCATGCGGCGGACGAGCTGTTCCGAAGACATCTCGAGCGAGAAGATCGCGACTTTCTTGCCGGCGCGGAGCGCGGCGTGGGTGGAGATATTGACCCCGAGTGCCGTCTTCCCCATGGAGGGACGGGCGGCGAGGATGACGAGGTCCTTCCTCTGGAAACCGGAAGTGAACTCGTTGAGTCGGACGAATCCGGTGTCGAGACCGGTGAGGGCTGAACCCGACGACCGGCTGTCTTCGATGTTCTGGAGCTCGGTCTCGGCGAGGCCGCGGATATGCAGCAGACCGCCGGCGAGGGTGTCCTCGGCGATATGGTAGACATCGCGCTGGGCCGCCTCCACGGCTTCGCGGGCCTCCCCGTGATCCATCGAGCAGGTCGTGAGGATCTTCTGGGCGGCAACGATGAGCCGGCGCTTGACCGATTTGTCATGGACGATTTCGCCGTAGTGGCTCGCATTGGCGACATCGGGCAGGGCATCGACCATGGATGAGAGGTAGGCCGGGCCACCGACGCGTTCGAGTTGGCCCTGCTCGCGGAGGTGGTTGGTGACCGTGAGCAGATCCGCCGCCTGGCCGTTTTCGTGGAGCGCGAGACAGGTGGAGTAGATGAGGCGGTGGGCCTCGATGTAGAACTCTTCCTCGCGGACCTTGTCCATGACCATGAGCAGCGCGTTGGGGTCGAGCAGGACGGCGCCGAGAACAGCCCGTTCGGCCTCCGGTTCATAGGGAAGACGCTCGACCATCGGCGCGCCGGATCGGACCATGTCGGAAGGGTTGGTGCTCATCGAACCTACATCCTACATCAACCGAATTTCGGGTCCTTTTCTGCGTCCGT
>RCNF010001561.1_pt1 | contig 21767 bp, 13 predicted proteins | sample 2041311 | NCBI WGS metagenome assembly RCNF01 (sample SAMN09708228, study PRJNA481090) | Marine sediment metagenome, whole genome shotgun sequencing project. | biome: marine sediment; feature: ocean; material: sediment; isolation source: Sewage treatment plant 2 marine sediment (STP2) ... | reverse complement strand
GTTGATGAATACAAACCTGCAGGTAGTTATGAAGTTGAATTCAATGGGTCAACACTTCCCAGTGGATTTTATTTTTACAAAATTCAAGCAGGAATATTTGTTGAAACTAAGAAGATGTTGTTGATGAAGTGAAAATTTTCTTGAATTTGTGAACAAATTAGTGTACAATTAAGGCATAATTCAGAAAAGTGTTTGATATCAGAAGCTAATTAAAGAAGGTCAACTAATTTGTAATCAGCCGGTCGGCGGTTCGAGTCCGTTCACCAGCTCAGTCTGTAAAGCCTTGTCACTAAATAAGTTGCAAGGTTTTTTTATTTCTGCCAATAAATCTTACTTGTCAAGTGTCACGTCCAAAGTGCTAATAGAAATTAAAAACAAAGATTCTGATTCCGTGTGAGTGGATACTTATTGCCCATCAGCCGGTTAAAATTTTAGTTCAAATTTGCCGTAAGCTTTTCAATTAACCCCCCGTATACACATGAAAGTAAAATTTCTCTCAACCCATCTTGCTGAAGTTCTTCACCACCAGCTTTTTCTATACGTGTTGCCAGGTCATCATTGAAGGCAATTCGGCAGCCTCTTTCAGCAAACTGCTTGAACATTTCAGGTGTTATTTTAAGAAACGCAGTTTCTTCTTCTATAATTCTTTTTATTCTATTTTTCATTTTGCGAGTTTAAATTTTAGAAAGGATACAGTACAAATTAATCATATTAACTTGCTAAATCCAGTTGTAGCATACTAAGGATTTTACCCCGAAAGCTCCGAGTCCTATAACCTCCTATATTGTACCGATGATAGATAACCTGCTGTTGATGACAATAAGTATGATCAAAAGAACTCCCCTTCGTTAGATGGGTCAAACTTCTGCAGGTAGGTGAAGCCAACGGCCGACCGAAGGGAGGAAGTGCCAGCTGGGTCGAAAGCAACTATTGGAAATATTTTGTTAAGCTGTATATCGGTGAGTCATTCTTTATTTTTTTTTATCAAGACATTATTTCTTTATAATTTTCCTCAACTTCTTTTACTTCATCTAACGTCAAATTTTCAAATTCTTTTTCTCGTGCCCTTTTAGATAATATTCCGTTATTTTGATCGAGGAAACGAATTAATAATGCAACTGTTTTATCAGGCATTTGAAATTGATCATCAAGCCAAGCCTTCATAACATCATATTTTTGAAGATATGAAACTTCGCCTGGAATAATTTTCTGTATTGTATAATCCACACAGTCGAATAAAAATTCAGAGTGAAGAGTGGCATCAAAATACCTATAATAGTCCATAGTTTCGTTTAACACTTCAACATTATTATCAACTGTCTTTTCCCACTCTATAAAGTCAAGTAATGGATGCGAGTAACTCTCTAACACTTTTCTGTATTCTTCAATTCTCTCCAATATTGCTGCTGATACAGGAAAAATTATACCTTGTGGCGTATATCTCATTGCTGCTAATAAATGATGTATAAGATATCGGTGTATTCTTCCATTTCCATCCTCAAAAGGATGAATAAAAACGAATCCAAATGCAATTTTAACAGCTGTTAAAACAGGATGAAAATTATTTTCCTCTAATTTTTTTGCTGTATCGATCAATCCTTCCATTAGGGTTTCAACATTTTGCCATCTTGCCGAAACATGCTCAGGTATAGGTGCACCTGTATTCCTATCATGCTCGCCAATATATCCGCCTTCTATTCTGTATCCCATTTTTATGAAACGACTATTATCAATAACAATTTGCTGAAGGCGAAGCAGTTCATCTTTGCTAAGTGGTTTACTGCCGGCCTGTCCGATAGCTCTACCCCATCGTGCAGTTCTGCTGTGAGTGGGACTTTCACCTTCTATTGTAAAAGAAGCTTTTGAATCTTTTAATAGCAAAAAAGCGGACGTACGTAATAAAATATCTTTGTGTACATCTTTAATTACTAAATTAGTTTTTTCAGCTAAGTTTTCTGTTATATACTTTTCCAGCTTTGGTGTTTTGCGAACGAGCGGACAAAAATTAACCGTACCTGGTAAATTATTTTTAATTCGATGTCGGCTTGAATTTGTACTAACTGGAGAAGCATATTGTAATTTTTCATCAATAAGAGGGACGTAATTACCATCCTTTAAATCGGAAACAGATAATTGTTTTTGCATCAGCCATTCATATAAAAACCAGATTTTGCGACTATATATACTGAGCGGTTCATTTTGTACCCACTCTTCAATAGTGGTTTGTACTATCTGTTCAAACAATTTTTTAAAGAACAGTAGATTTATGCCTTCATATTTTAATGCAAAAACCAAATGATTATAAAGCGTTTCCTGCGGTTGGTGTTTTATTGTGAATACCTGCCATCCTTCGACAGAATATCGCTTATGTTTTTTACTTATTAATGCAAGTTGTCGTGGTATTGGGACAGTTAATTTTAAGGAGTCGATGATTGTCCCATATCCTACTAAATTCCCTTCTTCAGGAGCAACTCTTTCGTGAAAAACTTTTATTGTTTGTGAAAATCGTTTATTATTCATAGTATTATCTGAAAAATGCTTACTGCAAATATACATGAAAAACATTTAAAGTCTATGAAAAACGTTTATTTTTTATAGATTTTTACAGAAAACATTTATAAACAAAATATGAAAAACAGGTAAGAATTATGAAAAATGGGTATTATTACGATAATTTGCGAAAAATAGGTAGAGTAAAATGCCGTTTAGATTTTGGGATTCTTTCTTATTTATTTGAATAAAACAAATTAAAAACGTTACCTATCATTTATTTTCAACAGAGAATTTTTCGATTAAACCTAGTTTACTTTTCTGAACAACGAACTGAACAGAACTTGCTAAAAGATTAAAAGGGAATGAAGAATCTTTAATTACCGACTGATTGTCGATCAGCGGGTGGTTTTGCTACTATTTTTTTACTTTATAGCTATAACTTCTTATTTTCTATGAGAGTGCAATGAAACAAATATGACGATATGACAATGGTTATTATTAAGTCGAAGTGCACTATTTTGATAGTAAGAAATCAGTCATCATATTCATTAACTATCTAATTAATTGGATATTGATATGACCGTCTATTTTTCTTAATGAATCTTTTCTGCCGTTAACTTTATTCTCAAATCAGTACGTGCTATATTTAGAACAGGATTCATAAAAGAGATGAAGATATGAAAATTCCACATCCATTATTTATTACAACCCTATTAATTTTATTCCTAAGCATAGATGCATTTGCTCAAACTGGAATGCCTCAATACAACATGATGTGTGAAAGGGAGGGTACTTATATAGGAGATATTAAAGTTGAGCTGTTTAGAATAATAACACCTCTGCATGTTCATAATTTTGATAGCCTTGTGTCAATCCAATTTTATGATACAACGGCATTCCACAGGGTAGTACCCGGATTTGTTATTCAGGGAGGAGACCCTAATTCTCGGCATGGTGATCCGTCAACATGGGGCTTTGGTGATCCAACACAGACTACTGTACCTGCTGAGTTTACAAATATAAATCACGCTCGGGGAATCCTGGGAGCTGCGAGAGGTTCTGATATTAACAGTGCAACCTCACAGTTATTTATAAACGTTGTTAATAATTCTAGTTTGAATGGGCAGTACACAGCATATGGAAGAGTATACGAGGGGATGACGGTGGTAGATGATATTGTTAACTCACCTGTAGTACCTGGTACAGAACGGCCCGTACAAAAAATTGAAATGTTCGTTACATATCTTGGTGTCAATGACAGTGTTCCTGACGCACCAGATCTTATCTCTCCCGATGATGGTCTTGAAGGTGTAATGCTTACGCAAAGCTTTCAATGGTCCCCGGTACCGTCTGCAGTTTTATATAGATTCCAATTTTCAACTGATTCTAACTTTGCAACAATAGAGTATGATGATTTGGTGGGAACATCAAATTATTGGGTAAGCGGTTTGCAACTAGGTCTTGTCAAATATTTTTGGCGTGTACAAGCAAACAATGGTGGAAATATTAGCGACTATTCTGAGGTTAGAAGTTTTACAACAGGAATTGATGTCCCAATTCTAATCTCACCGCCGGATAGCGCTGTGAATGTTTCAACAAGCCCTACATTTGAATGGACCCCAGTCACCGGTGCAGTTTCTTACACTCTTCAAATATCAACTTTTGGTTCTTTTATTAACTTCGTTGTTAACCAACCAGGCATTACTTCCACTTCATATTCTGTAAACGGTCTTGAGGAAAATAAAAAATTGTTTTGGCGAGTAAGAGGAGCAACAGCGAATTATGAGGGAATATTTTCCGAGGTATTCAGATTCACGACCGGATCAACAAGTTCTGTAAATGAAAACGTCGATTTCTACGCATATAATTTGGAGCAGAACTATCCTAATCCCTTTAACCCGACTACATTTATTAATTATCAATTAGCAAAACCAGGTTTTGTTACGATTACTATCTACAATATGTTAGGCATCGAAATTGCCAAATTAGTTAACGAAAAAAAACCTGCTGGAAGTTATGAGATTGAATTTGATGGGACTGATCTAACAAGTGGAATATATTTATATAGAATACAAACAGGAAATTTTATTGAGACTAAAAAGATGGTCTTGATGAAGTAAACAAGAGTAATATTAATAATTTATAGCCCTTTCTATGTTTATTGTAGTGGGGGCTTTTTGGTAATCAAGAGGTTAAAAGAACTGAACCTGTCAATAATTTATAACTAATTTCAGACTATCCGAAAAACAATACCAAATAACATTTATTTGGTTTATAATTAGCAAATATTTTCTCATTTGTTAAGAACTTTTGTATGTACTTAGGGAAAAAGTATTATTTATAAAATAAATTTGAAGATTGCCTGCTTATATTTTATCAGCCGGTGGGCGGTTCGAGACCGTCTACCAGCTCTCAGAAACCTCGGAAATAGATTGTTTTTCGATGGTTTTTTATTTTGGTAATTTTTAGCGCTTCAAATACTTCAATACCAAACAGGTAATGTCATCCGACTGCTCAACACCTTCCGCAAATGTTTGAACATTTTCAAAAACTTGTTGAACAAGATCATCAGCACTTAAAAAATTTTTATTTTCAAGAATTTGTGAAAGACGGACTTCCTGAAATTCTTCGTTGTCCTTGTTGAAAGCTTCAGTAATACCATCATTATAAAAGAAAAGAGTATCTCCGGGATTCAGCATAATCACATTTGATTCATACTCTACATCTTTCATAGCACCAATCAGCATTCCTCCGATATCTTCAAGCGGCTTCACTTTTCCATCAGTAGAAATCAAATAAGGTGAGTTATGTCCGCCGTTTGAATATTCAAATGCTCCACTGCGTGTGTCCAGCACTCCATAAAAAACAGTAACGAACATATTTGACGGACTTTCATCCAGAAGAATATTATTGACTTCGGATAAAATATTATCTGCCGGCATTCCCTTATATGCAGTTGCTTTTAACAATGTTTTACAAACCGCCATCAACAGTGCGGCTGCAATACCTTTTCCTGAAACATCTCCGATTACAACTCCCAACCTGTATTTGTCAATCAGGAAAAAATCATAAAGATCACCACCAACATCTTTCGCTGGAATCATTTTAGCAAAGATGTCGAATTCTTTTCTGTCGGGGAAAGGAGGAAATGTTCTCGGTAAAATAGATGTTTGTATGACGTTAGCGATATCAAGTTCCTTCTGAAGAGCGATTAATTTATTGTGTGTTAATAAAGCGAGTTTATATTCTTCAATTTCTTTAAGTGATTTTTCGATAGTTATTTCGAGGTCCTTTAAATCGATAGGCTTGGTAGTAAAATCATAGGCGCCCCTGTTCATCGCAGTTCTTATATTTTCCATATCACCATAAGCTGATACAATTACTGACCGAAGTAATTTATTATTCGTACTCAATACAGGCAAGAGATGTAAATAATAATTTGAGTGCCCCTTCGATTTTTAAACAAGGGCGCTTAGCAACTCACGATTCCGGAATACTTATTATGGATGAAAGCAGAGACGGGGCCGGTGGTCTTCCCATCTTTCCAACCGATGAGGCAGTGGATGATTTTTATACAAGTATTTTAAATGATTTCAATGTAACTGACGAGTGGGACGTAGCAGATAGTCTTTTACAAAACAAGCTTATCACTGACGCGGATATGGGTATATACTCAACCATAGTGCTCCATAGCGATACCAGGTTTCCCCAACATAAAATCGCAGAAGATACAACAGCGCTTAGAAAATACCTTCAGAATGGCGGGCAGCTTTTGTTATCCGGCTGGAAACTGATTGAAAATGTTTCTGAGGATAATGCTATGGTTAAATCATTCCAACCCGGCAATTTTATTTATGATTATATGCAAATAGACTCTTCAGAAGTAGCATCAAGCAACGATTTTAGAGGAGCAAATACCCTGGTATCTGGCTATTTCTCAATCATAGTAGATTCAGTAAAGATACCAAACTTCGGTGGTGACCTTATTGCTATGGAGGTATTTCATTCTGTAACGGGAGGTACAAGTACACAGCTGCTTCATTCATATCGGTCTTCACAGCAACCCCCATCAGTCTATCACGATTTACCAGTTTCTCTGCAACACTTAAGTACTGACGCAAGGGTTATTGTTTTCGATTTTCCTTTATACTATATGAACCAGACGGAAGCCGAACAAAATATTACTGCAGGATTAATGACTTTAGGTGAGATTGTTGGCGTGAAAGATGAATCGGATGAAGTTGCTTCTATTCCAGAAGAATTTATACTCCATCAAAATTATCCAAATCCGTTTAATCCGGTAACAATCATAAAATTCAGTGTACCTGTAAAATCCGATATTTCCCTTGTGCTATACAACGTAATAGGAGAGCAGATTCGTGTATTCATAGATGAAGAAAAATCAGCCGGGACTTATGAAATTGAATTTAATGCTGAACAATTACCAAGTGGCATTTACTTATATAGACTACTAGCAGGTAGTTTTGTAGAAACTAAGAAAATGGTGTTGATGAAGTAAATACCTAATAACTTGAATTTTTCAACCCCTGCTTAATAACATAAGCGGGGGTTTTTGTAATCTTTCATTACGTACTTTTGTATGAACTAGTTATAAAAATTTAATTTGCATTATCAAATTAAAGATTACCTGTTTAATTGTTGTCAGTTGTCTGCCAGTGATCACTCTGGTGAACCCAATAAGCATAACCTTTTACATCCTTTCACAATCCATACTTCTGATTGACAATCTACTGCTCATTCTAATTGATATTTGATAAAGAGTACATATCCCCCAAACACTAGAATCAGTAGTTCGACACCAGTCTACCAAAAGCATGTTGGAGTCGGTTCGCTAGCTCAAATCTGAAACTCAATTATTATTGTTAACTGAAGATTTTTATAGCATAGGGAAGTTCTTTTACCTCTGGCTTACTGATTATAAAAATAGTAATCAATGTTAGCTAAGACTTATATAAAAAAGAGGACATTACATTATTGCTCGAATATTTATTTTGAAAACATAGATGTTCGAATGTCACTCAAGGAGATGGATTCTATTTCTTTTAAGATCTCTTTATAAAATTGGTTAAACGTTTAAGCAAAAAACTTTATTCGGGCTGAATAGAAAACTCTTTTATTGTGCAATTCAGAGCTAAAAAAAGAATATTTAATAAATATCCATAAATTTTTCTTGACAATAACGAAACAATAATCTAAATTCGGTTAAACGCTTAACCAAATCAATGCCAATAACAATAAAAGACGTAGCTCAGAAAGCTAACGTATCTATTGCAACAGTGTCCCTAGTAATACATAACAGTGGACGAATATCAAAGGACACCAGGAAAAGAGTTCAAAAGGTAATTAATAATTTGAACTATCATCCCTCCAGATCTGCGAGGGGACTAGCTACACGTAAAACAGGCAACATAGGATTTATTTTAACTGAAGATCACTTCTTAAAAACTGAACCGTTTTATACTAGGATATTTCTTGGTGCTGAGTTCATGGCTAGGATGAATGATTTCTATGTTTTGTTAGCGACAGTTAGTTCAGAATTTAAAGAGGGCGATTCTTTACCCAGATTCGTTTTAGAGCGAAGTACTGATGGGATAATAATAGCTGGGAGAGTTCCTACATCACTGATAAAGGAGTTAGAGGATTTCAATCTCCCCCTTGTTTTTGTGGATTACACACCTCCGTTCGGAGATTACCCAAATGTACTTAGTGATAATGTGAGAGCTGGCTTTATAGCAACTCAACACTTAATTGATTTAGGGCATAAAAAAATTGCGTTTGTTGGTGGAGAAATTTTTCACCCGAGTATTGCCGAAAGACTTCAAGGTTATAAAATAGCAATGGGGAGAGCGAATTTAAATATCGATAACAGTCTTATAGTTACGAATGACGAATATCTCTCTAGACAGAATGGCTATAAATGTGCTCAAAAGATTTTTAATGGTAAAGCAAGGGCTTCATCTGTTTTTGCTTGTAACGATTCAACAGCCATCGGTGTGATGCAATATCTAAAAGATAAACAATTCAATATTCCAGAGAATGTTTCTATAGTTGGATGCGATGATGTTGAAGTTGATTTGCTACTTGAACCACCACTGACCACAATTAAAATATCTAAAATTGATATGGGTAGTGAAGCGGTTCAGCTAGTCTTAAGTTTAATGAATAGTAAAAAGAAATCTGCTAAGAAAATTATAGTTCCCGTTGAATTAGTAGTTAGAAAATCTACTAAAAAATATAAAGTAACACCTAATAATTAATTAATAGGAATATTCTAACACTTGTTGTGTAATAATATATTTCATTAACTAAATCAAGGAGAAAGATATGAAGAACAAGCATTCACGAAATTTTTTATGGGGAATTATGCCGATTCTCTTTTTAATTTTGTTCGTACCCGCTAATGTTGATGCCCAGTACATAGGCGGATTTGAAGGGGATATGCCGAGTTACTGGACAAAGGGAGCAGAACCAACAGGATCGACACTTGAGTGGGCAACAGACCAGTTTCGCTCGATGGGCAAATCACTAAAGATTACTAAGGCAGTAACAACCGAAGCAGCAGTATGGGAATCAAAGAATATGGTAGATTTCTGGTCAGAAAAGCATTTTGCAAATGTAGATATAAAGATAGGTCCGTGGGTAATGACAGAAGGAGTCAACACAAATCCTGCCACAGAGGATGAGAAGTGGAAAGTCAGCTACTCATTCTATGATTCTGCTGGCGCTCTGATAGGAGAGACAGTAATGGATTTAGACCAGAGCGTAGCAAGTAGTGGAGCCTTTTATGCAGACACAAATGATGTAGGAGAGACTATACTGCCTGAAGATTCCTGGACGACAATAATTAAGTTTATAGGCGGAAAAGATGCAACAGGTACAGTATGGGCAGATGATTTTATATTGCGTGGAAGAGAAGGAGCTTGGGCAGGGCAGAACTGGAACCAAGCAGTAGGGGTGCCTACAGGCTGGATATACTGGTTACCGCCAAATGGAGGACATGATGGAGAGTTAAGCAAAGGATTTGAGAACACGATAGTAACAACAGAGGAAGCTCATTCGGGAACGCATTCATTAAAGTTTGATCTGCCGTTTGATAGAGAGACAGGCGATGCATGGGTAGGTACGAGGAGACATATGTAGGACCGGGGGATAATATAATTATAAGTGTATGGTTAAAAGCAAGCGATCTGGTGCCTGATTCAGCAGCATTGTATCCAACAACCTGGGCAGTAGGATTCACAATTGGATTCTGGAAGGGAGTAGGAAATAATGATGGATGGAATTCAATAGATGGCTTCCCGATAGATATGCAGTTTGTACTTCCGTCAGTAACGCAATTTGACTGGACAGAATTCGTTATAGATACTATACCTGTACCTAATGATCCGGAAGCAGTAGCAATGTCAGTAAGATTGCATGCATATTCGAGGTTTACTGGAACTGTTTACTGGGATGATCTTGACTTTCCGGCATGGAATGTAACTGATGTTGAAAATGATGGCCTTATTCCTACAGCATTTAATGTGTTCCAAAACTATCCGAATCCTTTTAATCCATCCACAACGATTAGTTATGCAATACCGCAACAGTCAAATGTTTTGATTAAGATTTATGATATGCTGGGTAGGGAAGTGAAAACGCTAGTAAGCGAAGAACAAATGCCCGGTGTATACAATGTTTTATGGAACGGAGATAATAACTCTGGTGATAACGTTGCGACCGGTATTTACCTCTATCGTGTTGTTGCTGACAATAACGTTCAAGTTAAGAAGATGATTCTTCTTAAATAAATATACTTCTTTAGCCGGGCTGCTCCTGAAAATGAGCAACCCGGCTTTGCTTTTAGTAAAATCTTGTTTATTAGGAATTAGCCTTAGCCATGAGGACAAAAGAAATACTTAAAATAGTATCCTTAGTAGTTTATATCATTTCTATGCTAAGTACACAGAACTTTGCAGGCACCACAGGTAAAATTGCTGGGAAGATTACCGATGCAGCTACGGGTGAACCATTAATCGGGGCAAATATTATAATTATGGGAACCTCGTTAGGGGCTGCGACAGATTTTGATGGAAATTTCTTCATTATAAACATTCCACCAGGAAAGTATGAAGTGAAAGCTTCAAGTATTGGGTACAATGCTATTGTAATGCAAAATGTAAAAGTATCAGTCGATCAAACCACGAAATTAAATTTTGAATTGCAGGAAGAAGCCGTTGAAATGGGCGATGTAATTGTTATCGCAACACGACCAATTGTTCAGAAGGATTTAACCTCAACTCAATCTAACATCAGTGGCGAAGATATTGCAATGCTTCCCCTCGAAGATGTACAATCTGTTGTTAACTTACAAGCAGGTGTAATTGATGGTCATTTTAGAGGTGGACGTACAGCTGAGGTTCAATATCTGGTAGACGGAGTTTCAACTAATGATGTCTTTACTGGTGAACCCTCATTAGACGCAGATGTAAATAGTATACAAGAAGTTCAGGTGTTAACCGGTACATTTAATGCTGAATATGGTGATGCTTTATCCGGAGTTGTAAACCAGATAACTAAGTTACCCGATGATAAATACGAATTTAATTTTTCCGGTTATTTTGGAGATTACATTTCCTCCAGAAAAGAGATATTTGATAATATTGGAAACATTTCTCCTACTGGTGTTTTCAATGTGCAAGGGATACTGTCGGGACCGGTACCTGGGGTAGGCGATCTGTTGAAGTTTTTCATCTCAGGGAGATATAAACGTGATGAAGGCTATATTTATGGACAAAGAAAATTTGACCCTTTTAATTCATCTGATTTCTCTGCGAATGATCCTGTAGATTGGGTAGTAGACGCAACGGGGGACAACAAATTTATACCCTTGAAATTCAATGACAAACTATCGTTACAAGCAAAGATTGCTATTAAAGTAGGTACAGGCAGGGGGATAGTCTTAAATGGTTTATATTCCAAAGAAAAGTATAGAGACTATGATCATAAATATAAGCTTAATCCTGATGGCGACTATAAAAAATTCAATGATAGTTATTTATTAAGTGCTCAATATACTCACGTATTTAGTAACTCAACATTCCTTGATTTGTTGGGTTCTGCATTCGAGTCGGATTATAGCCAGTATGTCTTTGAGAATCCGTTAGATTTAGGATATGTTGACCCCAATATAAAAAACAATGTTGGTGGAAATGCATTTTTAACTGGCGGAACAGAAAACTGGCATTTTTACCATACGGCGAAAACGTATACTGGAAAACTTGATTTAACAACACAACTAACTCAAGTGCACCAGATTAAAACCGGCGCAGAATTTAAATACTTTGATGTTAACTATAGAGATTTTCAAATTGTAATTGATGCTTCAACAGGATTTAAACCTATACTGCCTACAGCCGGATCATTTAACTTCAATGTTTATAATGCAAATCCTTATCAATTTGCTGGTTATATCCAGGATAAAATTGAACTGGATTATTTAATTGTAAATGTTGGGGTAAGGTTCGATTATTTTCAACCAGATGGAAAGTATATTTTAGATCCTGATAATATTGCAGCTCTTGATGATCTTTCACCGCCATTTCCAAATTCGTTGTTTGGTGTGGCAAGTGAGAAATATCAATTTAGTCCGAGGCTGGGCATTTCCTATCCCATTAGCGATAATGGAGCTATTCATATTTCCTATGGTCACTTTTTCCAGATGCCGCCATTCGAATTTTTATATAGAAATCCCAATTTCAGAGTTCCTTTAACAGGAAACTTTCCGGAAAATGTTGGAAATATTATCGGAAACACTGATCTGGAACCACAGAGGACCGTTATGTACGAAATAGGTTTACAACAACAACTTTTTAGCGATTATGGTGTTACCGTTACTGCATATTTGAAGGATGTCCGAAACCTACTTGGCAGTGAGATACATATAAAAAATAATTTCAAAAAATTCAGTAAGTCGATCAATATTGATTATGGATCGGTAAAAGGAATAACACTCTCATTCGAGAAAAGATTCAGCAACGGATTCAGTGCAACAGTTGATTATACTTTTCAGGATGCAAAGGGTAATGCATCAGATCCCAATGATGCTTTTGATCGAGCTAAAGCAAATCCACCAATAGAAGTTAACAAACAACTCGCTCCCCTGGATTGGGATAGAACTCATGCGCTTAATTTTACAATAACTGCCGGAATCCCCGGAGATTGGATAATAAGCTCTGTAGGAAGGTGGGGTACCGGTTTGCCTTATACACCGGCTATCCAAGACCAGCGAACTGGTTTGGAAAATAGTGATAATAGACCATCATTTATAAACGTAGATCTTTATCTGACAAAATTCTTTAAGGTATTAAATAATCGATTTTCAGTGTTCCTCAAAGTGTTTAATCTAATTGACACAGCTAATGAAGATGAAGTTTTTTCGGATACAGGAAGAGCAGGATATACATTGGAATTAACCCGTGCACAAGAATTACCGCGTGGAGTTAATACTTTAGAGGAGTTTTTCACCAGACCCGATTTTTATTCGGCACCAAGACAGATTGTATTAGGTGCCTCATTTGAATTTTAAATCCGAGGAATACCAGAGGTTTTAAGTGACATTTAAATTAAAAAACAAAACCATATGTTATCAAGTTTTCTTATTCACTTGTCTATTCCTGATACCCTGTAACGTATTAGCACAGAGACTTGTAGATAAGAACAAAGGAAACCATAACAATACTAAAAAGGGTTTTATGGATGGTAATTTGGTTTCTACGGCTTATTATAACTTCGGTGAGGTAGCAGATTGGTTAAATGAACCAAGCAGGAGCGGTGTTTGGCCTAAAGGTACAAATCACACCTATATTGATGGTGTTGCAATAATTGTTCAGGCAGAAACCCAGGACCCAGCTGGTAATATTATTCATCCTCTTGAATCAAACTACTATGAATTCACACGACACGATCCTGCAACTGGCGTTACATATGGTTGGTGGGCATTGCCCGGTTACGAAAATCCCTTTAATTCTGCTCCGGCAAGAAGTGATGATATTGACACCTGGCCTTCGCATTGGCCGGATAGATTATCTGATTGGGACGGGGTATGGAATGGTTTTTTTGGAAAAGGAATTCAAAATGCAGATTTAGAAACATATTTTGTTTTCGATGATAATGAAGATCGAGAGTATATGTTAAATAATAATTTCCATCCGGATAACGAAGACCTTGAACGAGGTGGACTTGGTATGCAGGTTAGAACCAGAGGATTTCAATGGTCTCAGGTTCTTGCAGAGGATGCTATTTTTTGGTTATACGAAATTACAAATATGAGTACAACCGATTATGAAGAAGTTCTCTTCGCACAATACATTGACTGGGGTATTGGTGGTCATGATAATTCATCAAATAATGCAGGAGACTTTAACGAATTACTGGATATTTCATATGCCTGGTCAACTGTTCCATTTGGCAGCCCTGGTAATTGGAGTCCGGTTGGGTTATCGGCTTATGCATTCTTAGAAAGTCCCGGTGTTCAGGATGACAGAAATGATAACGATATTGATGGGTTAACTGATGAAAAGAGAACTAATGAACCAATAGTATTCATCTCCGATCCAAACCTGGACCCATTTTTAGTCGATCCATTCCAGGATACGACCAGATTTAGGGAGTTCTACGGTTTTTCCTGGAAACCCCATTGGGATGCAGATGAAAATACTAACTGGAGAACATATTTTGATGTGGATGAAAATGGTCAATGGGATGAAGGTGAACCTTTGAATGATGATGTTGGTACGGATGGAATTGGTCCTTTTGATGAAAACTACGAAGGCCCTGATCTTGATGGAACGGAAGCAAACGGGTTACCAAATCAGGGAGAACCGAACTTTGGAATACTAGATAAGGATGAATCTGACCAACTCGGTTTAACAGGGTTTAAAATCTTTTCTACGCATACGCACGAATTATTGCTTGATGAAGAAAACTGGGAGGTGCTTTCAGGATTAGATCCACCACACGGAGGATCACTCCAAGGAGTAAATCTTGCAAATTTTTTCTCCAGTTATGTGTTCCATTTATTTGGAAGAAACACTTACTCTACTATCGTTGGTTCTCCACAGGAAACTGGGGAAACTGAAAGGTTCTCAATGGGATTAATCTTTGGTATAGATACGGACGATCTGTTTAGACGTAAGAAAACAGTACAACAGATATATAATGCAAATTACAGATTTGCAAAACCACCCGATAAACCGATAATTAAAGTAATTCCAGGAGATCGTAAAGTGACGCTATATTGGGATGACAGAGCTGAATTCACCTTCGATGCATTTTATCAAAAATTTAACTTTGAGGGCTATAAGATTCACCGCTCAACAGAATTTGCATTTTTAGAAAATAAAATTATAACAGATGCGTACGGGAAGCCAATCTTCCGAAAACCAATTGCTGAGTTCGACTTAGTTGATGGTGTTAAGGGATTGCATCCAATTGATGTAAACGGGGCAATGTACAATTTAGGAACTGATAACGGGCTCAAACATTCTTTTGTTGATACAACCGTTCAGAATGGGCAAACTTATTATTATGCGGTTGTTGCTTACGATCAGGGATTTGTTACACAAACAATTGAAGGAAATATAGTAGGAATACCCCCTTCGTTTACCACAAGTATATTAAAAAAAGATATTAACGGAAATATTACCACAGATATTAATACTGCGGTAGTAACACCCAGGTCACCTGCAGCCGGTTTTATTTCACCGGGAATAGAAAACTTTTTTGGATCAGGGCCGGGAACTGGAGAGGTATCTGTTATAATTTTGGATCCGGATTCGATTCGAAATTTACATACCTACAGGCTGGAATTTGAAGACTCCACAAAATATCATAACAACTCTTTTCCTTATTATTCTCTGATAGACTATACTGAAGACGATACGTTGATTTACTTAAAACAAATTCAGGGTAGTGATGATCAAACGATAGTGACTGACGGTATCTCATTGGATATTAAAAGCGATCTTGATGTGACCGTTGATAGAAATAAAATAGAATGGCAAGAAGGAAATAGTAATTTCATTGTTCAGGTTGGATTTGATTCCAGGTATACTGCTGCCTATAGTGGCAAACGAGTTGACTATCCAGCAGATTTTGAAATTTTGTTTACAGCTCCGGGACTAGGTGATACCTCATTTATTGCCGGTACCTTTTTTCAGCCTATTCCTTCTAATATAATTGTAAAAAATATTACTGAAGATATTGACAACTTTCAGTTTTTATTCAGAGATGTAAATGATAACGAACTTTTTGATGTAGACCCTGATTCTGCTAAAGGAGATGCTATATTTATGGTTATAGGTGATTCTGCAGGTAAGCCAGCCGAGACATGGTCTGAGGCTAGAATAAGCTGGTCTATGACGTTAGTCAGAGATACTACCATTGCTGAGGAAGATCAAATAGATCCTCAAGAAGGCGACATTTTTAAAATTGTGATAAAAAAGCCATTCAGAACCGGTGAATATTTTGAATTTATTTCTAAGAGTCCTGGTTTTGATAAATCGAAAGCGCAATCAGAAATGAATAATATAGCAGTAGTACCAAATCCTTATACTGGTGCTGCATCTTGGGAACCATCATCAAACACAGTGGGAAGAGGTGAAAGAAGGATATATTTTATCCATCTTCCCCACGAATGTACAATTAGAATTTATACTATGAGTGGTAAACTTGTTCAAACATTTGAACATAACAGCACAATTGCAGATGGGCAAGAAGCCTGGAATTTGGTATCAAGAGATGGGATGGATATAGCTTATGGTATCTATGTTTATCATGTAGAAGCACCCGGTATTGGCGAAAAAATAGGACGTTTTGCAATAATAAAATAAGAGCAAATAAAAAGATTTTGCCGAAGAGGTTGAAATGATTAGTAAGCTAAACAAAAAAGTATTTTTGATTCTAATAATGCCATTTTACTTGATGGCGCAGAGTAATGAAGTTTCAAAAGTAGGTACAACAGCAGCAACATTTTTAGAAATACCTGTTGGTGCTCCAGCGGTGGGTCTAGGTGGAGCGTTTGTTAGTTTGGCTGATGATGCCTCTGCTCTTTATTGGAATGTTAGCGGAATTTCTACAATTGAAAAGTTTGATGTACATATAGCTCATATGAGCTGGATAGCAGATACAAGATTTAATTATGCTGGATTGGTTATACCATTTGGAGATTTTGGTACGCTTGGTCTTAGCTTTACCGCCCTATCTATGGATGATATGATTGTGAGAACAGTTGAGAAACCGGAAGGCACTGGTGAATTTTTTAGTGCAGGGAATATTTCAATTGGCTTAAGCTATGCAAGAAATTTATCTGATAGATTCTCTATTGGATTCACTGCAAAATTTATCCAGGAAAAAATATGGCACATGTCTTCTCAAGGATTGGCTTTAGATATAGGAACATTATTTAAAACTGATATATTGGGAGGTATGGTTATTGGGGCGGCACTCTCCAATTTTGGTACTGAAATGACGCTTGAAGGACGCGATACCAGATACTTTATTAGAGTTGATGAAACTAAGGAAGGCTCAAGTGATCAAATTCCTGCAAATGTGGAATTGAACAGTTGGGATTTACCTTTGATTTTCAGGATTGGCGTTTCAACTAATGCTATTCAGAATGATACATACAGACTTACTCTGGCATTAGATGCAATTCATCCAAATAATGATTACGAAAGTTTAAATGTTGGGGGCGAACTTGCATTTATGGAATTTTTCCTCTTACGTGGTGGATACAATTCTCTGTTTCTTACAGATGGAGAAGGAGGATTATCCTTAGGAGTAGGGGTTAATTCAACTATGCTTTTCAGCGAAGCAATAGTACAATTTGATTATGCCTTTCGTGATTTTGGAAGATTACAAAATGTTCATATGTTTTCATTAGAATTTAAGTTTTAAAGTAGTAATACAATTGAACAATAAATGTCGAATAATAGTAATAATAATTATAATTGCATTTAGTTTTGTTTCTAACTTAACATATCCCTTTCAAGATAGCCTTCAAACAGAAGATACTCCATTTGAATTTAATAAAGATGAAATAGTTGCATCAATTGGACCCACGAATATAAGCGCTGAAGAATTTTTTTACAGTTATGAATACGGTCCTGCATTTGTAAAAAGAAAAAAAGATTCTAAAAAACGCCACTTAAATTATATGATCAATGAAAAACTTTTGGCACTTGATGGATATTCCCGTGGGGTAGATAAAAATGATGATGTGGAATCCATTCTTCGAGATTTTGAAAATGATATTTCTACCGAAGAAATGTTTGTAGAAGATATATTAAACAAAATAGAAATATCCGAAGAAGAAATTGACACGTTAATAACTCAGAAACAATTAGAGTTGGATATCAGATGGTTATATGCAGAAACTGGCGATGAACTGAATAAATTTATTGATGCTCTGGCTTCAGGAATATCATTTGAATCCTTATACAACTTACAGTTTAAAGATTCAATATATCTTGATGATAGAAGTATGAAAATTAATCGATTTCAACTTGGCAAGAAAAATCCTGAATTAGCTGTAATAATTGATACACTCCCGGTTGGACAAGTTTCTGAACCTACCAAAGCAGTTGATGGCTGGTACATTTTTATTCTCGATAATATCATACAGAATGTAATTCTTACTGAAAATGAATCAATGAGATTACAACAAGAATCCTTAAATGCCTTGAAGAAAAAGAAAATGGATCAAATTTCCGATAAATATGTTAATCAGCTTTTGCTTGCTAAGGATCCCGTAATTAAAAGACAAAGTTTTAATGTATTGAGATCGTATATTGGAACGTATACACTAGAACAAGAATTATATGATGATTGGGAACTGCCAGAAAAGCTTGATGCATCATTAAATGAATTGCAGGTAGCAAAGGATAACGTCGGACAATCTGTTTTAGTTGTAATGAATGAAGGGAATGTTACCTTAGAGGAGTTTTTAAAATGGTATCGGAATCGAAGTCAATATATAAAATTGGATAAAAATGATTTACAAAGTTTTTCGAAATCATTGGAAAACCTTATCTGGAGGATGTTGAGGGACAAATTATTATCTGAAAAAGCTTATGAGAGAAATTTTCATCAAACAGAATCCTTTAAAAAACAAACAAATTGGTGGGGAGATAAAATCGTTTATAGTGCTATAAAGAAAGAAATAGTTGAATCAGTTGATTTGGAAAAAGAGGAAGCTAGATATAATAGTTCCGAAAGTATAGATGTTAAATCCAACGAAGAAAAAATAAATACAGAAATAACCCGGCGATTATTGCTTAAACTCAATGAATTAAAGAAAGAGTATGAAATTAATATTAATGAAGATGTTCTCGAAAAAATTTATGTGTCTGAAGAAAATAATCCTAAAGCAATAGATTTTTATACGGTTAAAAAAGGCGGATTGATTCCCAGAATTCCATATCCAACCATTGATTTTGAATGGATTAACTGGGAATGAAGAATAATATAAACTGACAATTAACTTTGAAAAAAATATTTAAATATTCACATTTTATAGCACTAGCACTCATTTATCTTCTTTCCTCTTGTGGAGAAAGAGGGGATCAAGGTAATGAACTTTTATTTTGGTCTGCTAGTAATCCTCCTGAGATAGAATTTGCTCGTTATATTGTTACGCAATGGAATAAAGCAAATCCTGGAATAACACCAATAAAGTTTCAACCTGTCCCGGAAGGTCAATCGAGTGAGGAAATAATTTTAGCAGCAGTAGTAGGGGAAACTACTCCCGATATTTATTCCAGCATGTGGCAGGGAGATGTCGAAGCTTATGCACAAGCCGGTGTTTTAATCCCTTTCGATACACTTGACGGATTCAATGAATTTATATACAGTAGATGCGACAGTAATGTAATAGAGGAAATAAGATCTTTGGATGGGCATATCTACCAGATTCCATGGAAGACCAATCCCATAATGATGATTTATAATCAAAATATCTTGAGAGAATTAGGATTAAATAATCCTCCGCATAGTTACAGCGACTTCTTAGCTGCTTCAAAATTATTTAAGAAAGATGCAGATGGCGACGGATATGTAGATAGATGGTTCGGGTATTCTGAAGTAAAAGTTACCTGGTGGCAAAGGTTTTTTGATTTTTATCCGTTTTATCTGGCTTCATCCGGAGGAGCACCTTTAGTTGAAAACAACAAAGCAGTATTTAATAATGAACATGCTATCGGTGTATTTTCATTTTTAAAAAAACTATATGATAACGAGTACTTTGCCAGGGAGAGGTTATCGGCAAAGCAGGATGTATTTCTATCGAGTAATATTGTAACAAGATTCGTTGGTCCGTGGGAAATTGTGCACGCAGAGAAGTTTAAACCGGAAGGATTTGAATATGATTTTTCTACAATACCCGTACCGGATGGTTTTGAAGGTCCAATCTATACCTATGGTGATCCAAAGAACATAGTAATATTTAATACTTGCAGTAATCCTCAATATGCCTGGGAGTTTATAAAGTTTATGATTAGTAAAGAAAATGATTTGAAGTTACTAGAAATTACTACGCAATTACCACGCAGAAAAAATCTCGATACCGATAGCTTATATATGAATTATTTCATCGCGAATCCGAAGATGATAACCTTTGCAAAACAAACTAAATATGTAAAAGGCACTGATTCATCACCCGTTTTAAAAGAAGTATTTGATATAATATCTCAAGAATACGAAGCTTGTGTGATCTATGGAGTAAAATCTCCAGAACAAGCAATAAACGATGCAGCAAATGCAGTAAATCTTTTATTTATTGAATGAAATGATCTAAGCAGTAATGAAAAAAAAGGCAATTCCGTATTTATTAGTATCACCGTATATAGTTCACTTTTTTGTATTCATAGCTTTCCCGGTGGTATTCTCCATTGTGCTTACATTCCATAAGTGGAACATCATTTCTCCGATGGAGTACTCTGGGTTCGGTAATTATATAAGATTATTTAAAGATGCGCTCTTTTTAAAATCGATTCTTAACACACTTATATTCTTGGTAATTCACATTCCACTTCAAATTATAGTTGCTTTATTTCTAGCGGAAGTTCTGAATCAAAAAATCCATTTGAGAGGATTTTTCCGTGCTGCTTTCTTCTTGCCTGTTGTAGTATCCGGTGTGGTTGTAACAATACTCTGGCAGCAACTTTACGGTTTTGATACAGGATTATTTAATAAAATACTTGTTACTTTAGGATTCGGAAAGGTTGGATGGCTCATTGATCCAAAGATTGCTATGCCTTCAATTGCCTTGATGGCGACGTGGAAGAATGTAGGATTGTACATTGTATTGTTCCTTGTAGGTCTTCAAACAGTACCAAAACAGTATTACGAAGCTGCAGATCTGGAAGGTGCAACTCACTGGCAAAAGTTTTTTAAAATTACTTTACCAATGATAAATCCAACAATTTTTTTAGTTGTAATATTATCTACTGTCGGTGGGTTTTCATTATTCATTGAACCATACATATTAACAGGTGGTGGTCCTCTTAACAGCACAATTTCAGCAGTACTATATATTTACAAACAAGGATTTTTCTACTATCATATGGGTTATTCAGCAACATTAGGTTTGTTCTTTGCGCTAATCATTTTGAGCGTGGTAATTATACAAAAGAAATTTATTGAAAAGGAGGCTTAGATAAATTGAGGAAAGCAATATTTTATTTGCTACTGGTATTTGGAGCTTTGATGTTTCTTTATCCATTTTTATGGATGATCACTGCTACATTGGTTCCAGAAAGTGACATCAGTAATTTTTCAATTATTCCTTCTACTATATCTTTTAATAGTTACGCACAAATGTTTGATAAGATTCCTATTGGCAGGGCACTTCTGAACAGCATACTGGTAGCTTCATCTGTAACGATAGGTGTTCTTGTATTTGGTTCAATGGTTGGTTATGCATTATCACGGTTAGAATTCAAAGGAAGGAATCTGATTTTTTACATTATTATTTTTACAATGACACTACCATTCCAGATAACTCTAATTCCTCAATATATTATTATGGTTAAACTTGGTTGGGTTGATACATACTTAGCCTTAATCGTTCCTTATTTAATGAATGCACTAAGCATAATAATGTTCAGGCAGTATTTTAAAAGCATACCTCAGGATTTAATTGATGCAGCAAGAATAGATGGGTGTAACGAGTTAACTATAATTTTCAGAATACTTTGGCCGAACGCTATTCCGGC
>RCNF010000399.1_pt1 | contig 21830 bp, 25 predicted proteins | sample 2041311 | NCBI WGS metagenome assembly RCNF01 (sample SAMN09708228, study PRJNA481090) | Marine sediment metagenome, whole genome shotgun sequencing project. | biome: marine sediment; feature: ocean; material: sediment; isolation source: Sewage treatment plant 2 marine sediment (STP2) ... | reverse complement strand
TGCTTTCCTTCTATTATTCCTAATGACTTCAGCCAATTTGTTAAGCTGATTTTCAATTTCAGATATAGCATCTTTCTTCTCATCTAAAATTGCCGAAGCATTTTCTACTGAACTTACTTTATCAAATAATTTTTCCTGTTTCTCAATTAGTTCATCTATAGTTGTTAATTGATGCTTTTTATATAAATCATATAATAATTGCATTCGGTTATTATATTTCTCAATTTCTTGAGGACTATATTCTAGCGTTTCATTACTGTTGGCGAGTTCTTTTGCAATATCATCAAACTCAATCTTTAAACTACTAATCCTTTCTGACAACTCGCTAAAATCTTTACTAAACTCACTTAATTTAGAAGTAATACCTTGATATTTATAAAGTAAATCAGCAATACCCACTTCTTCAACACCTCCTAATTTTTGTACTTCATTCAAAAGTATCTTAATCTCCTCTGCATGATTGAGTTTTTCTAATGTATCTTCTAAAACCTCTTGTTCATTCGGCTTGAAACCAGCATCAACTAATTCATTAAGTAAAAAAGAATTATAATCATGTTGGTTTGTAGCTTCTTGCTGATTTTTTATTAATATTTGAAGTTCGATGTTTAATTTTTTAAAAAGATCTAATCCATTTTTATAAGAGTACAAATATTTCGAATTTTCTGCTAAAGCATCAATAATTAAAAATTGAAAATTAGTATCTGACAGTTGTAGAGTTTGATGTTGCGAATGAATATCAATTAATTTATTACTTAAATCTGACAGAATATTTAAAGTAATAGGTGTGTCATTAATAAAAGCTCTTGATTTACCACTAGGCAATATTTCTCGCCTAATAATAGTACGTTCCTCAAAATCAATATCATTCTCGTCAAAAAAGGACTCTAAACCGTATTTATCAATTAAAAATTCACCTTCTATGATACATTTCTTGTTGTTATCCTTTAGACTTGACAGGTCTGCCCTTTTCCCTAAAATTAAAGCTAAACCTCCTAAAAGGATAGATTTACCAGCTCCTGTTTCGCCAGTAATCGTAGAAAACCCATCGAAAAATTTTACTGATAAATTATCAATGAGAGCATAATTTTTTATGGCAAGGGATGTTAACATTAATTAATTGGTTATAAAAAAATGAGAGCAAAAACACTCATCAAACTTAATTAAATTGTTGTAAATATAGAATGATTAAATTTTAATTTTTTCCCACTTCGTGTTAAATGTAGGATATATTTTTAATAGTAGTTCTTTAAGATTTGTCGTGCCGGTCCTAGGTCCATCAGAAAAAACATCAACTATTTCATCTGATTTAGTATCCATAAAAACTCTTAACAAAAATGCATTTGCCCGTCTATTATATATATTCTGTAATTTCATCAAAGCTTCAGACATATTCTTTTTTCCTTCTTTTGGATTATTACTCATAATATCTAAACCCTTTAAATGATAAGAATAGAGCACATCTCTAAAATCTTTATAAACCGGTGAAAGTATATTTTCATTTAATTGATATCGTGTATTGTTTCCATCAATTCTATTCCAACCAGAATAACCCCCTTGTTGCGCTTGATTTACTACATTTTCTGCCTGCTTGTGAAATTGTTCTCCACCCAAAGGTGAAAATGTATCAGCATCAATACCTAAAATGGTATAAGCGTAAAAAGTGAGCATTGATATAAGATTCGAGTCAAAACTATTTTCATTATAAATTAAGGATTCATATTCATTATAGGTAAAAGACAACTGATCATCTTTAAAATTAAGTATTGGTGTTTGATAAGTAGAATTAAAAACCGGACGTGAAGCTTGAACTGAAATATTGCCCTTAAACTCATTAGAAGATGGTTGTTCAATAATATTTAATGTGATCGCACAATTTATCTTTTCCTGAGCTTTATAATTGTTAGAAGTCCATTTTGTATTATTCATGTATTCTACAATAGAATTTTGCAAAGTATTATAAACTTGAGTATTCGAATTTTGAATTTGATCAAAATTTACAACAACTAAACAATTCAATTCTTGTGCATTTAAATTAAAAATACCACTAAAAACAAATATGAATAAAATTTTACGCATGAATTTTTTTTACTATTTCATTAAAAATATCTTGTGCAACTTCAATTTTAGATTTTAATCCGAATTCTGTTACATTTTCTTGTTGATCAATAAGAGTAACCTTATTAGTAGACTTTTTAAACCCTGCTCCTTTATCTTGTAATGAGTTCAAAACTATTAAATCTAAATTTTTACGCTTTAATTTACTTATAGCATTTTCTAACTCATTATTCGTTTCTAGCGCGAAACCAACTAAATATTGATTAGTTTTCTGTTTTCCCAATGACGCTAATATATCTTTTGTTTGAGTTAACTCAATCGTTAAGCTCGATTCTTTTTTCTTAATTTTTTGAGCCGCAATAGTAACCGGTTTAAAATCTGCCACGGCAGCAGCCAAAATTGCTATTTCAACATTTTTATAATGATTGTGGGCTGCTTCATACATCTCTTCGGCACTCACAACATCTATCCTTTGAATTAAAGAATGATCAACTTTTTCGTTAGACGGGCCAGAAATAAGTAATACCTCAGCACCTAAATTAGCAGCTTCTTTCGCTAATTCAAAACCCATTTTTCCTGAAGAATGATTCCCAATATATCGAACCGGGTCAATGGCCTCATAAGTTGGACCAGCGGTGATCAATACCTTTTTTCCTTTTAACGGCAATCTTGATAAAATATCATTTTCAATAAAGTATAGTATAGATTCTGGTTCAGCCATTCTACCTTCGCCTAGTAAACCACTTGCTAACTCACCACTTTCAGCGGGTATTATAGTATTACTAAAACTCTCTAATTTGTTCAGATTTTCTTTAGTCGATGTATGTTTATACATATCTAAATCCATTGCAGGAGCAACATAAACCGGGCATTTCGCAGACAAATAGGTGGCTAACAATAAATTATCACAAGTACCGCTTGCCATTTTTGATAAGGTATTTGCAGTAGCCGGGGCAATAACTAAATAGTCTGCCCAAAGACCTAAATCTACATGGCTATTCCATAATTCATTATCATCATTTTTTTCATAAAATGTTGAATGAACCGGATTTTTGGAAAGTGTAGAGAGGGTAAGAGGGGTTACAAATTCTTTAGAGGCAGGAGTCATAACAACTTGTACGTTAGCACCTGCCTTAATAAAAAGTCTGACCAAATAGGCTGTTTTATAAGCAGCAATTCCAGCGGTAACGCCAAGAAGAATATTTTTACTGCTTAAAACTGACATTATTCTTTATTATCAGTTTCTTCCGGATTTCTATGATATATTTTACCTTTTAACCATTCCTCAATTGCTATAGCAGTTGCTTTTGGTAATTTTTCATAAAAACGAGAAACTTCAATTTGTTCCTTGTTTTCAAATATTTCTTCTAAACTGTCATTATGAGTAGCAAATTCCTCCAATTTATCAACTAATTCTCTTTTTAAATCTTCATTAATTTGAATTGCTCTTTTTGACATAATTGAAATTGACTCATATATATTTTGAGTTGGTTCTTCAATTTTAGTTTTATCGTAAGTAATCGTTGTTAATGGTGCTTCAGAATTTTTATAATCCATTAGTATCTGTTTTTTCTATTAGTTCTTTTGTTGTTTTTAACTCATTGTTCAAGTTCTCTAATAAATTATCAAACTCTTTTAGTTTATCAGATTTAGAATAACTTTTTTTAAATCTGGTATAGGCTAAAATTGCCTCGTTTAATCGTTTTTCTTTTTTACTAAATATGCTTCTCATCCCCAATTCATAAGAAGATAAAAATCTATAACCCATAGCTTCTTCTTTAAGTTCCGTCCCAAAATTATCTTCTACAAATGTGTCAAAGGCTACAATGGCTGCATTATAATTTTCTGTACGGTAATAAAGCTTTGCAATGTCAAAATATTTTTTTTCTAGTCTTTTAGTCAATTCATCGTAATACTTATTGGCTTCTTCAGTTTTATCAGAATTTGGATATTTATCAATAAAACTTTGAAAAGCGCTTAAAGCTTTTTGAGTATCAGCCTGATCACGGCTTGATTTAGGTGAAGATAAATAATTACTATATGCAACCAAATAAGAAGCTTCTTCTATTTTTGAACTTTTTGGATAATTACCAATAAATCTATTAAAATAATACGATGCAAGGTCATAATTTTTTGTATTATAATTTGCTTGAGCCACCATATATTGAATACGTTCCATTTGTGGCTTACGCTGATATTTTGGTATTACTTTTTCAAACAATTGGATAGATTTATTAAACTTACCCTCTTCATACAATTTAGTTGCCATTTTATATTGATCTTCAGTAGTGCCTTTGTTCAAAACTTTTTGATACTCACTACATGCTGAAAATAAAACGGTTAATATTAATAAAACACTAAATCTCTTCATTTTATACATTTTGCAAAATTACTTATTTAAAACGAATTAATAAAACTATTTTTTTTAGTTAAATTAAAACGGTAAAAATAATTCTCCTGAGTGCATTATTAATAGAAATGTTGCTAAAAATATGTTAATACTGCTTATTAAGGTTGGGTAGGGGCTGCAGAAGAAACCACAGTAAGTTGTTTAATATCATTATCAAACAAATAAAAGCCACCTTTATCATCACCAATAAGGTTTATTTTATCAAGAATAGTTCTTGCCAATGCTTCTTCTTCTATCTGTTCAGCAACATACCATTGTAAAAAATTATGTGTTGCATAATCTTTACTCTGCAAACTTATATGTACCAGCTCATTTATCCTCTTAGAAACCATTACTTCATGATCAAACAGCGTTTGGAACATATCTTTAAAAGATCCAAAAGATAATGGAGGAGCCTTTAACGATGAAATTTTAGCATGCCCTCCTCTTTCATTGACATATTTTACTAATTTCAACATATGCATGCGTTCTTCATCAGAATGCATATACATAAATTCGGCAACACCTTCCATACCTTGAGTCTCGGCCCAAGAAGCCATAGCCAAATATACCTGAGAAGATTCTGCCTCAATAGTTATTTGCTCATTTAAAGCTTTTTCCATTTCCTTAGTTAACATATACTTATTTTTAGTGTTAATAATAATCTATAAAGGTACTAATTTTTTCTTGTAATTCAGGCGTAGCTTCAACCAATGGTAATCGCACATAAGGCTCACAAATACTAAGTTTTTTAAGCAAGGATTTTATACCAGCAGGATTTCCTTCTTCAAAAATATAATCAATGATATTCATTAATTTAAAATGTAAAAAAGCAGCTTCTTTAGATTCACCGTCTAATGCAAATCTAATCATATCAGAGAAATCTCTTGGCAATCCTTGGCCAATAACAGAAATAACACCGGCACCACCCGTTAAAGTCATGGGCAAAGCCATCATATCATCTCCAGAAATAACCAAAAAATCATCCGGCTTATTTTGTAAAAGACGTAATGCTTGATCCATGTCACCAGCCGCTTCTTTAACTGCTATTATATTCGAAAAATCTGAAGCCAAACGAATAATTGTATCCGGGTCCATATTTTTAGCTGTTCTACCAGGAACATTATATAAAATTATCGGTTTTGGGCTTACTTCTGCAATGGCTTTAAAATGCTGATACAATCCTTCTTGCGTTGGTTTGTTATAGTAAGGTGAAATCGAGAGAACGGCATCAAATGATGACAAATCTAAGTGTTGTAGCTCTTTGACTACGGCACCCGTATTATTACCTCCAACCCCCAAAACCAAGGGTAACTTACCGTTATTGGTTTCAATTATTTTTTCTCTTATTTTTTCTTTTTCTTGGTCAGTTAATGTTGCAGGTTCTCCTGTTGTTCCTAACACTATTAAATAGTCGATACCATTTTCTATTTGATATTTTACCAACCCTTCTAAGGCCTCAAAATCAACACTTTTATCTTTTTTAAAAGGAGTAATTAATGCAACGCCGGTTCCAAAAAATTGTGCCATTATAGTAAATCTAATATTTGTAAATATTTAGCCAATTCATCATTAAATACATCTATTTTATTACCCTCAACGGAAATCATAAAATCGTATAAATCTTGTAAAGATTCATTTGCAAAACCAACTTTAAATTTTGCTTTAGAGCGAACGGCAACTAGCGTTACATAAATACTATCAGTACTACAATAGTTGATAAGTAGATCATAACTAGAATCAACAAAACCCATTACATTTTGAGCCTTTATTTTTCCGTACATTCCAAAGTCTTTTTCAGTAAAAGTATTGTAATGCTGTGTAACAAAATCGTCCTTTAAATTTTCAAATATGATAATTTCTAAATTCTTGTGTGGTATATTTAGTTTTTGACTTAAATTTCTCGAAATATCATAACTCCCAAACAACCTAGAGTCAGCTAATACACCTACCGTTTGAATTTTTTCAGGTGTACTTTTACCTGCCTTTTTTTGTTTTTTTAATTGCTTTTCACAATACTGAAACGATGTCTTTTTCTTTAATGAGGTAAAATTCATTTATTTTTATAATTGACGGGTAAAATTAATCAAAATGGTTCTAAACTTATGGTCAACAATTAAATTAAACGGAAAAAAGTTAAATGTTATTATTTTAACAACAATTAAAGATAATTGATTTTTTGGATAAAAATTATAATGAGATTAAAAAGGTAATAAGAATGAATGATAACAAGTAATCCTTTTTTAATAATACCGTGCAAGTCTGTAATGTATTTTTAAATTAAAAGTTGATCCTTTATAAAACCTCACCTAATTCTTTTAATTTTTCTGAATTTTCCGCAAGTTTCAGTTCCTCAACAATTTTATGAATATCACCGTTTATGATATTGCTCAAATCATACAATGTTAACCCAATTCTGTGTTCAGTTACACGGCCTTGAGGATAATTATAGGTTCTAATTTTCGCAGATCTGTCACCGCTAGACACCAGTGAATTTCTTTTCGCCGAATCTTCTGCCATCTTTTTCTCCAATTCTTGTTCATACAAACGAGAACGCAACACTTTCATTGCTTTATCTTTGTTCTTATGTTGTGATTTTTGATCCTGGCATTGGGCAACTATTCCCGATGGAACATGAGTTAAACGAACTGCCGAATATGTAGTATTTACTGACTGACCTCCTGGACCTGAAGAGCAAAAATAATCCACCCGAATATCACTCGGTTTTAACTCAATGTCAAATTCTTCCGCTTCAGGTAATACCATGACTGTGGCGGCTGAAGTATGCACTCTTCCTTGAGTTTCAGTTTGAGGAACCCGCTGCACCCTATGTACCCCTGATTCAAATTTCATGTCACCATATACATTATTGCCAGAAACACTAAAAATAATTTCTTTAAATCCCCCTGAAGTTCCTTCACTAATATCTTCAATCTCAGTTTTCCACTTTTTATCAGCACAATATTTGGTATACATACGATATAGGTCTCCGGCAAAAATACTTGCTTCATCACCACCTGTACCTGCTCTAATTTCAACAATAACATTTTTAGAATCTTCAGGGTCTTTCGGAATCAATAAAATTTTTATCTCTTCTTCTAGCCCAGGTAATTTTTCAGAAGCCTCATCCAACTCTAATTGGGCCATTTCAACCATTTCAGGATCAGAACCATCGGCGATAATCGCTTTAGCCTCGTTTAAATTATCAAGTAAAGTTTTGTATTCTTCCCTAATATCAACAACTTTCTTTAGGTCTTTATATTCTTTGGTTAATTGTATATAACGCTTTTGATCAGAAATAATATCAGGCTGAATTATCAGATCAGAAACCTCATCAAAACGTTGTTTAAATATATTTAATCTATCTAACATCTACTTTTTTTTAGAATTGCAAATTTAATGATTTTTTATGGTTAAAATAATACAACCTAAATTATAGAAACTATTTATTTAGAATTCTTCTAAATTTAATTTTCTAATAATAAATATGTTATAAAAGTTACTGTTAATCAGATTTAATCTTATTACTTTTGTCAATTAATATAAAATAATAACCAGTATGAAGAAAATACTATTAATTTTTGGAGTTATAGCTTTTACTTTTACCAGTTGCGGTGATAAAAAGAAAGAAGAAGTTAAAAAGGAAGCTGAACCTATAAAAGTTGAAGAAACAGTAAAAGCTGTTGAAGAAACTACATCTGATGCTAAAAGTGAACAAGTTGCTTTAGGTGAGAAGTTATTTACTGAAAAAACCTGTGTGGCATGTCACCAATTAGATACGAAAACAATTGGTCCTTCCATTAAAGATATTGTTAAGATTTACGACGAAAAAGGTGCTAATATGGTTCAATTCTTAAAAGGAACTAAAGAGGCAATTGTTGATACTGACCCGGGACAAGTTGCTATTATGAAAGCCAATTTAGACGGTTTTGTTAAAGATTTATCTCCTGAAGAATTACAAGCTTTAACCGCTTATATGCGTAACGCTGCTAAGTAATTTTTTTTACATAATTTTAAAAAAGCATTCTAATATTTTAGAATGCTTTTTTTTATTACCACTTTGATATTCTAAGATTAACAATCCGTCAAATATTTTGTTCTTTCGCTACTTTATGGACGTAGAAAATTCAAAAAGGTTCAATTATTAGTATATTTTAAGTCTTTATTAAAGATAACCCAAATAAATGGCACATATATTAATGCCTATTTTTATTTTTGCTCTATGGCCAGAAAAAACAGACAACCCATTTTTGAAAATATAGAAGTTATAGATGCAGGGGCAAAAGGGAAAGCAGTTGCTAAAGCACCAGACGGTAGAGTGATATTTTTATCGAATGCTATTCCTGGTGACGTGATAGATGTACAAGCTTTTAAAAAGAGAAAGTCCTATTATGAAGGCAAAGCCATCAGTTTTAGAAAATTTTCTGACAAGCGTACAACCCCTGTTTGTGAACATTTTGAAGTTTGTGGCGGTTGTAAATGGCAACACATGAAATATCAAGAACAATTGTTCTACAAACAAAAAGAAGTAATTAATAACTTAACCAGAATAGGTCATTTAGAATTACCTGAAATCACACCAATTTTAGGGTCAGCAAAGCAATATTTTTATCGAAATAAAATGGAGTTTTCATTTTCTAGTAGTCGCTGGTTAACAATTGAAGAAATTAATTCTAAAAAAGAAATTGACAATAAGAATGCTCTGGGATTTCATATTGCCGGTATGTGGGATAAAATATTAGACATTAATAAATGTCACTTACAAGAAGATCCCTCAAATACAATTAGAAATTCTATTAAAGAGTTTGCTATTAAAAACAAATTGTCTTTTTTCAATCCTCGAGAACAAAAAGGAATGTTGCGTACCATGATATTGCGTATATCTTCCATCGGAGAAATCATGTTGGTTATTCAATTTTTTGAAGATAACACTACTAAAAGAGAATTGTTATTAGATCATATAATCGAAATATTTCCGGAGATCACTTCATTACAATATCTTATCAATCAGAAGGCGAATGATACCATTTATGATCAAAAAATTGTGCTTTATAAAGGCCGTGATCATATTTTTGAGGAAATGGAAGGATTACGATTTAAAATAAATGCAAAATCCTTTTATCAAACTAATTCTGATCAGGCCTATGAGTTATATAAAATAACCCGTGATTTCGCCGGGCTTACCGGTAATGAAGTTGTTTATGATCTCTACACAGGTACCGGTACTATTGCGCAATTTATTGCTAAAAATGCAAAAACGGTGATTGGGATTGAAAGTGTACCCGAAGCTATAGAAGATGCTCATGAAAATGCAAAAATTAACAATATCAAAAATGTTGAATTTTATGTTGGTGATATGGCTAAAATATTTGATGATAATTTTATAAAGGCTCATGAACATCCTGATGTTATTATTACAGATCCTCCAAGGGATGGAATGCATAATAATGTAGTGGAGCAATTGCTGAAGATGGAAGCTCAAAAAATAGTCTATGTAAGTTGTAATTCGGCAACCCAGGCAAGAGATCTCGCAATTTTAGATGAAAAATATAAAATTGTAAAATCTCAAGCGGTAGATATGTTTCCACAAACACATCATGTTGAAAATGTTGTACTTTTGGAATTACGCTGAACTAACAGTTCGTATTTATATAGAAAGTAATTTAATTTATGTAAAATTGTTCAAAATTAATTGAAATTGAAATAAATTAGTTTTTGCCTACACAGGCTCGATAAATTGAATATGAAATTTAAACTTGAGTACTTATTTTTCCTTATAATATCGATCATAGCCATGACTGGTTGTGAGCGCGATGACATTTGTATAGATGAAATTACCCCTAATCTTATTATACGGTTTTATGACTTTGAAGATCAGACCGAGACTAAAAGTATTAGCCAATTATCAATAAAAATTAATGGAATAGAAAATGACTCTTTATTTTTTTCAGGGACTGATTCGATTTTCGTACCACTAAAAGTTACGAGTAATAATACTCAATTTGTTTTTACTGTTAACAGTAATGATGTTGCTTTACTGAATAGAGATGCGTTAACAGTAAACTATTCAGCTGAAGCTGTTTTTGTTGGACGCTCTTGCGGATATAAAAGTATTTTTAACAATACAACTTATGATCTCACGGATGATGGGAATATGTGGATTCAAAAAATTGAGATGATTACAGAACAAATTGAAAACGAAACAACTGCACATGTTAAAATATTTTATTAATACTGCTTTTTTACTAAGTTGTATTGTTTCACTTTCTCAAGAAAACAACTTGCAACCAAATGATACCATCATAAAAAATAAGTATGGTTTACGGGTTGGTATAGATTTATTTAATCCGGTTAACACATTTTTTAATGATGATAGAAAAGGACTAGAATTGGTTGGTGATTACCGGGTTTCTAAAAAGTTTTATGTCGCTGCTGAACTTGGTTATATGGATAATACCACTGATGAAGATTTTATTAATTTCACAACTAATGGCTCATACATAAAAGCTGGTTTTGACTATAATGCCTATTCTAATTGGTTAGATATGGAGAATGCCATTTACATAGGTATGCGCTATGGTTTTAGTACTTTTAGTCAAACTCTCAACAGTTTTACAATTAATAACAACCCTTTTTTAGATGATTTGGCTGTTACAGAAAGTGGTCAAAAATTTGATAACCTTAATGCTCACTGGGTTGAATTTGTATTAGGTATTAAAGCGGAACTATTTAATAATTTATTTTTGGGCTTTAGCTTTAGCGGAAAAAAAATGATTAGTACAAAAGAACCTGACAATTTCAAAAACTTATTTGTGCCCGGGTTTAACAGGGTCTTTCTTAATAATTCGGGATTTGGTTTCAATTACACTTTATCCTATCTTATTCCATTGTACAAAAAGGAAAAATAATAATTTTACTTTAATTTTACAAATCACATGGATTTACAAGACCAACTTAAAAATATATTCCCTGATCACATCCCTAAAAAGGAGGACGTCATCGAGAATAAAAATGACATATGGTTACAGGAAGAACCAATAATTTGTAAGTACGAAAAACGAAAAGGGAAGCCTATTACAATACTTGAGGGTTATACCGGTGCCACTGATGATTTTAAAAAATTGGCCAAAGAGTTAAAAACAAAATTAAGTGTTGGTGGCAGTTTTAAAGATGATAAGATCATTATTCAAGGTGATTATAGAGATAAAATTATGGCTATTTTGAAGAGTAAAGGTTTTCAAGTGAAGCGTGTAGGTGGATAAATGGACCTTATTTTCATAATCGTTATTAGTATCTTGTATTCAATGACAAATAATAAAATAATAAAACTAAAAAATGAATAAAATAAAACCTTCTGAATTAATTTTAAATCCTGATGGTAGTATCTATCATTTAAATTTAAAACCGGAACATATTGCTGATACTGTCATCTTTGTAGGAGATCAAAACAGAGTTCCTAGAATATCAAAACATTTTGATGACATAGAATTTGATTTGCAAAAACGAGAATTCAGAACAATTACAGGCACTTATAAAGACAAAAGAATAACCGTTATTTCAACAGGTATCGGACCTGATAATATTGATATAGTATTGAATGAGATTGATGCCTTGGTAAATATTGATCTGGAAAATAGAACAATAAAACAAGAGCAGCGCAAGCTAGATATTATACGAATTGGCACATCAGGATCCTTACAACATGACATACCCGTAGATAGTTTTGTAATGGGTAAATATGGATTAGGGCTGGATGGTTTGTTGCATTCATATAAAGCTGATCATATTTTTGAAAAAGAGATTGAAGATGCCTTTATTAAGCATACACAATGGAATCAAAATAAAGCAAGGCCTTATATAGTAAAAGGAAGTGATGAGCTAGCAAAAAAATTGCAAAGTGAGCAAGTTTTTACAGGGTTTACAGTGACAGCACCTGGGTTTTACGGCCCTCAAGGCAGAGTGTTGCGTATACCCCTTCAAGATGCTGGTCTAAACAAAAAATTAGATAGTTTTAGTTTTAATGGAGTTCGCGCAACGAATTTAGAAATGGAAACTTCTGCTATTTATGGTTTAGCACGCTTATTAGGTCATAATGCCTTATCTATGAATGCTATTATAGCCAATAGAGCGAACGGCACATTCAGTACAGACCCGTATAAAGCGGTAGAGAATTTAATAGAATACACCTTAGGAAAATTAGCTGAATAATCTATGAAATCAATAACCATTGGAGGTGTACCAGAACATTTTAATTTACCCTGGCATTTAGCGATTGAAGCCGGTAAATTTAAAAAGAAAGGTATTGATCTTAAATGGAAAGAATTTCCCGGAGGTACCGGCGCCATGTGTAAAGCTTTACGTGAAGGGACCATTGACATTGCTATAATTTTAACCGAAGGAATCATTAAAGATATTATTAATGGTAACCCAAGTAAAATAGTAAAGGTATATGTTGAGTCACCACTATTATGGGGAATTCATGTAGCTGCCAACTCCAGATTCACTTCCTTAAAAGAACTTAAAAATACCAAGATTGCAATAAGTAGAGTTGGCTCTGGTTCACAACTGATGGCAAAAGTAAATGCCCATAGTCAAGGGTATGATATTACGAATCTACAATATGAAATAGTAAAAAATTTAGAGGGAGGTGTAGCAGCCCTAAACAACGGAACTGCTGATTATTTTTTATGGGAGCATTTTACCACAAAACCCTATGTTGATAATGGAATTTTTAGGAGAGTTGATAATATCACCACCCCCTGGCCTTGTTTTGTTATGGCCGTTAGAGATGAAATTTTAGAGCATCAAGGTAATGATATAAAACAGATCATCAAAGTTATAAACAAGCAACTAAAGCTATTTAAGGAGCCCTTAGAAAATAATGATCTGATCGAAATATTTTCAAAACGTTATCATCAAAAAACAGAGGACATTAAAAAATGGCTGGCCATCACCCAATGGAATAGAAAAAAAACCATCTCAAAAAAATTAATCAACAACATTCAAAATAAATTGGTTCAATTTAACGTTATTGAAAATGAAGTTCAAGATAAACATTTGATTAAAAAGGTTTTCTGAGCTTAATAAATATTTAATTATGAAGAAAATTGTCTTAGTTATTACTTTTGTATTAGCCATCATTTCATTAAGTGCATGTAAGTCAATGGGTGGATGTGCTTCAATTGAAAAACAAGAGATCAACAATAATCAAACCCACCTTACTTCGCCAACCGAAGTAAGCACATAGCGTAAGCGATCAACAACCAATCTTAGGACCGTTCTGATATTGAATTAGAACGGTTTTTTTGTGTAAAACAATGAAAATTGTATCTTAGACCAGATAAAATAATTTTTGTTCAATGCCTAAAACCAGCACATCCAAATTTTGGTTAGATCTTATTACAAAGATCGTAAATCTCTTCTTCAAAAATTTAAACTCCAAAAATAGAAAAAAAACACATAATCAACATGTTGTTCCACACGATAAAGGATGGGCAGTTAGAGGTGAGGGAAATGAAAAATATACCGCAACTTATAAATACCAGGATGACGCCATTAGAAGAGCCAAAGATATAGCTCAAAATAATAAATCAGATCTAATCATACATCGTAAAAATGGTACGATTAGAGATAGAATTAGTTATGATTAGTTCAGTGTATATTTATGTTTAAGAAATAAAGATTCTACTTATTACGGACATAGATCAATTTGAATCGTTTGTTGGTCTGATCTCTTTGCTCTATTTCAAATTGATCTAATGAATTGAATAATTTGGTTAACTTTTCGAATCCAAAGTTCCTGGAATCAAAATTCGGTTGTTTTTTAAGAATCAAAGAACCTACATCACCTAAAAATGCCCACCCATCTTCATCTGCAGCATCCGCCACAGATTGTTTAAGAAGTCTGATTATATGAGGTGTGATTTTATCTAAACTTGCTTTCTTGGAATCACCCTTACCGTCTTGTTTTTCATCGAAAGTTTTTAATATTTCTAGGTATATAAACTTATCACAAGCTACTATGAACGGGTTTGGTGTTTTCTTTTCGCCAATACCATATACCTGCATTCCTGCTTCTCTCAATCTTGTAGCTAATTTTGTAAAATCACTATCTGATGAAACAAGGCAAAAGCCATCTACATTTTTAGAATATAAGATATCCATGGCATCAATGATCATGGCTGAATCTGTTGCATTTTTACCTACTGTATATCCATATTGCTGAATTGGTGTTATGGCGTTTTCAAGCAATATATTCTTCCATTTGGTCAAATGAGGTTTAGTCCAATCACCATAAATACGTTTTATAGTTGGGGTACCATACTTTGTAATTTCTTCCATCATTTCCTTAATATACTTTGAAGGTATATTATCTCCGTCTATAAGTACAGCCAGTTTTATATCTTTGATCATAATTTTTTTTTAAAGGTAAGGAATTATATAAAGATATTTGCTATTGTTATTTGCTACTAATAAAAAAAACCGAACAAATTGTTCGGTTTTTTTTATTAGGTATTTATTTTGTTTATTCTGCCAAGGTTCTCATATAATTCACTATTAACCATCTGTCTTCATCATCTGGCATTTTTTTTGTGTATTCCGGCATATCATCTCTTCCAATCGTTGTTTTATAAAATAAGGCTCCATCAGATTGTGCTTGAAATTCCTCAGAAGAGAAATCTCCCAAATCACCATCTTGCTCTTCAGCTTTTGACCCATCTCCATATCCTTCTTTACCATGACAAGCTTTACAATGCTTTGCGTATAATGATTTGCCTATGGCCAGGTCTTCTTTGGGGTTAGTAGGGTTTTTCATATTTTCATACTTGGCAGGCACTTTCCATTCCTCCTGCACAACAGAAGTAAATGAATATAAAGCGATTGTTACAACTCCGATGATCATTAAAATTTTAAATAATTTCATTTTTTTGATGTTTTTTTGATTTATAATTAAGTTATTTCAAAAACAGTACCAAACATACTGTTGCAATTAATTTTATTTTAATTTTCTGTTTCTACTTCTAAATTTTTCCCTTCCTTTTTTATTTTAAATAAATTAACAATTAAATATACAAATATTCCCCATATTCCAAAAATTAATAAATTAGTAAATATGAGTATAGATATTGGTGTTTTATTTCTTGGAGACCACAAAGTTCTTTGATCAAAAGTAGATTCATCAACTATGGGCGTTCCAACAGGAGCTTTAACTAAAGCTTTCACCGTTCCGTAGTCGTCACTATCGTTCAGAACTACTTCGATTGTTAAAATCCCATCAACACCAGGAATTCCTTCTTCTATTGGAACAATAATGGTACCATCTTCGTCAGTATTATTAAATTCTTTACCAATTTTTAAAGGTCTAAATAATCGCTGTACTTGCACATTTAATGATTCATCAATAATTACGCTGTCTTTACCTTTATCAATCAATGTAGCTTTAATATAATTGATGCTATCTTTTGTGAATAGACTGGCTTTAATTTCTGCATCTTTAATACTTAGACGTTTAGAAGCTCTCTTAAATAAGTCGTTTCCTTTGAATGATATAATTAGGTTATATATATTCAAGGAATCTGGTTTAATAACGTTAATGTCTTTAATTGTAAATCTACTTTCACCTTTAGCATCGGTAACAACAGATCCCAATTTTATTTTCTCATCATCTATTTCATTATAAACCGTTAATTCTATATTTGAAACCTTTATATTTTGTTTCTTAATTTTGGCACCGGCTGAAATATTCAGGTATATTTCACCCTCCATCATTTTAACGTAATCAGCTTTTAATCTAATCTTATTTTTTTTAGTCTTTTGTGCATATAAATCTTGAAACATACCTGAAACTAATATTAAATTTAGTAACACAAGAAAAATATGGCGAAATTTTATATGCTTCTTCATGATTCCAGGGCTTTATCGGTTTTTAATAATTCTTGTTCGTCAGCCGTTCTCTGAATAGGAACTGCGGGTAAGTAGCGAATTAATAATGTTATTATTAATAATGCCATTGCTAATGTTGCAATTGTTATTACCCATTCATGCATACTTGGAAAATAATGACGCCATGATTCTGGTACACCTTGAATTGGTAAGAACGGATGTAATAAGGTTGGTGTAACAATGAGATAACGTTTCCACCATGACCCAATTACAACTAGTAAACCAACAAAAAACATTGGTAGTGGTTTTCTTCCTTTTTTAAATAGTAATACTATTATTGGAATTATTAATCCACCAACAGTTACAAAGTAAAACATTGGAGCATAATGACCTGTAAATAATGTATCGAGATGAACAGCTTCACCTTTTTTTGCAGTAAAGAACGGAATTAAATATTCGTTGATACTAAAATAAAGATAGATCAAACATGCAAGCACTAAGAATTTACCTAATTTGTCAAAGTGAAATTCTGTAATATAATCTTCTAGCTTTCTATACTTTCTTACAACATAAATTACTGTAACTAACGCGCCAAGCCCTGCTACAAAGGCGCCAGATATAAAGTAAGGTGCAAAATTGTTACTATCCCAACCAATTCTGTAAGTTGTAGAAAATAACCATGCGTCAATAGTTTGTAATAATAAACCAACCGGAATGATCATAATAGCTATAATCTTAATTGATTTTGTTTGTAGTGCTTTTTGCGCAGCACTTCCTGTCCAGTTCAAGGAAAATATACTGTAAATCTTACTTAATTTAGGGCTTTTCTTTTTAAAATGTTTTTTTAAAATGGCAAGATCAGGTAGTAATGGAAAATACAATAATAATAGACTTATCACTATATAAGTAGGTATAATGATAACATCCCAAATGATGGGTGATTGCAATCTTGCATGAATAAAAAGGTTTAAAATTCTATCTGGCCGACCCATATCTATCATAATAGTGATACCCGCCATAATTATGGATGCTAGTGAAATTATTTCAGCAATTCTTACCAAAGGAGTTCTCCATGTGTTTTTAGTCAATCTCAAAATTGCAACTGTTACTGAGCCTACAAAACTAGTAGCTACGAAGAATACAAAATTTGAAATATAAATGCCCCATAGAGCATAATCCCTCATGTTTGTAACTTCTTGACCTTTAATAACTTGATCAATATATGCGACTATTCCAGCTATTGAAAGTATAACAAGAAAACTTACCCAAATTATTCCATTTTTTCCAAATTTTCTCGGTGCTAAATCGTCAATTATAGTTTGTTGATTTTTCATAATTATTCAGGTTTTTCAACAGATTCAAATTCCTTATAATCTTCTAATCCATCTTCAAATTCAACCAATCTATCCACCGGAGGTAAATAATATACACTTGGTTCGGTACCCAATCCCTCCATTAATCTATACCCTGCTTTATCAGTTAATAATTTACTTAATCTTAGGGTTTCATCACCATTAGTTACGGTATCTTCATATTTATCGCCAAAATAAAATACTCCATTAGGGCAGGCAGTTACACAGTGAGGCAGTTCACCATTTTTTATTGAATGTGGACAAAAATCACATTTATCAACAGTTCCTATTACGCTAGGTACACCCGCATGATCCGGATGTGATGATTCATGACCATGCTGCTCCATATCCATTTCCATAGTGATCTCACTTGATTCACCCTGATTCGGTTCACTCCAATTAAAAACTCTTGTTGAATACGGGCAAGCCGCCATACAAAAACGACAACCAATACATCTAGTATTATCAATCAATACTAGTCCATCTCTTCTTTTAAAAGTAGCATCCACAGGGCAAACAGTAACGCAAGCAGGATGATCACAATGCTGGCAAGTCATTGGCATCCAATAAGGTGCCGTATCTTTAGATTCCTGCATTTTATAAACCTTTACCCAAGCATTGTCTCCGGTAACATAATGATATTTATTACAAGCGCTTTGACATTTTAAGGCATTTTTACATTTAGCCAGATCAACAACCATGACAAATTTACGGTTAGGAAAACCTTCTCTAACATTGTATTGTTCATCCTTATTTTTTGAATGGTCCATTTCCATAACTTCAGATGTATCTACTTCAATCAATGTACCATCAGTAGTCATCAATTCCATTACTTCATCAGTACGGTTATTGATTTTTGCGTTTAATTTTGAAGTTATTTTGGATAAGCCAATACTACCAAGCGCAGTAATTAACCCTACTTTTAGCCCCTTATCAAGAAATTTACGCCTTGAGCTTTTGTTATTTTCTTCCATATATATTAGGTGATTAAAGGAATTTATAATTTTCTACCAAGCCACCTTAGTAATGATTTATTAGAAATGTTTTCCTTAATGATCTTTGATTTTTTTATGGTACTTACTTTTACTTTTACAGCGGTACCATCTGGCTTTAGCAGCGTTTGGTATTCCTCTTCAGGACCAACCGTTTCTTGAGTAGTTGAATTACCAAATCCTAGGAAAGGTATTAACAATGTACTACCTATTATGGGTAAGATACCTCTTCTTGATATTTGTTTGCCTTTTCTAGTGTTGTCTTTCATATTTTTCAATAATTTTTAATCGTCAAAATAGATACTAAACTATTTTCATATTTTAAAAGGTTTGATCCACATATCGTTTATTATTATATAAATTTACATGCAAAAAAGAGTTTAGATCATGATTAAAATCATATTTTTAATAATTTTATATTACTGTTTATCAATGTGTTAGTTATATTTTAATTTATTTTTGGAAAAAATAATCTATCTAAAATGCAATTTTTGTTACCTAGTAATGTAACTATAGTCACACAACGAAATGTTACTATACCGTGAGCTGTCATAAAAATCTTGATGATGATATTAGAAAGTTCTACTCTAGTCGATTAATATAAAAGATTAGGAAATTGAGTTGTATCGACAAAAAAAGACAGAATAAAAATATTTATTCTGTCTTTTTAGTTTTTAAAGAATACTAATTTTAAAAATTGTAAATTCTGGTAATATTAAATCCAATTAAGAATTGACCTCCTCCACTACCGAAGGGATTCCATTCACCTTTCCCAAATCCATCATTTTGATTAAACATATAATTTTTTTGAGGTACAATTCCTTGATAATTAGTTATGAATAGTTGAAAAGCATGAGCAGATGTTGAAAATTCAAAACCTAAACTTATCCCAGGAGAAGGATTGTCCAATAAAAATTCCGTGATCGGCTGGCTGTAATCAACTGTTATTGATGTCTGAGGGCTAATTTTATAACGTGCACCCACAGCCACGGCTACCATATCATTTCTCATTGTGTTCTCTACTATATTATAGTGTGACACACTTGGCGCAACTTGTACAGATAACTTTGAATTAAACCTACGAGCGATGATCAATTGATTGAAATAAGAGAACCTATCATCAGTATTTATAAAAAGGCCTTGGTTTTTTTGGCGAGCATCAATTGTAAAATTTCCATAATAAGAAACACTTACAGGAATTTTGTTTGAACGAGTTTGCTTTAGTATTCCAACTTTCCAGTTAAAATCTTGTAAACGATCAAACTTCGTAGTTCCATAACCTATGGTTAATCTCTCGTGTATACCATAGGCCAAACCAATTCTAATATTAGATGGTGCCCAAAAACCTGCCAAATCATTCGCTCCTCCATTAATTAATCCAAATCTATGCGACATCTGTACTTCTAGCGCATTTTTATTTAGAAGCACATTTGTTGGATTATCAATAATATAAGAGCTTTCAAACGCAGCACGTTCTGGCTTATCTTTAATAATTGTATCCTTTTCAATTTTTTGTGAAAAAACCAATAGAGGTAAGATCAAAAAAGCAAAAAGTAGTATTTTATAATTTTTCATGTTTGTTTTCTTAAACGTTAATTATTTTTCGCTCCTTGATCAATCCAGTCTTTAACCAAATTAATTTTAGAATCTGACCATTTTGAACCTGGAGGCATTAATTGTACACCACCACTTCCTAGAAGAGAATTATATAAGATACTCGCTTCTGCATCACCTGGAACAACATAACCGTCTAACAAGTTACTGTATGAATTGTCTTGCAAGTTAGGCTCATCTCCACCCGCTTTATGACATCCCGTACATTGCACCCACAGTGGAACAATTTGATCTGTGTATAATATATCAACACCTCCATTATTTCCTCCATCATCATTAAATGGTTCTTCTGGATATGCATCATAATAACAGGACGTCATGAATAAACTCAAACCTACTATCGTTAAAAATTTAAATAGTTTTTTCATATTGTAAGATTTTAATTAAGTAATCATATCACTTGAGTAAAAGTGCAGAAAATATCTGCACTTTTACATCAAATAGATTACTGTTCTAATGTCATAGTAAGGAAATTGGATTGGCCATGACCAATGGCTGCATTGTTGAATATTGCTAGACCAAAAGGAATTGATTGACCTGGTGTGAATACAGCATCTGTAGGATCACCTGTATTTAATTTTCTTCTAATTTCTAATTGCCACCCAGAACCTATATGTTGAGATCTAACTTGTACTTCTGATCTTTGATCATTTCCTTGTCCACCTGGATTAATAATTACACTTGGCATTCTTTTGCTACCAAACCCTTGAGAATAAGCTGGGTCTCCATTAGGATCAATTGTACCTCCATCATAAGTTAAAGTACCGTCAAGAGCTATGGCTGTAACTGCTTTTGCAGTTTCTCCATCAATTTCTGATTGTGCAATCCAATAGTAATATTCTCTACCTGGAATAACATATTTAGGACCACTCATATCTGTAACATCATCTGTAAATTTCATTTCAGTACTATATGGTGAAATTCCTTCATCATTTTTTCTTCCGTTCGCTGAAGCTTGACCAAAATCATCTTCCCATTGAACGAAACCATCATCACAAGCTTCAGCCAATGCATGTCTGTCACGTTTCCAATGCCAAAAATCGGTCAATTCACCTTCATTTTTCATGTAGTGTCTAGTAACTTTTTCTCCTGGTTCAGGATCTGTTAAATTACCATGACAAGTCACTGTACAAGTACCACCTGCAAAACCTTCAGGATTGCCAATAGGGAACATAAAACCAAATTTATCTTCATAAAATTTATCATTTTTATGATTTGCATATTTGTTTTCTTGTTTCCATTTGCTATCTACACCATCAAAATACCATGATTGTCTGTCTCTGCTGTCAGTATCATCTTCCCATTCAAATAATAGGTATAAGAATTCACCATCATGGCCACCTCTCAAAGAGTAGCTATAACCTTCACCTGTATAAGGATCCATTAAATCAGTAGGTTCTAATGTTAAATTACCACCACTTGAACCGTTCAAAGTGATTTCTCTATCGCCAGCGCCAGTAACAGTAGCTCTATTTATTAAAGGTCTAACTTCACTCCACATAGCATCTACTTCTCCGTCAAAAACCGGTGCTGTAGCAAATTTCT
>RCNF010002881.1_pt1 | contig 21833 bp, 19 predicted proteins | sample 2041311 | NCBI WGS metagenome assembly RCNF01 (sample SAMN09708228, study PRJNA481090) | Marine sediment metagenome, whole genome shotgun sequencing project. | biome: marine sediment; feature: ocean; material: sediment; isolation source: Sewage treatment plant 2 marine sediment (STP2) ... | reverse complement strand
CCCTCGTCCCCCAAAAAGAGCTGCCAGCAAGAATAAGCCAACCACAATCCCAGCGATCGAGCCCCAGATATTGAGTGTGGACTTCTCCTCTTCAATCGCCGTTTCACCCTGCATCAGGTCGAGTCGCACCAGCCAGTGGACGGTTTCGCGCACAGAGGACAGGCTTATCCAGAGAAAATAGACACCACCTACGATTAGTATGAGCAGGTAAATCCAGTCCGTCAGCAAACCCGATTGGATCGAATCGAGCAGATTCCACAATCCCCCTTGCGTAAACATTGCGCCGGTCGTGAGAATGAAATCGATAAATGAATCAAACTGCAACCCGCCGAAGACTGCACCAAGATAATCACCGAATAGCTGACCCTGCGGTATGCCATAGAAGGTGATGAGCGCGGCGACAGCGGCGAAGACCAATGAGAGCATCATCTCTTGGAGCCGGGTTTTTTCAATCGCCCATCGCAAGACTTCAGAAAGAACAAGTCCGCCCAGGAAGATCAGGGCAATCAGCGGAACCCAGCTCAAGATCGCCAGGAATATGTTGGCCTCGACGCCGAGAACCAGACCCATAAGAACGGTAATGAAGTGATCTAGGAGCCCGATTGAAAGTCCAATGGTGATGCTGGCACCCAGACCAAAGACAAATGGCCAGGCTGAGATTGGCGGAGATTCAGCGATCGAGAGTGGAAAACGACTGTACAGCTCTTGGAGCTGCAGGCGTATCGCTGCATCCTCCTTGAGTTTGAGCGCTTCCTCGAGGATCCGGATCGCTGCATGAGGGTCTCCGGTTTTTAGCGTATCCTCGGCGAGTTGCTGCAGAAGCCGGGCATTCTCATCTGCCGGTTGATCCCCCCCTTTCGCCAAACTTATGAGCGCCATCGGCGTGTATACAAAACCCCACGGGATCCCAACCCATCCAGCCAGCGCAGTGATCAGGCCGGCTAAGACGCGGCGTTCGTTTCGATGCCTTGAACACCATACTCCTGTCCACGCTCTCCGGAAGGTTACAACAAGGAGACTACTACCAACCGCAGCGTCTCATCCTGGCGCCCGCAAATCTCACATGCAGGAACAAGTCCCGGATCTGCAGCGGACGATTGCGGTGGAGCAGGATCTAACCCGGATGTAGAATTTTCATCGCTCATGTTTGCCCTCACCTTCTCGTTGTAAGTCGATCTGATTCACATGAGTTGATGTCATAACGAGATTCTTCACCTTCGCTATGCTTCGGCTCAGGATGACAACTCATCGCAACCTCCATTACTTTACACAAGTTGGAATCCGCTCAAGCTATTCTTCACTCTCAATCATAGGTTCAATCAGGAGGAAATTCAATCATACTTGCGGGAGATTACACCGCTCGTGGGGATAAATCATCAAACCCGGTTGTGAATTTCTCGGGTTTTCGGGTTGAAATGGAACTAATGAAGGGGGACTGTTTCTAATTAACAGCAACGCGCAATGGAGGTTGATGATGCCACCGCCGCACGCAGACAGGTATTGGAAGGGCGCACCTGAGTGTGCGCCCGTTACTTAATGCAATCGTCATTCTTTTCCCAGAAGGGACCGCCCTTATGGGACAGCCCCGTACGAAGAATCAGGATATAGAAAATCTCATCTTCAAGATCTTCAATAACTCAGCCACCCGGCGGCTGAGCGGTCGAAATGTGGTTTGCACAACAACATCAGGTCCTAAGCCAATCGAGAGAAACCGTTTTCCATCCAGTGCAACCAGTAGCAATTGGCGCTCAGAGCCGGCAACGCTGGAATAACGAAACTCCTCCGCGTTGATTTCAATCAGAACACGCATGGCGGTGAGGGCTAAAGTGGCTGTCATCGCGGAGATCTGATCGACATTCACGGGCGGTTGAGATGGAACACAAGCCACCAGCAAACCATCGTCGTCCACCAAAGCAACCCAGAGTGGGTCCGGGAGCTCCGCGGCAATTGTTTCCAAAACACGAATTAACTCCGATTGTCTTGTGACCATATCCACTCCCGCTATCTTTCGGCTTCGACAGCCTCTACATTATCGCCAATGACGCCTCTTGACAAGCTGCAACACGCTCTCGAATGAACCCCTTCTAAGTTTGCCTTGAAACACCTTTAGGATACAATCTCGAAACAATGGAAAAAGTATCCCTCCATAGGCGCCCATTCTTCATATTGTTTGTCTGCACGCTGCTTGCGGTCGCCCTTACCGTGTTTCTCTTTGGCCGGGTCACGGACGCTCAACTTCCGCGGTTGGTATCCACGCTCGTCCTGCTTCTGGCAATACCGGCGCTCATCAGCTTAATTGCGTTCACAATACGGTTCGCAATTTCCTCTACAGCCGGTCCCAGAACGACCCTGTTCGCAGCGTTAAGATTGATCATCCTCCTCGCCTGGTTAACGGCTCACATTGAATTTGTCAGCCCTGGAGAGGAAACAATAATCCTGCGTTCCGCTCTTATTCTACTAGACTTAGCTCTGATAACATTAATCCCATTCCTCGCACTTACGTCTCAATTCATCCTCCCTGTCGGTTCCATCCAGGAACGGCTTGATGCATTTCTTCGTCTGCTTGGGCATGCTCTGGGCGAACGCGGGCCGGTCTCCTTCGTTCGAGACGGAGCAGTTATCGAGGCCATCGGCGAGCGTACTCGAAGCGGCTCCGGTGTCATCCTCATCGATTACGCAAGCGCAGCAGTTTTTAGGACAGATACGGCGTTCACACGGGCTGCCGGACCTGGAATCGTATTCACAGAACCTGGTGAATGGCTGGCGGAGGCCGTCGACCTACGTCGTCAGGAAATAAATATTCAGGGTTCAACCCCAGCCACTGGAAAGGATCACCCCCCAGAGAGCCTCAATTCGATGGCAGTCACACAAGATGGAATTCCCGTATCCGCGGATCTGTCCATCACCTTTATGATTGACCCTGGACACCTGCTTGAACCGCGGGAAGGACGAACGGCTGATGCACCTCCTTACGAAGTCAACCTGGATGCGATCGAGCGTGCCGTCTATGGGCATGCATTCGGTGAGTACGAGGAAGTCTCATGGAAGGATATGCCGCTGCTTCTCTTTATTGACCTCTGGCGTGAGGAAATGAAGCAATGGACCCTCAACGCCCTGATTGAGGCAGATAAAAATCAGACTCCTCCGCTGAAGCGAATTGCCAGCGCCATCTACGCGCGACTTGCTCTTTCATCGGAAGCAGCTCCAGCAGCACAAGAAGGAGAAGGGCCAGAGGCACCCCGCGAGTTAGCGATTCTCATTTCGCGTGGTATCCGCGTGCTTGACTTAAAAGTGACAGATTTGCAGCTGCCACCAGAAATTCAAAATGAACGCAACTTGCAGTGGCGCGAATCCTGGGCAGGCGAAGTTCAGGAAGCCCTACGGGAAGCGACGGAAAGACTTCGAAAAAATCGTAATCTGGGTGAAACCGAAGTAAATGACCTTCTATTCCATGAATTAACTTCCACGCTCCGCGACCAACTAGAAGCGGGTAACCATCCGGATTTACCGGAAACACTCGCTATGGTTCTCACAGATGCAGTCAACCTTTATGGGCAAAGTGATACGCTGCCCGAAAGCAGCGGGATGCTACATGAACTGGAGCAAATCGCGAGCAGACTCACGCGTAGGGATTAGGGAGCGTCATACGGATGGATCGTAACATGAAGAACTCTGCCTCAGACCGGCTACTTGAAATATCAAAAGCGGCCTCGCGGAGCGCTATCCAACTCATTCTCGGGAGAGATCTCACCGCATCGATGATCCGTCTTTTCCTAACGGGTACTTTATTCACCTTGTTCTGGTTAGTGTTGATCGTCGCCTTCGACTTCCCAGGCCAAATCCCGTTCCTCTTGCTCCAGTCACTGCCACCCTTCCTTTACCCCATTCTCAACATCATAACCACCTTCCTGAATCCACAGGTTCTTCTTTATCTCATTCCAGTTTTGTTCGGTCTTAGCATCGGGATCATCTTAAGCAGTAGATACCTGGCTGGCCTTTTTGAGCTCGAATCGCTCTGGATCGCTATCCGCTATCTTCTCGCTTCCATCTTCGGATGGAACTACCCTCGCCTGAAGATCGACCGTGGGGATATAGATCAACTCAATCCCACAAACCCGATCAAGCGAATTGGTGGACCCGGATTCATCCAAACCCACCTTGGCTACGCAGCAACTTCAGAGGCCATCGATGGTACGCCCATGGTTTACGGTCTGGCAATGGACGAGATCGATCCAACCCAAACCGAAGTCGATCCTTCAAAGTCACCTCGAGCGCGTTCCACGTACTTCATCCAGGGATTTGAACGCTTACGTGGAGTCGTTGACCTGCGGGATCGCTCGGTGAAAGTCGATGAAATCCGCGCCGTAACCCGCGACGGGGTTTTGGCTTATGCGCGTGATGCCCAGATGCTTTTCAGAGTCTACAGTGCGGAAAAAGAACGGAGCTTAAAGTCCCCCTATCCATTCACCGAGGAGAGCGTTCGCCGCCTTGTCTATGGCCAACCGGTTGTGGAAGGGAAGAGGCGCAGCCCGGATCAGGCGCTGGCGTATGTTCTTCGCCACGAGATGATTGATTTCATCGCTCGCCATACCCTTGAAGAATTCCTCGCCCTGCAGCCCTATCGTTCGACGGTGAAACAACAAACCGAGCAGGGAACAGCTATTGGAGATTTCCAGAACGTCCACATCCCTCGCCGGGAATTGACCGAGCATTTCCACACCGAGGTTTTAAGAGAACGGTTACGAAAGCAAGGCCTAGAGTTGGTTTGGGTAGGTGTTGGAACCTGGGAGATCCCGGTGAGCGTCCAGGAAGATGCAGGTGGTCAATTCAGTCCGGGTCATACACTGATGACAACCTGGCGTGATCACCAACGCGTGCAATTATATAGATCGCCGGAGTACATCGAGCGCCAACGGACTCTCCGAAATCAGGAAGTCGCATCAGAACTTCTTCAATCCTGGATCCAGACATGGCGTCGTGGAGACCTTCCTGTGGAGCACCGGAGATACGAACTCCTGGCAAGGGTATATCACCAACTCCAACGGATGGAGAAGCGCCTGGAGATCGATACTGGCGGTGAATGTGAGCCGGAGCTCCAACGTGCCCTTGAATATATTAAGGGGATGCTTGAACCGAAGGTCCTCGGAGACGATGCTTGATGAGTGCGACTCCAACGAGTGAAGGATCAGTGCTTGTTATCGGCTCCACGCAGGCAAGGATGACTTGCGCCTGACTACCGCCATCCATCCGCAATATTTGCCTGAACGCCGTGAGTTGTTTAAGCGAGCTTCTCCAGTATTCATCGATGCTAATATCCCCGAGAAAACACTTCGAACCGCTTTACGATGAGCTAAGATGATGCCGTCAATACCTGAATGGATAATCCTTCACCCCGAAGTCTCAGACGCCCTCATCGAAGGTAAGGCGATCGTGGCGCTTGAATCAACCGTGATCACTCACGGACTCCCACGACCGGTCAATTTTGAACTCGCCCGACAGATGGAGAAGGAAATTCGCCAGGTTGGCGCTGTTCCAGCAACAACTGCATTGATGAATGGCGAAGTTCGCATCGGTTTATCGGAACAAGATCTGGAGCGGCTTGCTTTAGATACCGATAGCGTAAAAATCAGCGTACGAGACATTGGCCCGGCACGGGTATCGCACTCCAGTGGCGGCACGACTGTAGCCGGGACGATGTTCTTGGCAAGCACAGCCGGAATTCCGGTGTTCGCTACGGGCGGGATCGGTGGAGTCCACCACGGCCCGAGCGGAGATATTTCAGCCGACTTAACCGAACTTGCACGTACACCGGTCGCAGTTGTCTGTTCAGGTGCGAAATCGATCCTGGATCTTCCCAGAACGCTCGAGTGGCTGGATACTTTTAGCGTACCTGTGATCGGCTGGCAAACGGATACATTCCCAGCATTTTTCACAACAGAGAGCGACTTACCGATCCAGGTTCGGGTGGACACTGTTGGTGAGATGGCCGCTTTAATGCGAGCAATCTGGGAGACACAAACTTCAGGCATCCTGATTTGTGTCCCCTGCCCCGAGAGTGCAGCGATCCCAGCGATACGGATAAACTCAGCTCTGCAGCAAGTTGAGCAGGAAGCTCAAGAACAAGCAATACGCGGAAAAAATCTTACCCCATTCCTTTTATCTCGCCTGGCGGAAATCACAGAAGGTGCAACCCTATACCTGGCGCTCCTCCGCAATAACGCACACATCGCCGCCGAGATCGCCAAAGCCTACTTGTTGATTCAACAGGATGATCCGTAGGAAATCCTGCAGGATCAGAAAGTGCCTGCGCTTTAAGGTCCACTCGTTAAACCAACCTCCCACATATTTTCAACCTGCGGGAGGTTTCTGGTTGAAAGCTCGATACGCCAGGATCCGCCTTTTATTAGCTTATTGCTAAATTAAAAGCTGGGCCCGGAGGTTCAGCTCCGGGCGGTGCAATGCACTTCAAATCCACCTGGTCTCCCACGTAATTTGCAGGAGGACCAATATTCTACTTATTGCCTATCTGTTGGTTTTGCTCCATTAGATATAGCTTTACCGAGGTGCAATGGAAGCACGGGTTATCAATACGCAGGCGGACATCGATCGCCTGCGCGCCACTTCCCACCTCGTGCACACGAAGAGGGTTAATTTCAAGCTCCAATACTTGAGGGTTATTTAACGCTAGTTGACTGATTCGGAGAAGGCTTTCGATCACCGCTTCTCGATCTACGGCTGGAGTGTTTCGATAGCCTCGCAAGCGTCGACCAGCCCAGGTGAGATCAACCATTTCTTCCGCCTCGGTACGGCTCAGCGGAGCGAGGGCGAAAGAGACATCTTTCAACGCCTCAACTTCCGTCCCCCCGGCGCCGAACATCAATAGAGGCCCAAATTGCAGGTCGCGCACAAAACCAACAATCACATCCTGCCCCGTCGGGAGATAAGCCTGCACCATAACTCCCTGCACCTCTACGCGCGGAACCGAACTGCGCACACGACGCAAAACGGAACGATATGCTTCCTCCACTTCTAGAACATCTTCTAAATCCAGCGAGACTGCTCCAGCATCGGATTTATGCGTGAGGTCGTATGAATCAGCTTTGAGCGCCACAGGGAAACCGATCTCCTTGGCAGCACTCACGGCATCCTCAGCGCTGGTTACCTCTTGGTGTTTAGGGATAAGAATCCCATAAGCGCTGACGATCCTCGCGGCGACATCCGCAGTCACGAACCCATCCGCTCCAGAACTGGCTTCTTTCAAGGTGGACTCTACTACGACCTGCTTGACATCGTCGAATACGACCACTTTTTCGGGGGGCTTTATAAGCTGGGTTGAGCGTTCGTAGAGCACACGCAATGCAGAGGCTGCACGCTCTGGGAATCGATAATCGGGAATGCGCGCGCCCCTGAAGAGCCGGGCGGCATGTGCGATAAGTTCCTCGCCCATTAGCGCGATCAACACAGGTTTCGTCGCCGTCTGGATCACAGGGATGATTGCGCCTGCGACTTCTGCTGCAGTCGTCACCGGTGGAGGTGGAAGGATCACGATGATTCCATCTACTCCATCATCCGCTAACAATAGGCGCAAGCTGTCGGCGTACTCGCGCGGCCCTGCCCCGGCCAGCATGTCGACGGGATTGTTCAAACTGGCCGCACGTGGAAGGAACGCACCCAATTCCCCCCTGGTATGGTCAGCCAGTTTCGCCAGCCTTAAACCATTATCATCCAGCGCATCGGCGGCGATAACGCCCGGTCCACCAGCGTTGGTGAGTACAGCCATGTTTGGACCAGAAGGCGGCTGACACCACGCTAGAGCTCTCGCCCAGTCGAACATCTCCTCACTATGCCGGGCCCTGATCACTCCTGCCTTACGAAAAGCAGCGTCGAAGGCGACATCACGCCCGGCAAGCGCGCCGGTGTGAGACACTACCGCTGCCCGTCCCCCCTCAGAGCGTCCGACTTTAATCGCCACGACCGGCACATCCAAAGTGACCTTACGCGCTTGCTCGATGAAGTTCTCTCCGTCCCCAACCCCCTCAAGATACATGGCGACTACGCGCGTGTTCGGGTCAGCTGCAGTTGGCGGCAGGAGATCTCCCTCATTCAAATCCATCTGATTGCCCAAACTCAATAATCGAGACAACCCAAAGCCTTGACCACGCGCCCAGTCGATCACTGCTTCGCAAATGGCTCCCGAGTGGGACAGAAAGGCGATATCGCCCTTAATCGGTCCTGGAAGCGGCAGGAAACTCGTATCAATCGGAAGATGGGTATCCAGATAGCCGATACAGTTCGGCCCTAAAACACGGATGCTGTAGGACTGGGCGATCTCTAGGCACTGTTGCTCGAGACGAATTCCTTCCTCGCCAGTTTCACTAAATCCGCCTGATCCCACGATCGCAAAGCCAATCCCCCGCTTACCGCAGGCTTCCAATACTCCAGGCACCGACCGTGCGGGGATCATGATCACAGCCAGATCCACCGGATCAGGAACGCTGCCTACATCGGGGTGTAGCGGTCGGTCAAAAAGATATCCGCCGCCGGGGTTCACGAAGTGAATCGCACCGGGGTATCCTGAAACGACCAGATTGCGAGCGACTCCATAGCCCAATTTGTTTGGATTCTGGGAGGCACCGATAACAGCGACCCCTCGGGGAGATAAGAGACCTTCAAACATTAGTTAACTCCGTTTATCCTTGGTAATAGAATTCCACACACAATCTTAGCAGACCTCATCGACAAAGACACCTTCGCAATGAACGTGTTCAATATCTACCCATGTTATAATCGCTTCATTCATGAGAAATGGTGGATTTGGAGGCTTGGTGGATGGTTGAAGTCGAGATCGACAGCATCCGGGTTAGCTTGATGTCTCAACAGCGGATCGTCATCCTGAAGGAGCGAAATTCCGAACGATTCCTGCCCATCTGGATCGGCCCCTACGAAGCTGAGGCAATCACGCTCAGCCTGCAGGAAGTAGAAGTCACCCGACCCTTAACGCATGATCTGCTTCGCAGCATCCTGCAAGAACTTGGCGCAGAAATCATTCAAGTTAATATCACCGCTCTCCGTGATGATGTCTTTTACGCCCGAATTATCGTAACCATTAATGGCCGTGAAATCTCAATCGATTCACGCCCTTCAGACGCCCTCGCTCTCGCAGTTCGCGCTCACGTTCCCGTTTTCATCGCTGAAGACGTCATGAACGAAGCCGCATCAATTCCTGAAGAAAACATCGAAGGGGAAGAAATCGAGGGGGAACCCGATGAACGCTTGGATGTATTTAAGGATTTCGTAGATACACTTAACCTCGATGACCTCGAAACTACCGAAGATGACGATAAGGAATAAACCTATTCATCGATTTTAAGTGCGCTCGATTCAACTTTTCGCTACTGCGTATCCGGCGCCAGAGCGTAACCATAATCTCTCCACGATGTGCACGAGAAAAAGTCAAATCATATGAGTGATCAACCACAACCTCCTAAAAGTATCCCACCATCCGGTGATGGTCGTCCGACTCAGGAGATGCCGCACGACCGCCAAGCAGAAGAAGCTGTGCTCGGATCTGTGTTGGTGAACCCGGAGGCATATTTCGACGTCGCTCACTTCCTTTCAGTTGAAGATTTCTTCCTTCATCGCAACCAGTGGATATGGGAAGCGTTCACCAGCCTGCAAGAACAGCGCCTCCCGGTCGACATCCTTACAGCATCCGAGGAGTTGGAACGCCAGGGACGCCTGGACGAGGTCGGGGGTCCAGCATACCTGACAACGCTCATTAACAATGTCCCCTCCTCCCTGCACGCCGAGGCATACGCACGCGTGGTGGAAGAGACCGCCACCCGGCGCCGGCTCCTGGGTGCCGCGGCTCAAATTGCGCGTCTTGCATATCAACGCGGGACGACTATTGATGATGTCGTGAACGAATCAGAGCAATCAATTTTCGGAGTAAGCGAACGCCGCCTCACGCACCATTTGCAGCCGATCAAGCGCGTTCTTAGTTCTTATTACGACCGTATCGATTACCTCGCCCGCCACCAGGATGAGACCATAGGTGTGCCGACCGGTTTCATTGATCTGGATCGTTTGTTAGGCGGCTTGCAGTCGAGCGACTTGTTGATCATCGCCGGCCGACCGGGGCAAGGAAAATCAGGCTTCTGCATATCGGCTGCGAAGAACGCCAGCCAGATCCACAAGAAACATGTGGCTTTGTTCTCATTGGAGATGTCAAACGAGCAGCTCGTTCAGCGGCTGCTCTCTCAGGAAACCTCGATCGACTCACAGCGCTTGCGCTTGGCAAACCTGCGTGATGACGAATGGCCCCTCTTTACGCAAGCCGTAAGCGCGCTAAGCGACACGCACATATATCTGGACGATACCCCGGCCATCACTCCTCTGCAGTTGAGGACCAAGTGCCGCAGGTTGCATATGGAAATCGGGCTAGACCTGATTATCGTGGATTACCTCCAGTTGATGACAGGAGATTCCAGGATTGACAATCGCGTTCAGGAAGTCTCCTACATCTCGCGGAGCCTGAAAGGTCTGGCCCGTGAGCTGAACGTTCCCGTGCTAGCGGCCGCTCAATTATCACGAGCTGTGGAATCCCGGCGTCCGCCTCGCCCGATCCTTTCCGACCTACGCGAATCCGGGAGCCTCGAACAGGACGCCGATGTTGTGATGTTCATCTACCGTCCCGATCAATACGAGGAAGATACGTTAAAACAGAACATCGCCGAGATTATCGTTGCCAAGCATCGTAACGGACCAGTCGGCAGTGTGGAACTCGTATTCCGCCAATCGCTGGCGAAGTTCGAGAACGCGGCGACACGCCAAGTCGATCTAGCCGCAGGCTCGTGAGTGGGCAGAGTCATCCCTTGTCCTAAAAACGATAACCATGAATAAAACCGAAAGTTTCGCTGGGTTTCCAGAGGGGAAACTCCCCCTGACCCCAATTCCCAATGCCTTCTTTAGCGAACTCCTCCCGAGGATCGATCACCTCGGCGAGTTCAAGGTCACCATTTACGCTTTCTGGGCTCTGACCCAGAAGGAAGGACATTTTCGGTACATCAGCCTGGAGGAGATGGCTGCCGACCGGTTGCTGATGGAGGGGTTAAAACCCGAGAATATGACACCACTGGAGACGTTGGTCGATGCACTGGAGCGGGCTGTCGCTCGCGGAACCTTCCTGAAGGTGAAGGTCGAATTCGATCAGGGAAAGGACAACTATTTCTTTCTCAACAGCCCCAAAGGGCGGGCAGCAGTCGCCTCAATCGAGGCAGGAGATTGGCAGCCTACGGGGGATCCAGAAGCGCCTATCTCTCTAGCTCTCGAGCGGCCCAACATCTATACTCTCTACGAACAGAACATCGGCCCGCTGACACCGATGATTGCCGAGCAGCTCCGCGAAGCGGAAAACGAGTACCCGCCTGATTGGATTGAAGAGGCTGTCCTTATCGCGGTGACGAATAACGTCCGTAAGTGGCGTTATATCGAAGCTATCCTGGAGGATTGGCAGAATAGAGGCAAGGATGAGCGAAAAGATCGAGGAGATTCTGAAAAGGCTCGCCGCCGGTACGTCGAAGGAAAATTCGCTGACTTCTGGGACACAGCAACGGACGAGTAACAGCATGGATTCATCACAGCCAAAATACTTGATAGGCGACCCGGACTGCCCTCTCTGCCAGGGTCAGGGTTATTTACGCGCAGACCTCCCCATTGATCATCCGGATTTTGGCCGCCTCCAGATTTGCACTTGCAGACAGGTAGACTTGCACGAGCGAATGCATGCACGTCTGTTCCGCATGAGTCAACTCGACGAACTCCAGCACCTCACTTTCGATTCTTTCAACCCACATGGTCGGGTGGGGCTTGGTCCTCAACAGCAGGAATCGCTTGAGAGGGCATTCAACCAGGCTCATACATTCTCAGAACAGGTAGAAGGATGGGTTCTGATCCAGGGCGGGTTCGGATGTGGAAAGACACATCTGGCCGCGGCGATCGCCAACAATGCCGTGGAGAACGGCATTCCTACGCTCTTCCTGACGGTACCGGACCTGCTCGATCAACTTCGTTATTCATACTCGGACGAAGAAGTCAAATTTGAAGACCGTTTCGAGCAAATCCGCTCTGCTCCGCTTCTTATTCTGGATGATTTCGGGACACAAAGCGCAACACCATGGGCGCGAGAGAAGCTATTCCAAATTCTAAACTTCCGCTATATCAACCAACTGCCCTTGGTCGTGACGACGAATCTCGCCATAGAGGAGATTGAGGGTCGAATGCGCTCACGTCTCTCCGACCCGGAGATTGTCACTTATGTGCGTATTTACGCTCCAGACCATCGCCGCCCATTCGACGATACGGGTCAACACGAACTCTCGTCTCTCTCCATCCATGGCCATCAGACCTTCGGCACTTTCAATCTGAGGAAGGATGAAAAGCTCGCCGCGAAGGATTTAAAAACCCTCGATCAAGCGTTTAAAGCAGCACAGAAATTCGCCGAAGAACCCAAAGGTTGGCTTGTCCTCATGGGAACTTTCGGATGCGGTAAGACCCACCTGGCGGCATCTATCGCTAACTACCGCGCTAGCCACGGGTTTCCCGTCATGTTCGTTGTCGTGCCCGATATGCTCGACCACCTTAGGGCGACATTCAGCCCTGACAGCATGATTTCGTACGACCGTCGATTCGATGAAATACGAACTGCGGATCTTCTCGTCTTAGACGACCTGGGAACGCAGTCGATGAAGCCCTGGGTGCGCGAGAAGTTGTACCAACTCTTTAATTACCGGTACAACGCGAACCTTCCGACAGTCATTACGACTGCAGACACGCTTGAAGAGATTGACCCCAGACTTCGTGCTCGAATGGGTGACCGTCGGTTGGTGACCGGAATTCGTATCACCATGCCCTCATTCAAGGGAAAAACAACCAGCAAACGTTCTAAGCGTTGACCGCTATCTCTCGCGAATGGTACAATGCGGCTCGATGCCCCCATCGTCTAGGGGACCAGGACGTAGCCCTTTCAAGGCTAAGACCGGGGTTCGAATCCCCGTGGGGGCACCAGGCATCACTCCTTGCACTCGAAACTGATCTCGAGTGCGTTTTTGCCTCTATCTCTTCACCGACTCTAAGCGAGCATCTTTCAACCCCTCACCCAACCCCGCGAGTACTCCATGAACAATCGCGACGCACAATTTGAGCCAGGTAAAAGCGCCTTCCCTTGTTAAATAGAAAAAAGGGCTGATATAAGTTTGGACAGCCCCATTCATTAATTCAACAATATAAATTTTACTTTTTTGCACACCGCTCGATCATACGGATTAATTCTTCCGAGTCGATGTCCTTCATCATGTAGCAAACCGCGCCAGCGCGCAGTGCAGCATCCTCTTCCCATTTTGTCGGGTAGCTCGTTAAAACGGCTAATCGCGGGGAACAATCCATCGCTACAATCGAACGGAGGATTTCCAACCCCATCCCATCCTTGCGCTTGACCTCGAGCAGGACGATATCGGGCTTCTTCTCTCCGACATCCCGCATTACCTCTTCCACATCCCCCGCGTGGCCGATGACGTGTAGGTCCGTCGCCTGGTCTAAACGTTCTGCCAGCGCTGATCGTACTGTGACATGTTCGTCAATAATATAAAGCCTGGATTCAGACAATTCGATCCTCAGACCACCCTTCAAGCGCTAGTATAGAGCGGCAGCAAGGACTCGATAAGTGATACCTTTCCTGATGTATTTTGTAACCTGTCACGCAAAAGAGGAATGTCGTCTATTGAGAGGATGGAGCAAATCACTCGTACTGTGTTGTTGAGCGAGTGGTTGTGCTGATGAGCCGGTCTTGAGGAATTCGCACGGTAATGGTGGTTCCTTCTCCAAGACTCGAGACAACATCAAGCTCACCGCCGAGCTGCCTGGCCCGCTCCTGCATATTCGACAGCCCGTGACCGAGAAGATCGGGTTGAGATTCGACTTCGAAGCCATAACCATTATCAATAATCTGCAAGGTCAAATCGCTATTTGAAGATTGACGCAGGCTTACCAAAACCCTAGAGGCGCGCGCATGTTTGGCCGTATTAGCCAGCGCTTCCTGTGCAATGTGGAATAGCACTTCGGCGGGCTGATCCTGGATATATTCAAGTGCATCCTCATCAATCTTCAACTCCACATCTACCAGCGTGTTTGCCTTGAACTCCCGGACCAGCCGTCCGAGCGCTTCTGGTAGATCGTCGGTGCGAATTCTGCTGGGTTGTAAATCGAGGATATAGGTTCGAATGTCCCTGATCACCTTGTTCAATCCATCGATCGCCTGCTCTATGCGGCCAGCAGCCTCTGGCGCCTTATCCTCAAAGGTAAGTCGTGCGTATTCCATACCCAAACCAATGGCATAGATCGATTGGATAATCCCATCATGCAGATCCATACCAAAGCGCTCGCGTTCCTCGAGCACAGCAACTCTGCGTGCCCTTCGGTATAGCCTGGCGTTCTCGACTGCGATTCCCACGCCGGCGCCAACCGCTCCAAGCAAACCTATCTCGCGATCTTCAACCGGCCTTGGGCCTTTGAAAGCCAGGCTGAGCACACCTGTTACTTTTCCAGGAGCCATCAACGGTGCACAGACCATCGTTTCATAACCGCTGTCCACTACCGCCTTGCGCAGAAAGTGATCATCCTCGCTAATATTTTCCGTCCATTTCGGACTACCTGTAAGCGCCACTTGTCCAATAACCCCTTCGCCAATTCGAAAGCGATCGATCTCCCAAAAAGCGTCTGACGCCCCGCCTAGATGAATCGCCTTCCGGTATACACCTTCAGATTCTTCCAGCAGAAACATCTCGCCCGCATCCGCGTGGAAAATGTTCATCACCCTGCCCAGTATCACTTCTAACAGCCGGTCCAAATCCATGGAAGAACTGACGGCCGTAGCCATGGAATACATCAGGCCTAATTCTTCATTCCTCTCCGCCAGCTGACTTTCATTTCCGAGGACTTGTTGATACAGGCGTGCGTTTTCGATTGCTGCAGCAGCATGCGCTGCAAGCATCTCAATCAAACGTTGATCCTCAGCGGTAAATTCGGGTTCGCCGATCTTTTCGGTGAGATAGATCTGTCCAATCGAGCGACCGTAAGCTTTGATTGGGACACCGAGGAAGGAGATCATCACAGGGTGACCTTCCGGAAAACCAACTGATTTCGGATGGTCGGCAATATTCGCTAAGCGAATGCTCTCCCCAGTGCGCAGCATTTCCCCGATGAGTCCATGTCCCTGCGGTCGATGGGAAATGCGATCGTACTCCTCCGTGGATAGCCCTTCCGTGATGAAGGTGCTTAACCCGCCATCCCCGGTAGGAATCCCAATAGCAGCATATTTTGCATTGGAGAGATCACGTGCTGCATGAATAACGCGGCGAAGAACCCCGTCGAGTGAGAGGTCGGAGACCAAGCTCAGCGTTGCCCGGTGAAGCGCTTGAAGTTCCGAGTCGGGGGCTGCGACTTCGTCGGTGGATTCTTCAGCTACTGTGCGGATGTTTTGTTCGTGACTCACGAATAATTATCCTTCTACGGGATTGTACCCCACACCAACACCAAGGTAAAACCCATCCATAGGGTGATACAAATGACGATTAGATCGGGTGCTTATTTTACATAACTACATTCTGCGGGCAATCCTGAAGGGCAAATCGGGAATAAATCCAAAGTTCCCTGCTTGTAAAAAAGAATCTGATAGTTTTTGCCAGCTCGCGGAGTGTATTAATCACGCTCAGTTCGATTCGACACAATTAAAAATGATGACATCTACTCATACTTCACGACTCCCTGGTTTTTTTAAACTAACGATCGATGAGCGGTTAGAACGCGCCGCTGCAGTTGCGGGTCTGGATGCAGAGACCAGGGCCTCTTTTAAGCTGCTCGGTGGATTGGAAGCGGATCAAGCTGATCATATGGTCGAAAACGTGATCGGTGTATTCGGACTCCCATTGGGTGTAGCGACCAACTTCCTGATCAATGACCGGGAAATTCTCGTTCCAATGGCGATCGAGGAGCCTTCGGTCATTGCCGGAGCATCATTTATGGCCAAACTCGCGAGGGTTGGTGGTGGTTTTCACGCGGAAACCACAGAGCCGCTCATGATCGGTCAGATACAGATCCTGGATGTGCCTGACCTCGAAGCGGCGAAGACCAAGATACTCGCACACCGTGATGAGATCCTCGCCGAAGTAGATCGAGTTGACCCAATGATCCTCTCCTTAGGCGGCGGTGCTCGCGACCTTGAAATCCGTATCCTCTCTGAGACACCCGCAGGGCCGATGTTGATCGTTCATTTAATCTACGACACTCGAGATGCAATGGGGGCGAATGCGATCAACACCGCCGCAGAACGCCTCAGCCCAATGCTCGAATCGCTAAGCCAGGGAAGAGTACATTTAAAGATTTTGTCTAACCTGGCCGATCGTCGGCTGGCGAAAGCCACATGCACTATCCCAACCGCTGCTCTGGCTTTCGAAACATTTTCTGGTCCGAGCGTTCGCGATGGAATCGTCGAAGCCTGGGCTTTCGCAGAAGCCGATCCGTATCGGGCTGCCACCCACAATAAAGGGATCATGAACGGCGTGGATGCGGTAGTCATCGCCACAGGCAATGATTGGCGGGCGGTGGAAGCTGGCGCACATGCATACGCAGCGCGCTCGGGTCGGTACACATCCTTGAGCAAGTGGGGTGCGGACAAGGCTGGAGATTTGGAAGGCTCCCTCGAGCTCCCACTTGCCGTAGGTACTGTCGGTGGGGCAACGCGCGTGCATCCACTTGCGAAAGCTTGCCTGGCCCTTATGGGAGTCGAAAATTCACGCGAACTCGCACAGGTGATCGCAGCCGTAGGATTAGCGCAAAATCTCGCTGCGCTGCGTGCACTAGCAAGCGAGGGCATTCAGCGAGGTCATATGTCCTTGCACGCTCGTCAAATCGCCATCGCCGCAGGCGCCGAGGGTGATCAGATCGATCGCATTGCCGCTAAGATGATTGCCCAGGGAACGATTCATATCAAACACGCCCGAGAGTTAGTGGATCAAGATCCTCACCAATCGTAAACCTTCTTGCCAAGAGACGAAGCGGGGATACCTGCTCGTCGAAACAGAGAAAAGGATCAGAAAGGAATTCAATGACTGAGGAACGCGACGAAAGGATAATGCAGCCAAAAAACTCCATCGGCTTTGTGGGGTATGGCGCATATATCCCCCGCTACAGGCTTCCAGCGACAGAAGTAGCTCGGATATGGAAAGGTGGCGCAGCGGGAACCCCCATCGACGAAAAAGCTGTTGCCGGACTCGATGAAGACGTCATCACAATGTCGATCGAGGCAGCCCGCAATGCTCTTGCCCGAGCGCAGATCAACCCCTCAGACTTACGCGCCGTTTGGGTGGGATCCGAATCACATCCATATTCTGTCAAACCCACATCAACAGTCGTCGCAGAGGCAATCGGTGCCACACCACACACCCTCGCTGCGGACTGGGAGTTCGCCTGTAAGGCTGGCACGGAAGCGATTCAAGCCGCAATTGGGTTTACGGGTTCAGGGATGGCAAGGTATGCGCTGGCTATTGGGATGGACACCGCGCAGGGCCGACCTGGAGACCCTCTTGAATACACTGCAGGCGCAGGCGGTGCGGCTTATATCCTCGGCCCAGCGGATGAGTCTCTCGCCGTGGTTGAGGGGTCTTATTCCTATACCACAGATACTCCCGATTTCTGGCGCCGCGCAGATGAGAAATACCCCTCACATGGTGAACGTTTCACCGGTGAGCCAGCTTACTTCCACCACATTACTTCTTCAGCTCAGGAGCTGATGAAGGCACTGGGGACCAAGCCGGCAGATTACACGTTTGTTGTCTTCCATCAACCCAACACGAAATTCCCTCAAAGGGTTGCCAAAATCCTGGGTTTTACGCCCGAGCAATTGGAAGCCGGGCTTCTTGTGCCACGCATCGGCAATGTCTACGCTGGTTCCGCCCTGGTTGGTTTAACAGCCGTCCTGGACGTGGCCAAACCAGACGATCGGATTTTGCTCGTCTCCTACGGCTCAGGCGCCGGCTCAGATGCGATGAGCCTGCATGTCACCGAGCGAGTGCTCGAATGCCGTAAGCTCGCGCCGCGCACCGAAGATTACATCAACCGTCGAACCGAGATCGATTATGCAACCTACGCCCGCTTTCGCGGAAAACTGAGTCAATAAGATGATGGCAAATAAAAACCATAAAACCATTAACGATGTATTTATCATCGGCACCGGGATGACGCCGGTGGGAGAACACTGGGATCGCTCGCTGCGCGAACTTGCGCTTGAGGCGATGACTGCTGCGCGCGAGGAGACCGGGGCAATGCGGCCCGAGGCAATTTATGTTGCCAATATGCTCGCTCCAGCGCTTTCACGCCAGTCTCACCTGGGAGCTCTTCTTGCGGATTTTTCAGGACTGCGGGGGATTGAAGCAGTCGCTATCGAAGCCGCCGGAGCTTCTGGCGGTATGGCGCTGCGGCAGGCCTATTTAGCGCTTGCATCAGGCATGGTCAACACCGCTTTGGTGGTGGGTGTGGAAAAGATCACTGAACGCGTAACTGCAGAGGTTGAGGCTGCACTGATTACATCAAGCGATGCCGATTACGAATCGATCCACGGATTGACACAAACCGCATTGGCGGCAATGCTCATGAGGCGTTATGGGTTCGAATTCAACGTCCCCGAGCATGCTTTTGCTGGCTTCAGCATCACTGCACACGCTAACGGCGCAAAGAACCCCAACGCGATGTTTCGCCGACCGATCAAGGTGGAAACTTACCAAAGAGCGGCCATCCTCAGCGATCCGATAAATATGTTCGACGCCGCCCCAGTGGCTGACGGCGCTGCCGCTATCTTCCTGGCCCGCGGTGATGTTCTCCCCTCAAACCTGCCTTTCCCGCCGGTTCGGATTGACGCCTCCGCCGCAGCTGTATCTGCCGTCGCGGTTCACGACCGTCCGAACCCTTTATCCTTCGCTGCAGCCGAAAAAGCGGCCAGGTCAGCCTTTGATCGAGCAGAAATCAACCTGGATCAGATTGACTTCTTTGAGCTTCATGATCGTTACTCTATCTTCGCCGCACTCTCACTAGAGGCTGCGGGGTTTGCCGCGCCGGGGGAGGGCTGGAAACTCGCTGAGAGCGGCGCGATCGCACTAAACGGACAGATCCCGATCTGCACTTTTGGCGGCTCGAAAGCCCGTGGAGATACAGGGGGCGCAACCGGCGTTTACCAAGCCGTCGAGGCTGCGCTGCAATTGCAGGGACGAGCCGGCGAGATACAGGTCGCGGATGCCAGGATCGGTCTGATTCAAAGCCTCGGCGGAATCGGTTCGACAGCCGCCACACACATCCTTTCTGCCGTCGAGACCCTTTGAGAGCGAGTTGATAGTTCCTGAGAGTCCTGATTGCATACACTGGACCGTGGTTGGATATCAACCCCAGAGGTGAAGCATATGGAAATAACCAGTCATTGGAGAATTAAAAAACAACGCTACGCACTGGTCGGCGAGGTATGCCCACACTGCTCAGCGAAGATATTCCCGCCGCGGGACATCTGCCCCGAGTGCGGCGACGAGGCGAAGGATCACTACCAGTTCAGCGGACGAGGCGAAGTCTACTCGTATACCACCCTCTATAATGCCCCTGCTGGTTATGAGGAACAGGCCCCCTACACCGTCGCCATGGTTCAACTTGAGGAAGGTCCACTCGTCACCGCTCAGCTCACCGACATCGATGTGAAAGAACCGGAAGTGGGTATGCCCGTTGAAATGGTCACCCGCAAATTGGGTTCGGAAGGTGATCGAGGCATCCTGATTTATGGCTATAAATTCCGCCCAGTCCTAGAGACTGCCTGACTTACCTATCGTTCACAAACATCAACAGACCCTGGCATAAGCCAGGGTCTGTTTTATGTAAAGTTGCACGGCTTTCGTTTTTGCACCAAAATACAGCATCGAGAGATGCTCTCGGTGTCGTCGGAAATAGACCACATTTTGTCTACACGTTGCTTTAAATGGGAGCATAGGACTGGAAAATACATAAAGGGATTACCAACCGTAGATAGGGATTTTATCTAGCGAAGCCGCTTGACGCGCCCAAACACCTGTGCTACTATGCGCGCTTGAAGGTCATCTGAAGGCGGATTCCCGCCCGGATCACCGTAGGAGGAGCCCATGACTAACATGAGCCGAATGAGATTGACGATCGTTGTCCTAACCATCCTCACAGTCGTATTAACCGCATGCACACGATCTGCATCTACACCTCCACCGGAAACGGATGAAGGATTGCCGGCAGATGCGCAATCGGAGACTCAAGCGACGATGGACGCCGTTCGCTCGGCGATCCTCACGCAAACTGCACAGGCGCTCGGGGACCCCATCTCAACAAGTACACCCTTGCCGGTGAGCGATCCGCTCGTATCCCCGACACCGGATCCGGATCAGCCAACGGCTACTCCCGAGGTACAAATCACAACCTACGTCGTCGTATCTGGAGATTGGATTTTCAAGATCGCCCGCGAATTCAACGTCGATCCACAAGCCATCATCGACCTCAATGAGGAACTCGCTAACTCAGGCGCGCTTGTGGTGGGGATGGTGCTTAAGATCCCAACGTCAGATACCGCACCTCCAACTGATGGTACGGAGACTCCGATCGAAGGCGGAACGATTCACGTTGTGAAATCCGGCGAGTGGATCTGGTCGATCGCACGTTTATACGGAATTGACCCACAGGTAATCATCGATGCAAATAACCTCGCATCACCTGGCACGATCTACCCGGGAGATGAGCTCATCATCCCCTAACTCCCTCCTGATCAAAGTTCCGTTCGGGGCGGCCGTCAGGTCGCCCCGTTTTAATGTGGAGATACGAGTATGCAATACAAGGTTCATGAATCCCGGCGAGCTTTCGCTGGAAAAGCATTCAATGTTCGCGTCGACCTGCTGGATGGACCGGCAGGCGCGTCATCGCGCGTGGACATCGTCGAACACCCTGGCGCAATCGTACTCATACCCATCGACGAAAAGAATCGAGTGTGGCTTGTCCGTCAATATCGCCATCCCGCTGGAGAAGAACTCCTCGAATTGCCTGCAGGAACATTAGAACCAGGTGAGTCTGCCGAAGGTTGCGCCGCTCGTGAGAGCCGCGAAGAGATCGGCATGGCGCCAGGAGAACTTACCCCTCTCGGTGGAACCTTCCTTGCCCCCGGGTATTCAACTGAATTCCTGAACTTCTTCCTCGCTCGAGAGCTATACCCAGCCCCCCTTCCTCCCGACCCTGGCGAAGTTCTCCACCTCGATAAGATCCCCTGGGAGAAGCTGTGGGATCTTATTGCCAATGGGAGTATCCGCGACGCTAAAACCATCACTGGCCTTACGCTTGCCCGGCTCTGGTTGGAGAACAACGAATAAATAAGCGCTCTATCACCAGAGCTGCCTGGACTGCGATAAATGGGATGTGGTATACTTTCGTTTCCGCCGCCCAGCTTGAACGGGCGGTCGGTCATGTGTAAAAGCTAAGTATGAAGGATGGATGAAAGCGATGAGCGACCTGATAAAGGCTGTCGAGGCGCCTGAAAACACAAACTTACCTGAACTGAACCCTGGGGATTCGATCTCGGTCCATTTCCGCATTCGCGAAGGGGAGCGTGAGCGGGTTCAGGAGTTTAAAGGTGTTGTGATCCGTATCCGCAAGGGAGGAAATAACGCCAATGTCACGGTCCGCCGGACAGCATCTCATGGAGTAGGCGTAGAACGGACCTTCCCTCTGCGCTCACCCCG
>RCNF010001440.1_pt1 | contig 21840 bp, 16 predicted proteins | sample 2041311 | NCBI WGS metagenome assembly RCNF01 (sample SAMN09708228, study PRJNA481090) | Marine sediment metagenome, whole genome shotgun sequencing project. | biome: marine sediment; feature: ocean; material: sediment; isolation source: Sewage treatment plant 2 marine sediment (STP2) ... | reverse complement strand
CGATTCTCACCGGCGATCTGCACCAACTCCTTGCGCTCTGGGCATTTGCAAAAAGCCTCGACATACCACCAGTATTCCTGCGTTTTTTGAAAACACCAGAGCATCAAGGAGTTGGCACATCTCATCCGGCAGAACCGCTCAACCTAGGTAAGACAGAAAAAGGGTGCCAGGCCGAAGCCCGGCACCCTCCCGCGTGATTTCCGATCGCCGAAATTCTACGGCGTCGTGCTCGACCAGGCCCCGGTGTCGTTGGACTCGAAGCCATCGGCGAAGATGATCTCTCCACCGACGATGGTATGACCCACGTCCTTGAACTGGGCCGGCGTGAGATCCACATCGTCGAAGACATCCTCGTTGTCGAAGGGCTCCATGAGCAGATCCGGCCACGCCGTAACGTCGAAGTGTGAAACCGAGGACCCCAGCTGCACCGGATTCGGCGCATAGAGCATGGCGAAACCGGCGGCGTGCATGCCCCACCGCGCCTGGAGAGTCACGACACCGGACCCCGGAAGCGCCGGCCGAATGGTATTGCCGTCGTCCTGTCCAACCGCGACAACCGGAATTGTCACCTGATCGGCGACGACACCCCCGGCCATGTTGACCAGAACCGTTACTTCACGATCGTTGGCGATGACCGCGGCACTGGCGCCGGCGTCCTGCGCGTTGAGCGCCTTGACCCCGAACTCGCAGGTCCCGCGATCCATGAAGGCGATATTCCCCGGCGTGAAGGCAATCAGCGGATCGCAGCCGTCGGTGGGCGTCGCGCTTCCCGTATTCACTAACTCGATGTCTCCGGTGAACGACACCGGATCGTTTTGGACCTCACCGAAGATGGCTCCCGCAGCGAGGTAGTTCCCAGCCACGCCCGGCGGTGCCGTCATCTCCAGATTCATGGTCGAGCCGTAAAGGGTCTCGGGAACCTCGGCGGTGACGCTGGGGCCGTCCCAAACCAGATTGTTGGTGTTGATGGCGGATGCCTGCCGCTGCGCCTGAGTCATTTCCGTCCAGTGCAGCATGGACGTCATATCCAGGGTGAAGACGCTGAAGATGTCCGGCGTTCCGCCCCACCAGGCTCCGGTTGCGTCGTTGACGAAGTTGGCGAACCCGAGGCCGTGGGCCATCTCGTGAAGCACCGTTGAATAGAGGCTCGAGGTCCCGACCGGCGCCGGGTCGAGACCGTAGTAAAAGACATTCCCCGGGCACGCCACACCATCCCAGTCGCTGTTGTACTGGATGTTGAAGTCGCCGAAACCGGGCGCCTGGTCTACCCCGACGATGGCGTCGGCGATGGGGCTGTGAAACCAAGTACCGGCCACCGGCGCTCCCGGGAAGTCCTTGATCGTCGGGCCCGGGCCCGTCGAGCCGAGGATGCCGCAGTCTATGGAGTTGAACTCGGCATTGACCTTGATGTCCACCGAGCTCTCGATCAACGCCGCCCAAACATCGCCGGCCGCTTGCAGGACGTTGAGCCGCTGCTCACCGAGGGTGGTGCCGGAGTTGCCGCCCACCGGAGACACCGGGGTCGGGTCGTTAAGCCCTTCGCCCGCGCCGTCATTGTTGACGATGACGAAGTTCGCGGCCGACGCCGACCCGGACCCGACGATGAGAGTGACGGCCATGACCGAAATTACGAAGATTGTTCTATTTTTCATGGTCCCCTCCTCACCGCGTGGCAGCCGACGGTCGGTTGTCGGCGGCCGCACCCTCAACAGTGTCGAGACCGACGAGGAAGGCGACTGCCGCGTCGAGATTCCGCAGACACGCGGTGGTCCGGGTGCCGTCGAAGTTGATTCGCACGAGATGAACGTCTCGGATGGCATCGCCGATCACCGACACCACCGCGCCACTGGCGGACACCTTCTCGTTGTAGACCGGAGGTTGACCAAAGTGCCGCTCGAGGTCGGAGCGCAGCGCGTCGATGCGGTCTCGCGTCGCCACGACGACCTCACCGGTGCTCGGGTCTCGATATTTCAAGTCGCCGGCTGCGACACGTTCATCCAACGCGATCGCCGAAGCGGCTCTGCCGTCGCCCGCGCTCCTCGAGTCCGCCGCAACAACCGGCGCCACGAGAACCATCGCCGTGACTGTCAATAGGATTGCCGCGCAACAATACGGGCGCATCGGCATCCGGGCGTTCTTCCTCATTGTATCCCCCGCTTTCCGCCAACCGGCCGGAGCCCCGCGAAAATCAGAGAAGGGGGCTGGTCGCCACCCTTTTCGGTCTCCGAAGCCTTCTCATTTGAGCCGATGACCTATTTGTTGTATCGCGGGATGGCCTCGAGGTCAAACCGATCCGATCCAATCTCCCACGCTTGCGGGCACGTTCCTGCCGTCATACCCTGGCGTCATGGCCATGCAAATGGCCGGGAGGTTTCGCAATGAAAAGCAGTCGTTTGATCCTGGGATTGATGTCCGCTGTCCTTCTGATCACCCTATCGGGATCGGTCTGGGCAACCGAGACACCGAACAACGACTGCTCGATCACGGTTGTCCGCGCGTGGTTCGGCGACCGCGCTCAGGTCGAGGCGTACGCCGCGCACGACGAGCCGTGGGAGGTCCACCACGACGAGGGATGGATGCTCGTCGGCGCCGATGCCGAAACCCTCGAACTCCTGTTCGAACTCGGGTTCGATGTGGAGATCGACGAGCGTCGAACCATGGAAATCTGCTCACCGGCCAAACGCCTTCCGGATCAGACCGAAGGCATCCCCGGCTACGCCTGTTACCGCACGGTCGAGGAGACCTTCCAATCCGCGCAGGATCTGGTAACCATCTTTCCGAACCTGGCGTCGTGGATCGATGTCGGTGATTCCTGGGAAAAGACCACCACCGGCGGCAGCGCCGGTTATGACATGCAGGTGCTCCGCCTCACCAACACCGATGTCCCCGGCACACCACCCGCGGGATTCACTGGCAAACCTCGTCTTTTTGTCACCTCGGCGATCCACGCTCGCGAGTACACCACGGCCGAGCTCATGACCCGCTTTGCCGAGTACCTCGTCAACAACCACGGTGTCGATGCAGATGCAACGTGGCTGCTCGATGAGCACGAAGTCCACCTCATGCTCCAGACCAACCCCGACGGCCGCAAACAAGCCGAGACCGGTCTGTCGTGGCGCAAGAACACCAACGAAAACTACTGCTCCGCGTCTTCGACGGACCGCGGCGCCGATCTCAACCGTAACTTCGAGTTCCAGTGGGGCTGTTGCGGCGGCTCGAGCGGCGACCAGTGCTCGAACACCTATCGCGGTCCGGCGACCGCCTCGGAACCCGAGGTCCAGGCGGTCCAGAACTACGCCCGGTCGATCTTTCCGGACCAGCGGGATCCCTCGGTGGGAGCTGCCGCGCCGAACGACGCGACAGGTCTCTACATCGACATCCACTCGTACTCCGAACTGGTGCTCTGGCCGTGGGGATTCACGGGCACACCGACCGGCAACGGAATCGCGCTGCAGACCCTCGGCCGCAAGCTCGCCTTCTTCAACGGCTACGAACCTGACCAGGCCATCGGTCTCTACCCGACCGACGGCACCACGGTCGACTTCGCCTATGGCGATCTCGGAGTGGCCGCCTGTCTCTTCGAACTGGGAAACTGGTTCTTCGAGGACTGCGCCGACTTCGAGTCCACCATCCTTCCCGACAACCTCGAGGCACTGATCTATGCCGCCAAGATCGTGCGCACACCCTATCTCACTCCTGCCGGCCCCGAAATCGCCGACGCCGCGGCAACCGCCGTCGTGGTGGCGCCGGGCGATCCGATCACCATCCAGGCCGTCGCCGATGACAGCCGGTTCAACAATACCAACGGGAGCGAGCCGACCCAGCCCATTGCGGCCGCCGAGATCTTCATCGACACACCGCCCTGGCAGACGGGCGCGAGCGCGATTGCCATGACCGCGGCGGATGGCGCCTTCGACGCGACGGTGGAACCGATTCTCGGCGTGGTCAATACAACGGGGTTGGCCAACGGCAGACACATGGCGTATGTGAACGCTCAGGACGCAAGCGGCAACTGGGGCCCGGTCAGCGCCACCTTTGTGTGGATCCTCGATCCGGCCACCGCCGCCCACGTCGCCGGCACCGTCACCTCAGCCGACACCGGATCACTCCTGGCGGCGACCGTGGCGACCGGCATCTTCACGACCCAGTCCGATCCGACCACGGGTGGGTACGATCTGATGCTTCCCGACGGCACCTACGACATCACCGCGACGGCCGATGGCTACGGCGCCCAAACTGCAACAGCGGTTGCCGCTCTCCCCGGCGCCGTCAGTCCGCTCGACTTTGTCCTGACCCCCTATGAGATCGTTCTCGCCGACGGCGTCGAAACCGGCAATCTCGGTTGGACCGCCGAGGGCCAGTGGGCCATCACCGAAGAGGCCTCCGCGAGCCCGAGCCACTCTTGGACCGACAGCCCGGGTGGCGAGTACGGCGACTACTGGGACTTCTCCCTGATCTCGCCGATGCTCGATTTCTTCTCCGTTGCCGGTGTCACTCTGGAGTTCTCCCACATCTACGATCTCGAGAACGGATACGACTATGCCCGCGTCGAGTACTCCACCGACGGCGGCGCCACCTGGTCGACCGCGGTGTCGTTCAACGGAACCGGCCATGTGAGTTGGGAGAGCGTCGAGATCGATCTCGAAGCCCTCGACCACGCCGCCGACGCCCGCGTTCGTTTCCGGATCGACACCGATATGTCGGTCACCGAGGACGGCTGGCACATCGATGACATCGTCATCCGGGGTTTCGATGATCCGCCTCCGGGGCTGATCTTCCGCGACCGATTCGAAAGCGGCACTACGTCGGCTTGGAGTTCGAGAGCGCGGTAGGGGCAGCGACAGCAGCCGGGACCACTGGCACAGTCCGGTCGAGGAGCACACGTGACGAGTTCTCCGGTGCCACGCGCACCGGATGCATTGCGTCTCCTCCACCCAAAACCGTAGCTGGACGCGGAAACGGGATCTCATCACCTACAATAAAGGCGTGCGAATCATCACGACGCATCTATCGGCCGATTTTGACGCCTTCGCTGCGGCGGTGTGTGCGGTGCGGCTCTATCCCGACCACAAGGTTCTCTTCCCCGGCTCTCACGAGGCCGCGGTCCGGCGTTTCCTCTCGGACACCGGCCTGACATTCCCGGAACTCAAGCTCCGCCGGGCCCGCCGCGAGACCATCGAACACGCGGTGGTGGTCGACACCTCGACCCCGGCCCGCCTCGGCGAGGTCTGGGATCTCATCCAGCGGGACGGCTGCCCCATCGATCTCATTGATCACCATCAGGAGGAACGCGAGGACGCGATCGAGGCCGACACCACCCTCTTCAGACCGGTGGGAGCAACCTGCACCATCATCGCGGACCTCTTCGCCGAACGGGGCATCGAACCCACCGAAGAGGAAGCCTCGTTACTGATGATGGGCATCTACGAAGACACCGGCGGTCTGTCCTACCGTGAAACCACCACCAACGACCTCCGCGTGGTGGCACGTCTGGTGGAGCTGGGCGGTTCGCTGGCCTGGGTTCGCCGCTGGGTTCTCAAGGGTCTCCAGCCCGAGCAGCTCGCCCTGCTCAACCGCATCGTCGAGGCGGCAGAGGTGTTCGAAATCAACGACATTCCGGTGTCCCTGGCCATGGTCGAGGTCGATCAGTACCACGAAGAGGCGGCCTACGTCGTCCACCGCTGGGTCGAGACATTCGAAATCCCGGTCGGAATCGTGCTGCTTGTCCAACCGCCCAACGTCAATCTGATCCTTCGGGCTCGGATCCAGGGTCTCCACCTGGGCGAGGTGGCTCAGCGATTCGGCGGCGGCGGCCACGCCACCGCGGCCTCGGCACGCGTCGCCGATCGTATGCCGGTCGAGCTCCGCGAAGATCTTCTCACGGCCCTCGCCGAAGAACTCCCTCCCCCGGCCACCGCCATCGACGTGGCCAATAGGCACATCTTCTCCGTCAACGCCGACGACCTTGTCGAACTCAGCAAGGAGAGGATGAACCAACTCCGGCTCAATGCCATGCCGGTCAAGGGAGCCGACGGTGAGTTGTGCGGAATGGTCACCCGGCAGATCCTCGACCGGGCTCTCGGCCACGGGATGGCGGCGCGACCGGTCCGATCGATCATGCAGTCGGATCTCCCCATAGTCCCGGCATTGGCATCGTTGGACAAACTGCGCGATCTCTTCCTCGAGCGTTCGTATCGTTTTGTCGTAGTCGAGGCCAACGGGCAGCCGGCCGGCATCGTCACCAGAATGGAGCTCTTCCGACGCCTCTTCGAGCGACAACACGCCGCGGGATCGGTCCTCGATCACCGGATGGCCGGCGCACGACCCGTGAGCCAGTCCATCTCCCGTCTCATGCGGGAGAAGACCGCCCCCTGGGTGCGCGAACTCCTGGCCACGGCCAAGGCCGTGGCGGACACGGTGGGGATCCCTGTCTACCTGGTCGGCGGCATGGTCAGGGACCTCCTCCTTGGCCGACAGAATGAGGATGTCGACGTCGTCGTTGAGGGATCCGGCATCGACTTCGCCTACGCCCTCGCGGCCTATGTCGATGGGCGGTGCCACCCGCACAAACCCTTCCTGACAGCGGTGGTCACCCTGCCGGACGGTCACCACGTTGACATTGCCTCGGCTCGCACGGAGTTCTACCGGACCCCGGCGGCGCTGCCCGAAGTCGAGACATCCCTCATCCGCCAGGATCTCTACCGTCGCGACTTCACCATCAACTCCCTCGCGATCGCCCTCCATGGCGAAAAGCACGGCGAGCTGGTCGATTTCTTCGGCGGCAGAATGGATCTCCAACGACGCGAGATCCGAGTCCTCCATTCGCTGTCGTTCATCGACGACCCGACCCGTGCCATCCGTGCCGTGCGCTACGCACGCAGGCTCGACTTCACCATCGCACCCGACACCCGAAACCTCATCGCAACTGCGGTCGATGAGGGAGTCTTCGACCGCCTCTCCGGACAGCGTCTGCGCCGAGAACTCGAAACCCTGCTCGCCGAGGATCACCCAACGTTCGCCATCGAGTTACTGGCCGATCTCGGTCTGCTGCCGGCGATCTGTGAAGGCATGGTTTGGTCGGCCTCGGTCCGCGCGACCCTCTTGGAGGTCGAGAGCCAACTCGGTTGGTTTGTACTCGAAGAACTCGGGGTGCCGCCCGAACGGTGGCTCCTCTTCCTCGGCGGCCTTGCCCTCGAAGCGGGCGACGGCGTCCCTCTCCTGATGGCCGATCGTCTCCAGCTCACGGGCGAACAACGACGAAGGATGATTAGCCTGGACAAAGGAGTGGCGGAGGTCCGGCAGGCCAGCGCGCCATCGCTTCAACGTTCGACCCGGGTCCGAACGGTGGAGGGACACTACCCGGAGGTGATCCTCCTGGCCATGGCGGGAATCGATCTCACGGCTCGGCGGAGGATCGCGGACGCCGTCGCGGCCTCGGTCCACGTCCGACCCCAGGTCAGGGGTCGGCAACTCATCGATGCGGGAATCGCGCCCGGGCCCTGGGTGGGCCGGGCGCTGCTTCAGACCCGAGACGCCATCGTCGATGGTGAGATCAAGGAAGATCAATCCATGGACTTCGCGCTCGAAATGGCAACAAGAAATCAGGAGGAGCTATCGAGATGAAGGCTCGGGTCTGTGCTCTGATCATCACATCGCTGCTGGTTGCCGTTGTCTCGGCGACGGCTCAAGCACCGATACCGGTGGTAGAGAGGATCACCGACCATCGCGAGCGAATCACCCGCGTCACCCTCTTCTCAAACCACGTGGTCATTGTGTCGATTCAATCCGACACCGATAATTTCATTCACATGGCAACCCTGAACTTCGACGAACACATGGTCTACCTCCAGGCATTGGAAGAGTGCGCCAACGAACTCGGGCACGAGCCGATCACCTCAGATATCGAGAGCCGAGACAGCTTCACTCGACTTGTCCTCCACGTCGGGCCGGACGCACCGCGAATCCTCGAGTATTCACCGCTGGCTTCTCTCAATCTCCCGGCGGCAAGGATCGCTTCCATGGTCGACGATATCGAAAATCGGGCCATGGCAATCCTCCCAGGCGAGTTCGAGATCAAACAATGGGAACCCGCCCTCGGCGACCGTGTTGAATTGCGCCAGGGAGGCGAGGCCTATGTCACGGCAATCAGCAAGGATGGCACCATCGTTCTGAGCCAGATCGATGGTCCGGTGTCGTACACCGTGCCCACGGATAACCGCGTCAACGTCGTTCTCAAAGTCATCGAGCCCGCGCCATGAGGGTAACGGGCGGCGAGTGGAGATCACGGCGGCTCAGGGGCCCGTCAAAGGGCCAGAAACTCCGCCCGACTCCCGATTCCATGCGCGAACGCAGCTTTGCCGTCCTTGGCGGCATCCTCCCCGGCGCCCACGTCCTCGATCTCTTTGCCGGCACCGGCGCCGTGGGAATTGAAGCCCTCTCCAGAGGGGCCGCGAGCGCGGTCTTCGTAGAGGCTCACCGGAACGCCGCGCAGCTCGTCAAGGACAATCTGGAGTCGCTTGGAGTCGAACACCAGCGTGGCCTTGTGATGAACCGGACCGCGGCGCGGGCGGTGACAGACCTCGAGGGTCGCGGGCGGATCTTCGATCTCGTCTGGGCCGACCCCCCTTTCGAGACCTGGACCGACGGCCTCGAAGCGCTGGTCGCGGCGGTGAAAGCTGGGCTCACAACCAACGATGCGAACCTGTGCCTCGAATGTCCCGCCAGGGCCGATCTCGAAACCGTCCTGCCCGACGACCTCACGATCGTGCGGGATCTCAAGGGTGGTGCCTCGCGAGTGGTCATATTGCGCAGAAGCTAGGTACTGGATGCTGGATGCTGGATGCTGGATGGAAGCATCGCATCGAACAACCCACAGATCACACAGATGGGCACAGATTCCATCGCAACATCGCGAAAGAGGGTTCTTGCAAGAGGCTCAGTTCAAAACAGCCAATCAGTGGACGTCGTCACAGCGTCGCAACCATCGGGCACGGACACCGGAGAGGGAGAGGGTATCTCCTTGCGATGTCATCTGTGTCCATCTGTGCTATCTGTGGGCTGGATGGTGCGATGGTCCGGGATCGGGATCGGGATCGGGATCGGTGACGGATACGGACACGGACACGGTCACAGCCCAAAAACCCTTTGGCCTTCATGCCGTCAAGGCCGCTCACTCGGCTTCGCCCTCTCGGCTATGAGGTGGTTGTTGTGGTTTCGCGCAGCGAAACCACAATAAAAAAGAACCGCGGGACCCTGAGGTCCCGCGGACATAGGACATCGGACCGCTCGGAGGGCGAGACGCGGTGCCGATGTCACACTGTGTACAAAGATCCCGAAACAACCGCTCCCTGGGTTGCGGCCACCGAACCATCTTGAGCCTCGTCATCGCCGCAACAGTTGAAGATCAGTTGTCTGACAGTTGTTTGCCCGGTCTGGTCCAATCCGACGAATTCGAGTCCTGAACGGTAGGCCACCTTGCATCCGGCGTCGGTCTTGGTGAGTTGGGCGCGGCAGCGACGGACTTTCGCCTTGATGGTGAAGTCAGTTCCGAATGAGGAGACCTTAAGTTCGCAGACCGTTGCAGGAGGGAGCCCGAGCCGGGTTTCTACCTGGACGCCACCTTCGGAAATATCGACGACTGTGAAATCCATTGTCGACTTCACTTTTCCGGTGATGTCGTGCGCCGGCTGGTGTCTCGGATGTCTGCGTCGTTCTTCCATTTCGGCCTCCACCCCAGCTAGTAGCAAGGATGGTGCCAGCTTTCCTGTCGCCGGGGTCACTGAACGCCGATCGGCATTTGTTCGATCTTGGGACAGACCGTCTCAGGACGGACCATCCGACGCGGTCATCCGGACCTCATGAACTAGCAGCCATTGACGAATCTCCGCCTAAATCATTCAGATAAATACAATTACGAAGAAACCCGGAGAGCTGAGCATCAGCCCTCCGGGTCGACTCAATAAAACTGGCCCTGTCAGATTAAGGAGCGACTGAGCTCCAGCCATTGGTGTTTCCAGTCTCGAATCCGTCGGCAAACACCACGGTCACATCCAGGAATGCACTGGCCGGAAGATCGCGGTGACGATCAAGGCAGTTTTCATGTTTTCTTCTCTCCTTCTCGATATCAATGATGACCAGGTGTAGTTCTTCGACACCCAATTCTATTCACTACACGCTCCTAGGCATCGCTGCGCCCTTCTATCGCCATCACGCGGTTCTCGAAGATCGGGATGACTCTCGTGAGTTGGGCAGACTCTAAAAGCTTCCAAACATCGAATCCGATGTTCGAGAGCCGAACCTCTCCCCCTGCCTGGACGCACCGGTGATGGGTTCGAACCAGCGAGCCCAGCCCCGTGGAATCGACCAGACGAACCTGTTCCATATCGAGAACGATGACCGCGCGTCCCCTCTCGAGGAGTCGATCGACAACACCGGAAAAGGCCTCGTCGGCGGCACCGATGGTCAAGTTTCCGTCGAGTTCGAGCACGGTAACGTCTCCGTCCGTCGACGATGTGATCTTCATTGTCGGTCTCCCGGTCTCCACCAATCCGTTGATTCTCGTGTATCATCCCTGCCGGCCCCACAAAGGGACCCGGAGGCAATATGAATCATCGCACATTCACGATCATCAAACCTGACTCGGTGGAGAACGGCAACATCGGCAAGATCATCGCGCATCTCGAAGGTGAGGGTTTTCGTATCGTCGCCGGTCGGATGACCCATCTCAGTGCGGTTCAGGCGCAGGCATTTTACGCCGTCCACGCCGAAAGACCCTTCTACAAAGATCTCGTCGAATACATGACCTCCGGACCGGTGTGGGTCATGTCATTGGAGCGCGACAACGCCGTGCCCCATCTCCGCAAGACCATGGGCGCGACCAACCCGGCCGAAGCCGATGAAGGAACGGTCCGCGCTCTCTATGGAGAGTCCATCGAGCGCAATGCGATCCACGGTTCGGACTCGGATGAGAACGCCGCGATCGAGAACGCATTCTTCTTCGCCGCGAACGAGTTGATTTGACCGACGACGCCACACCGAACCGCATCACCTGGGAACGCTATTTCATGAATCTGGCGATCCAGGCGGCGACCCGGTCGACCTGTCCGAGGAAACACGTCGGAGCGGTGATCGTCCGGGACAAGACCGTGCTCTCCACGGGCTACAACGGTTCTATCCGGGGCGCCCCACACTGCACCGAGGTCGGCTGCCTCATAGAGAACGACCACTGCGTTCGTACGGTTCACGCCGAGGCCAACGCGTTGGTCCAGGCCGCCCACAACGGAGTTCGTCTCGAGGGCGCCGAAATCTATGTGACCGCATCCCCCTGCTTCAACTGTTTCAAGCTCCTCGTCAACGCAGGCATCCGAACGGTTCTCTATGGCGAGTTCTATCGCGACGATAAGGTCCTCGGCTTTGCCGAGGAACTCGGGATCAGAATGGAACATCTCGGTCTCGATGAACCTCCGCCGGAGTCATGATCGACCTCGACCTCAACCGGGTCGGGGTTCCCTTGGGCTGGCCCGAGATCTTCGGTCGATCCGCTCCGGTGGATATCGAGATCGGCTCAGGGAAGGGCAAGTTTCTGCTCGAACTCGCGGCCGATCAGCCTCAGCGTGACTTCCTGGCCGTCGAGAGGGCCGGCAAATACCACCGCCTCTGCTGTGACCGTGCAGCCCGCCGCGGGATCTCCAACGTCAGATTGCTCCGCACCACAGCTGAAGATCTGCTCTTCCGGCTGCTCCCCAACGAGTCGGTGGAACGCTTCTTCATCCTCTTTCCGGACCCTTGGCCGAAAAAGCGCCACCACAAACGACGCCTGATCAAAGCGGATGTCATCGCGGCTCTCAATGCGACGCTCATCCCGGGCGGCCGGCTGTTCGTCAAGACCGACCACGAAGGGTATGCGAAGGTCATCTCCGAGATCTTGAATGGAGCCCATGGGTATTCAGTTCTCGACCCCGAGGAGGCCTATGCCGAGCTCCCGATCACCGGTTTCGAGGAGAAGTACCGCAAGCAGGGACGACCGATCTATCCCTTCGCGCTGCAGAAGACCGACTGACCACACCAGCAGACCGCAGGCCCTCGGCGGGGCTGATTCAAGGGACAGCACTCATGTTCCTGAATCGGAAGCAGTGTTTTCGTGCGCATGGTTGAATCGCATAGAACACATCACTGTTTAACCGCAAAGATCGCCAAGAACGCGAAGATCATCACAAAGGCCATCGCATTTTTGAGCCATCGCACCATCACGGTATTTCATCAATGGTTGAACGCAACAGCTCCGCCGCGATGGCTTTCTGAAATGGGTCCTTTGCGATGGACTTTGCGATCATTGCGCCCTTTGCGTTTCAAACAGTGCGCCGAACCCGCTTCCGCCCACCCACGAAGTCGGATGCCGATTTGGAACCGAGGTCCCACTTTCCGACGCGACTTTTCGTGGCCGTCTTGGTGACGTGTTTCAAACGATCATCGCCGGGGATCAGGAAAACCGGTTCGCGAAGAGCGACTACTCCCTAACGCCGGAGATCGTGCTTCCGTCCGACAGTTGGACCTGCCATCGGACCGTCACCCTGGTTCGAGAGGATGGCAGCCGGATCGAACCACTCTTGAGTTCTTCACCCGGCGCGACGTAGGTCTCGACATAACGAACCGCGTCCGGTCCGCCGGGCGGATTCGCACGCCACTGGCCTCGATCCATCGAACCGAGAATCACCCGATCGAAGCTCCCGCGAGAGGTCGCAACGAGCGCCCCCGATGCGATCTCCACCTGGACCCAGTTCCCGAAACCGGTGATCGCACTCCGGAAGACACTGGGATTGCCAAGGTGAACAGTTAAGTTACGGCCGCTGCGCTCGAGTCGAACCTCGATCTTCGGGCCCGGGCCCTCACCACCGAGGTAACGGATGAGCTCCTCTCGATCAAGACCGAGATTGGACCCCGGCGGCGGCAACGAAACCAGATCCCAGCCCTCCACCTCAGGGAGAATCGTGCGGTGACTCTCGGTCAGATACAGGCTAAGTCTGGCTGCATCCACCCAGGCCACCGCGATGGTCTGACCGGCACCGAACGATCGCCCACCCCACGTCAGGGGCCGTTTGGTCAGAAAGCTGCGGTCCAGGGTCGAGGCTCGCTTGATCTCGGCGGCCGCCTCGTCGGTCAGGGCATCGACGTCCTCCGCCCAGTCATCGACGGCGGGTTCGGTCCGGGGCCGCAGCGACACCGCGACGCGGACTCGAACACCGAGATCTCTGAGGGCGGCCAACCGATCGGACAAGGGTTGGGTCGCCAGATCATCAAGACCACGGAGATCATCGCCCTGGGGGCCGAAGAGGGGAACAATACAACGATGAGCAGCCTTCGCCACCGCCTGACCAAGCTCGGTTTCGATCTGGGACACCCGCAGGATGGGGATGACCGCCAGACCGGACTGGGCAGCCAGTCGCGACACGAATTCACCGGTTCCTTCCCCGAGCTCGGGAAAATCAAGGATGATCTCGGACGGTAGGTGACTCCCGAAATCAATCTCCAGCGCAGCCCACACGGCGTCGGCTGCGTCGACGTTCTCCTTCGATACCGGTTGAGGAATGTTCAACTCGACCGCGGTCGGAATCGGACCTTCCACCGGTGGTGACGGCAGGAGCCGGACCACCGGCGCTCCTCCGGAGAGGAGGATCGCGCCACGTCGAACGACGAGTTGGTCGACGCCCACCGCGGCGAGTTCATCAGCCGCCTCGGCATCGATGCCCTCTGCGGTCAGCCACACCACCGTCTTTCTCGGGGTCGGAGCGACATCAGCCGTCAGCTGCCCGACCGTGGTGTCAGAGCATGCACCCAGTAACAACAACCCCGTCAAGAGCATCCCAAGGCGTTGGCTTCGCAGCTTCATTGCGCCATCCTAACAAAGAGCAGGACTGAGATGGACCCCCTCACTCGATCCGGATTCGCAGACCCCGGGAGCCGTTCTCGGCTTTGACCGTCCCCTGGCACCGGGTCACCACCTGGTGAACCAGAGCCAGACCCAGACCGCTGCCCGAGGCTGTGGTGGAAAAATGGGGTGAGAACAGATCCTGGAGCTGGCCCGGCTGCACACCTCCGCCACTGTCCTCGATCTCGAGAACCGCCTGGCCGTCTCCCGCGGTCACCGTGAGCCGGATCTCGCCCGGATCGTCGCCGAGAGCGTCAAGACTGTTCTGCAGCAGATTCGCGAGGGCTCGGTTGAGCCACTGGCGATCCGCCATCACCGTCGCGGTGGCCGGCGCCGGGAGATCACTGGTGAGGACGATTCCACGACGATCAAGGACGCTGAGTCCCTCCTTGAGCTCGATCACGGCCTCACCGAGATCGACAGGCACGGGTTGCCAATGTTCGAGGGCCACGAGATTCGAAAACGAAATAGAAGTGTCCTGCAGGCGATCGACCTGAATGGCGATCTCGCGGCACGCCTCCTCGAGCAGCGCGTCGATCTCCGGGTCCCGCCGACGCCTCGCCTGATCCAGCTCCTGGACCCAGAGACGGATCGGGGTCAGCGGGTTCTTGACCTCGTGGGCGACAATTCGAGCGAGCTGGTTGAGTTGCTGCAGACGATCCAAACGCACCACCTCGGTCACATCTTCAATGACAGCCACGAGGCCACTCCGGCCATCCGGGAGCGGAACCCTCGCCACTCCGATGCGCCACGTCAGATCGCGCCCGGGGATCGGCTGCGACGTGACTTCGACCTCGGCGGCATCACTGATGCCCGAAGTCAGCTCCCTCACCCGTTTGTGGACGAGATCCCCGTGTTCGTCAAGGAGCGCCTCGGCGCTCGGATTGGTGAACCTGAGATGACCATCGGGTTCGAGCACCATGACCGCCGGCGCGAGGTTTGCCAGAGTGATCCGGAGGAGCTCTTCCTGGTGTCGTAGGCTGAGCTCCCGGCGCCGGACCTCCTCATTCATCGACCGAACGGCGTCGAGCACTTCGGCGAGATCGGTCTCCCGAGGCCGGCGAACCGGCCCGACCGGTTCTCCACGCACCAATCGACCGGCGAGATCCACCAATTCTCGAAGCGACACGCTCAGCCGCTCCTCGATCCTGCCGGTCGCGATGAGCGCAATCAGCGCGGCGAGGAGCGCCCCGGTCAGCAACCAGTCAACCGCGTCGGGCGCATCTCCGGAACGCAACGGATCGGTGCGATACAGCTGCAGCACCATGCGGGTTCCTTCGATGACGACGGTTCCAGCCGAAGTCACCCACCCCGGGCGCCGCAAGACCACGGTATCGGTGCGGCCGAGAAGGTAAGCCGGGAACGCCTCCACCGCCGGGAGTTGCGAGAGCCGACCGACGCTGATCAGATCCGGTCTCGACACGGCCACCGCTACGGTGCGATCGAAAAAGACGACCTCTCCCCCCCAACCTCGGGCGAGCCACGCCGCGAGCTGATCATCGACGACCACACCGCCGCCGAGGTGCTCGATCGTGTAGCGCGCGGCGTCGAAGGCGTCGCGGCCGAAGACTTCCTCGAGACGAGCCTCCTCGCGACCGAGTCGAAGCTGGAGAAACAGGGTGAGAATCACCAAAGGAATGACGACCCCTCCGGCCACCAACAATCGAAGTCGTCCGCCGAATGTTGCGAATTGCTCTCGGCGGACCACCGGTGGTCGGGCCAAGACGAGTCCGATGAAGGCCCAGATCACGGCGAGCGCAATCCGAACCACCCACGCCGGAGGAGCCGGCGGGTGCACCACGGCGGCCACCAACCAATCGCCGCGCCGTTCCACCCGAGCCAACGCCCGTCCGTCTCCCACCCTGATACGGGTCCAAACGGCCCCCGAGTGGTAGGCCTCACCCGCCGCCGCGGGGTCGAGATCCCTGATCTCCGGGTGGAGCGTGGCGGCGACCGATCCCGATCTCGTGAGAACCGCATACCAGACCGGTCTCTGCCAGGCTTCTTCGAGGGGCTCGCCGCTCGCCCAGTCCTCGAGCCAGTTCCATGGCTGGGTTGCGACATCGAGCTCGATCTGAATTCCATCGGCACCATCGAGCGGCCAGGCTCTTACGAGTCGTTGCCGATCCCCTGCCGGTGAAAGATCTCCCCAACTCGAGAGCTCAAAACCGTCTGCGCTCACCACCGCGAGCCGTGCAGGCGTGGACCACTCATCGAGCCCCCAACGTTGTGCGAGGACGGTTGCGAGATCATCGAGACGACATCGGTCGGTCTCATCCGGCAGCACCTCCTCGGAAACGATGGTCGAACGCGGCAGGACGACACCCCTCGCCCCGCCCGCTCCGATTCCCAGAACCTGTGAGGGGTACCAGGCGAGATCGACGAGGAGTCCCACCAGTGCGAGGCACGTTGCAACCAGCACTCGGCGCTCGAGCGGGAGCGATCCTCGCGACAACCCCGGCCAGCCGCTGAGTGCCCAGGCCAACGACACCATCCAAACCCCGCCCCATCCCGGCCGGAGGAGATGGTTCGGCAACCACGACTCGAGACCGTCGAGCGGTCCCGCCAGCCTCAGGGCCGCCGCGACAAGGACTGTCGCCGCAACCAGGAGACGGCCCCACGGTTTCGACAACTCGCGGCCGAGGCGACCCACCGCAGCTCCGCCGAGCAGGATCAGGATCATCTGTTCCGCGGTACCGAGGGCTACCGACTCCCGCGCCGCAACCGCCAGACCGAGCAGGACCGCCGCCCACGCGGCTCTCGGCGCCACCACTAAACCGCAGACAACGACGACCAGCCACCCAGCGCTGAAGAGACCTCTTCTCTCGACCGCCGACACGACTTCCGAACCGACGTGAACCACCGCTCCCGGCGCGATCTCGGCAGTGACGGAAACGGCGTTGGGAGAAAATCGCCCGAGCTTCAACCGGCGTCCCGGCGGAGCGCGCATGCCCCACGCGGCGCCGCCGCTCAATTCGGCTCGATCGGCCACCGTCACCGAACCGACGATCCGGCCCTCGATCATCATCGGTTCACGCAGATAGAGGACCCCGCGGGCCGCGGACCATTCCACGCCCCACACCCTCGGCCCCAGGGATCGCAGATCGACGGGGTAGTCCCGTTCGACCCCGCCCCATGCCAGGAGCTGTCCCCGATCGTCGGCAAGATAGATGGTCCGGCCCTCGGTCTGCCGCGCGACCCCATGGAGAAACTCGAACGGCCGGGTTGGATCCAAGGCCTCGCCGGTGGCCGCGAAAAGGCGGTTCAACTGATCATCGGCGACGATGACGGTTGCCGTCGAGAGCATTGCTCGGCAGTGGCCGTCGAAGTCGGAATTCAACCGGTCCTTCTCCGGTGCTTTCGCCGACGGCGCAATCGCTCCCGCGACGGCGAGAACCACTCCCAGCCAGGGCCAGCACCCGGCGCCGCGGGGTCGAGCGAGGAGAATCAACAGCACCACCACGGCGCTGAGGAGCCAGGTTCCGAGTTCCACACCGGGCCACGGGGCGCAGATCACCAATGCGGCCAGCGCCAACCACCACGAGCGGGTGGACGGGTGATCTGATTCGAGGGAAACCATATCGGACCAGTATAGGGCGACAACACGGACACGGACGGCGAACTCGGACTCGGACTCGGGTCATCGCATCGGAATCGGGATCGGGAACGGACGGGGACGCGGACTCTGATCATCGCATCGGGAACGGGATCGGGAACGGGAGCGGGAACGGACGCGGATTCTGATCATCGCATCGGGCACGGGATCGGGAACGGGAACGGGAACGGGATCGGATACGGATACGGATACGGATACGGATACGGATACGGGGGAAGGTAGAATACCCACCGCAAAGGAGAAGCCCATGACACAACGCGATATGCGCGGAGGCAACTACGCCGCCGAACTCGAACCCCCCGAGGTCTACCGCGAACGGAGGGCACGCTTGGCCGAGAAGCTCGGCGGCGGAACCATCGTCATGTGGGGCGCCGGGGACGACCGGGGCTACGGCGATGTCGGTACGTTTCGCCAGAGCTCCGATTTCTTCTACCTGACGGGGGTCGAACTCCCCAATGCGATCATGGTGGCACGCCCCGCAGAAGACTTCGATGCTCTTTTCCTTCCGCCTCGCAACCCCAACGTCGAACGATGGACGGGACCCAAATTCGGCCCCGGCGAGGAAGCCGTCGAGGCACTGGGGTTCGACGAGGTTCTGTCGACGGACCCATCCGAGATCGTGCTCGACGCGCGTCGACGGCCCGTACCCGGTTTTGAAGGCCGGCTCCAGGGATGGTTGGGAGAGACGGATGCAGTGCTCTGGACCGACTACCCGGCGATCAGCGCGTCAGCGGTTCTCCCTCCGACCCATCGGTTCATCTCGCAGCTTCGAGACCGGCTGACCAGCTTCGAGGTTCGCGATCTCAGCGGAGAGCTCAGCGATCTCCGTCTGATCAAGAGTGCTTCCGAGGTCGCCCTCCTGCGCAAGGCCATGGATGCAACGATGGCCGGCCAACGAGCCGCAGCCGGCGCCATTGGTCCCGACGTCAGCGAGGGTGCGGTGGATGGAGCCGTCTACGCAGCTTTCCGCGCCCATGGAGCCGAGGGCCTCTCCTTTCCGTCCATCGTCGGTTGCGGATACAACGCCACCACCCTCCACTATGACCAGAATGTAGGCACCTGTGTCGACGGCGAACTTGTCGTGGTGGACGTGGGAGCACGCTACGGCTACTACTGCGGCGATCTGACCCGCACCTACCCGGTCAACGGGAGATTCAACGACCGCCAACGGGGAATCTACGATCTCGTGCTCGAGGCCCACGACCGCGTCGCCGAGGCCATCAAACCCGGCATCCGGATCTTCGATCTCCGCAAGATCGCCTACGACATCATGGAATCGTCCGAACTCCGCGACACCAACGGAGAAAGGCTGGGTCAGTACTTTATCCACGGGCTCGGTCACTTCCTCGGTCTTGACGCCCACGACCCCGGATCCGAGGAGGCCACCCTCGTCCCCGGCAACATCATCACCAATGAACCGGGGATCTACATCCCGGATGAGTCCCTGGGGGTGAGGATCGAAAACGATTTCCTCGTCACCGAGACCGGTGGCGAAAACCTATCGGAGACGCTGCCGACCAGGGCCGACGAGATCGAGGAGATGATGCGGGGGTGAGGGCAGGGGTGGATGCTGGATTCCGGATCCACTTTCCGCCCTTGCCGCGCTGCGGTAGAATGTCCCGGCATCGAAGCGCACTTCGACAACCAGGCCGAAATATCTAGCTGGAGGGTCCGATGACAGTTGGCATCGTCGGTTACGGCGCCTTCGTCCCGAGACGCCGCATCAAACTCGAGGAGATCGCCAAAGTATGGGGAGCCGATGCTCCCGCGTACAAGCGTGGTCTTCAGCTCTTTGAAAAATCGGTGCCCGGCGCCGACGAAGACACCGTCACCATGTCGGTGGAAGCGGCGCGGCATGCTCTGGCCCGTTCCGGGGGGGTCGACCCCGCTGAGATCGGCGCCCTCTACGTCGGTTCCGAATCGCATCCATACGCCGTCAAACCCTCGGGCACCATCGTCGCCGAGGCCATCGGCGCTGTTCCGGTGCTTCACGTCGCCGATCTCGAGTTCGCCTGCAAAGCGGGGACCGAGAGCCTCTTCATCGCACAATCCCTGGTCAAGGCCGGCGAGGTCAAATACGCCGTCGGCATCGGCGCCGACACCTCACAAGGCGCCCCCGGCGACGCCCTCGAGTATTCGGCAGCCGCCGGCGCCGCGGCCTTCATTTTCGGCGCCGACGAGGATCTCATCCTCGCCGAGATCATCGACACCTACTCGTGGACGACGGACACACCCGATTTCTGGCGCCGCGAGTACATGCACTACCCACGCCACGGCAGCCGCTTCACCGGCGAGCCGGCCTACTTCCGCCACACCATGAACTCGGCTCAGGGGATGATGGACAAGGCGGGGATGGAGCCCAAGGACTTCGCCCACGCGATTTTTCACCAACCCAACGGCAAGTTCCCCATGAGGGTGGGCAAGAAACTCGGTTTCACCCATGAGCAACTCGAAACCGGGTGGCTGTCTCCGTGGCTCGGCAATACCTATTCAGGCGCCTCCCCCATCGGCCTCACGGCGGTGCTCGACATCGCGTCGCCGGGAGACATGATCCTGCTGACTTCGTTCGGCTCCGGCGCCGGATCGGACTCCTTCGTCATCCGGGTCACCGATCGGATCACCGAGGTTCAGGATCTGGCGCCCAAAACCCGGGTTCAGCTCGATGAAAACAAGATCTACCTCGAGTACGGCGCCTACGCCAAGCTTCGCGGCAAGATCCGCATGGCCGAGTAGGAAGGAGGTCGAAATGCGAGACGTAGCTGTTATCGGTGTTGGAATGACCTCTTTCGGCGAGCTCTGGGAGACTCCCCTACGCTCACTGTGGGTCGAGGCCGCGTTGGCCGCCCTCGACGACGCCGGGATCGACAAGGTCGATCTCATCACCATCGGATGTATGTCCTCGGGGCTCTTCACGGGACAGGAGCACCTGGCTTCGCTACTAGCCGATGAACTCGGGATGGCCGGAGTTCCCGCCACGCGGGTGGAATCGGCCTGCGCCTCCGGCGGCCTGGCGGTTCGCGCCGCTTTTGCCGAGGTTGCCGCGGGGCTTTCCGACACCGTGCTGGTCACGGGTGTAGAGAAGATGACCGATGTGGATGGCGCGGACGCCACCTATGCCCTCGGCACGGCGGCCGATTCCGAGTGGGAGGGCTTCCACGGCGTGACCTTCCCGGGGCTCTACGCGATGTTGGCCAGGGTCCACATGCAGAAGTACGGCACCACCCGCGAACAACTCGCCCAGGTCGCGGTCAAGAACCACGCCAACGGTCTGCTCAACCCCCACGCTCAATACCACCTCAAGATCGATGTGGACGGCGTGCTCAACTCGACCGCAGTGGCCGACCCCCTCAATCTCTTCGACTGCTCGCCGGTGACCGATGGCGCGGCGGCGTTGGTCCTCACCACCGTTGAACGCGCCCGAGAGATCGCCGGAGATAAGCCGGTTGTGGTCATTACGGGTTCGGGTATGGCAACGGATACCGTGACCCTGGCCAACCGCGGCGAGCTCGCCGAGTTGGGTGCGGTCAAGCTGGCGGGCGAACGAGCCTACGCCATGGCCGGCAGAAAGCCCGAAGACATCAACCTCGTCGAGGTCCACGACTGCTTCACCATCGCCGAGATCATGGCCACCGAGGCCCTCGGCTTCTTCGAACCGGGTCAAGGCGGCCCGGCCGTCGAACAAGGTCTGACCAGCCTCCACGGCAAGATCCCGGTCAACACCTCGGGCGGGCTCAAATCCAAGGGTCACCCGGTGGGAGCCACCGGCGTTGCCCAGGTCGTCGAGATCACCACCCAGCTTCGCGGCCAAGCCGGTCAGCGTCAGGTTGCAGGCGCCACTATCGGCATGGCGCAGAACATGGGCGGATCCGGCGGCAGCTCGGTTGTGCATATCCTGGAGGTGGTCTGATGTTTTCTCCCGCACGAGCCTGGCGTGAATACCCCCAGCGATACCGCCTCGAGGCGGCCAAGTGCTCCAAGTGCTCCAAGATCCTCTATCCCCCGCGTCTGGTCTGCCCCGAGTGCGGCGGCCGGGATTTCACCGAGGAGACCCTGCCACGGGACGGCAAGGTCGTGACATATACCGTCATCCGGGTCCCGCCGGCCGGGTTTACCGAGCAGACTCCGCTGCCGCTCGCATTGGTGGAGTTGACCAATGGTGTGCGCCTCATGGTGCAGATCGGTGATGTCGAGGATCCCGAGAGCCTCGAGATCGGAATGCCCGTGCGACTCGAGTTTCGGAGGATCTCCTGGGACGGTGAAGCCGGTGTGATTTTCTATGGCCACAAGGCGGTGCGGGCCG